>JADMIO011419537.1_pt1 | contig 30086 bp, 29 predicted proteins | sample 8958161 | NCBI WGS metagenome assembly JADMIO01 (sample SAMN16585339, study PRJNA669376) | soil metagenome | isolation source: Crop rotation soil | place: USA: Cullars Rotation, Alabama | collected 2011 | reverse complement strand
ACCAGGTGGCGCAATGCTCCGCTGAATTCTTCCACCTCTTCGGTCTGCCGGCGCAGGACGGCGTGATGACGGGCTCCGCGTGGGGCAACTTCGTTCATCCCGACGATCGCGAACGTATGGCGGCACACCTCGCACGGGCTCTCGAGGGCACTGAACCGCCCGCCGCCGACTACCGGATCGTCGCGGCGGACGGCGTGACGCGTTGGCTCAGTTATGCCGGGCAGATTCAGCGCACACCCGATGGCGACCGCATGCTCGGGACCGTAGTCGACATCACCGATCGGAAGCGATTGGAGGCGGAGCTTCGCCATCATGCGACTGAGGTCGAGCGCATTCTCGAGAGCATCGGCGAAGGCTTCGTCGCGTTCGATCGTGAATTCCGCTACGTCTATGTGAACCCGCCGGCCGCGGCCATGCTCGGCCGCCCACGCGAGGAGCTCGTCGGACGGATTCCGTGGGAAATCTTTCCAGAAGAAGCGACGAAGGACTCCAGGCGCATGCTCGAAGCCGCGCTCGTGAGCGGCGTGCCGACCCAGTACGAGATCGAGATTCAGGCCTGGAACCGGTGGTTCGAGAACCGGGTCTATCCCTCGGCGGCTGGTCTGACGATCTTCTTCGCGGATATCACGGCGCGTAAAGAGGCTGAGGCGGCGCTTCGGCAGAACCGCGATGTGTTGACGCTGGCGATGCGCGGCGGGTCGATGGGCGCCTGGTCGCGGAATCTCGCCACCAATGAGGTCTGGTGGAGTCGCGAGCTGGAAGAACTGCTTGGGCTGGCTCCGGGAGCGTTCAATCGCACGGAGGCAGGCTTCTTCGAGTTCGTCCACGAGGACGACCAAGGTGCCGTACGCGCGGCCGTTGACGATGCCGTCCAGAACGGTACCGACTACATCGTCGAGTTCCGGTTCCGGCATGCGTGCGGTGAATGGCGGTGGATGGAAGGGCGGGGTCGCGCCGTGTACGCCGATGCGGGCACTCCGCTCCACCTCTACGGACTCGGGATCGACGTCACGGAGCGCAAGCGCGCCGAATTGGCGCTGCGCGAAGCGAAGGCGGCAGCGGACTCGGCCAATCAGCTGAAGGACCAGTTTCTGGCCACCCTCTCGCACGAGCTGCGCACCCCGCTGAATGCGATCCTCGGCTACGCATGCATGCTGCGGATGGATTCCATGGCACCTGAGAAGCGACAACACGCGATCGAAGTCATCGAGCGCAACGCGGTCGCGCAGAATCGGCTCATTGAAGATCTGCTGGACATGTCGCGCATTACCACGGGGAAGGTCCGACTGGACCCGACGCCCATTGCGGTCGTCTCGGTCCTCCGGGAAGCCCTCGAGGGCGTCAAGCCAGCGGCGGACGCCCGACGGATAACCCTGGATGTGGACTTCGATCCGTTTGCGGGTTCCGTCATGGCGGACGCCACACGACTGCAACAAATCTTCTGGAATCTGCTGACGAACGCCGTCAAGTTCACACCGGAGGAAGGCCGCGTCGCCGTTTCGTTGCGTCCGGCGCGCACGAATGTTGAAATCGTCGTCAGCGATTCCGGACGCGGGATCTCGCCGGCTTTTCTGCCGTTTGTCTTCGAACCGTTCCGGCAGGGCGAGAGCCGCTTCGATCGTGCACATGGTGGCCTTGGATTAGGCCTGGCCATCACCAAACAGCTCGTCGAACGGCACGGTGGAACGATTCAGGCGTCGAGTCCAGGTGTGGATCAAGGCGCCACATTCACCGTTACGCTGCCGTGCGTCGGCGAACGCTACGCGGCTCTGGACGGGACGCCGCACCTACCCGCCACGACGCGGCGCACGCCGGAGACGGCGGGCGCGAGGTCATTGGCCGGCTTGAAGGTGCTTATCGTCGACGACGAACCCGACACGCTGGAGATGTTCGGCGATGCACTCGAGGCGGCGGGAGCCGACGTTCGCGCCGTGGCTGACGGGCCAGAGGCCTTGGCAGTGGTAGAAACGTGGCCGCCCGATCTGGTGGTCACGGATCTGGGACTGCCCGGCATGGACGGGTACGAGCTACTCGCAGCCATCCGGAAAACGCGGCCGGCAGGAACGTGTCCGGCCATCGCCGTCAGTGCCTATGCGCGGCTCGATGACCGTTCACGCGCGCTCGCTGCGGGCTTCCAGGCGCATGTCGCGAAACCGATCGAGCCGCCGGCCCTCGTCTCGATTCTGTGCCGCACTGTATTTGCACGCGACTGACGTCGCTAACTCGGCTCCGATTCTTCTTCCGCGCCGCCCGGCGCGAACCGCTTCACCAGCGCGGCGACGGTGGTGACAAGCTCCGCCGGATCGATCGGTTTCGCCAAATGGATCTGGAACCCGGCGCGCAGCGCTTTCATCCGGTCGTCTGATCGCGCATACGCCGTTAACGCCGCGGCGGGTAGCCGCCGCACGATCGGGTTGCGATGTCGCCTGACCTGTTCGATGAGCGCAAAACCGTCGACATGCGGCATGCCGAGATCCGAGACCAGCACGCTCGGCGGCTCCGTATCGAGCTGGCGGAGCGCTTCTTCTGCAGAGTGAGCCGCGCTCACCCGCGCCCCGGCGGCGTTGAGCAATTCTGACAGCAGCGACAGCGCATCGGCGTCGTCATCGACGGCGAGAACATGCACGCCTTGCAGGTCGCCTGTTCCAATGGTGCTCAGACCCGCGGACGAACGCGGATGGACACGTTCTGACTCATCGCGCGTCGGATGGACGATCATCAGCGGCAGTTTCACGCGGAAGGTCGCACCCGTGCCGAGCCCGCCGCTGGCCGCTTCGATGGTCCCTCCATGCATTTCGGTCAATTGCTTCGCAATTGACAGGCCCAAGCCGAGGCCACCGTGCGCGCGGGCAATCCCCGAGTCCGCCTGCCGAAACCGCTCGAATACGTGTGGCAAGAACTCGGGCGCGATGCCGATGCCGGTGTCGCTGACCGCGACCTCCACGTGCGAATTCACACGTTCGAGGCGAACCTGGACCTTGCCGCCTTTCCCTGTGAACTTCACCGCGTTGGAGAGGAGATTCCACAGGATCTGCTGCAATCGCTCCGGGTCACCCGACACCGGGGCCGCCTGTGGATCGAGCACGGTCTCCACGCGCACGCTCTTCGCATCCGCCGCTGGCGTGACGGCGTCCACGGCGCGCCTCACGATGTCGGGGAATTCGACGGGTTGGACGTTCAGTCGAATCTTCCCGGAGACGATGCGCGAGATGTCGAGCACGTCTTCAACCATCTGGGTCAGCGAGGTCGCGTTGCGCTCGATCGTTTCTATGCCCTTGTCGTATCGCTCGCGGCCCAGGATCCCCGTTCGCAGCATGCGCGCGTAGCCAAGGATCGCGTTCAAGGGTGTACGCAATTCATGTGACAGGCTCGCGAGGAAGTCATCTTTCAGCCGACTCGCCTCCTGAGCGGCCGCATACATGCGCGCATTCTCGAGGGCCACCGAGGCCCATGACGAAATCCCCACGGCGAGGCGTTCATGGACGTCGGTGAAGCGGTCCGCTGCTGAGTGCCCGAAGAACAATCCTCCGATCACACTTCCTGAGCGCCCCTTGACCGGCACGGCGAGATAGCTCCGCACCGGCAAGTGACCAGGCGGCATCCCATGATGCGGAGGATTGTGGCCGTACCGCGGGTCCTTCGTGATGTCGCCGCTGCGGACGACGCCGGTGCCCTTGAACGTGGGCTCGAACACTTCCGTATTGCGGGGCATCGGGAACTTCGAGAAGGCCTCTCTGGGAACCCCCGAAATGGTGTACAGCGTGTACGACTCGCCTGCCTCGTTGACCACGTTGTAAAAGAACGCGCCAAATTCCGCGGCCGTCAATTCCGTGGCGGCGTCGGTCACGGCTTGGACCACCTTGTCCCGATCAAGGTCCGACGCCACGATGGCGCCGACCTCATTCAGCGCGGTGGTGATGGCGGCATTCTCCTCGAGTAGCCGGACCCGCTCACGGTCTGCAGCCTTGGCGTCGGTAATGTCGCGCGCAATCTTCGAGGCACCGATGATGGCCCCCGTCGCATCTCGGACGGGCGAAATCGTCAGGGAGACGTCGATCAGCCGTCCGTCCTTTCGGCGCCGCACCGTCTCGAAGTGATCGACGCGCTTGCCAGCGCGCAGTTGCGCGAGGATGTGATCTTCCTCCCCGCGACGCTCCGGCGGGATCAGCATCAGCACCGGATTGCCGACGAGTTCGGCCGCCGGGTATCCAAACACGCGCTCGGCCGCTGCGTTGGCCGATTGGATGATGCCGTTCAGATCCTTCGCGATGATCGCGTCGTCTGCCGAGCCAACGATGGCGGCCAGATAGGCCTGCGCACGCTCCGCTTCTTTGCGCTCGCTGACGTCCCGCTGCGAACCCCACATCCGGTGCAGACGCCCGTCGATGACCACACCAGTCATGCTGTTCGAGAAGTACTTGGTGTTGCCATCCGCGTCTCGCTCCTTGGATTCGACGTCAGCGACCCTATAGCCGGCTTCGATGATCGACGCCAGATAGGCTCGCGCCGCTGGATCGGAGGCAGGAAGCATGAAGTCCAGTGTCTTGCCGACCAGATCATCGGGCGATGTGAGGCCGTACATCCGCGCCATGACCGCATTGCACTCGGCAAATCGGCCGTCGCGGTACGCGGCGGCGACCTGTGCGTCGACGGGCAACGAGATGTCGATGGGAGGGCTGAACTCGAGCCGCCAGATGCCTTCGGAGCTGTGTTGAATGAAGGCGCGATAGCGCTCCTCACTGTCGCGTATCGTGTCGGCCTGAGCACGCAGCGCCTCTCTGGTGCGCAGTTGCTCGGTGATGTCCTGCACCACGCCGAGCATCCCGCTCACGGCGCCGTCCGGCGTGTACACGCCGCGCCCCCGTGCAGACACCGACCGCTCACCCGTGCCGTTGATCAGCCGGTATTCGATGTCGTAGTCCGTACGGGTCTGGATCGCATGTTCGACGGCCACACGCGCGCGCTCGGCGTCGTCCGGATGGAGCAGGGCTCGCATCGACGTCCACGTCATATGGGGGCCGGGAGGGATCTGAAAAATCTGCGCCGCGCGCTCAGAGAAGGTCACGACGTCAGTCGCGGCGTCCCAGCTCCAGTCGCCAAGTTTCGCGGCATCGAGCGCGAGGCTGAGACGTTCCGCATCCGAATGCAGGGGCACCGATCCTCCGGAAAAGCGATTCGAGATCAGGGAAGGGGACTCGACCGATCAAGCCGCGCGAGTTTTCTCGATACATCGGCCGGCTCGATGCTGGTGGGGCCGGTGGTCGCCGGGTCGCAAAACTGGTTGGCGCTGTAATGCCCAAGCACGCCGGCTATCGGATGGGTCAAGAGCGCGCCGTTGATAACCTCGAGCGGCATCCGCGTGCGGTCATAGAACCCGATTGCCCGGCAATTCGCGAAGAGCGATTTCAGCAGTGCCTCGTAGACGATGACCTGGTGCGGTCCGGCCGTGCAATCGAGTGCCCACGACATCTCCGCAGCCGCCCGAAACCCGGTGAAGCCATCTGTGTACGCCTGCTCAATCGCGTCGTTGAAGATCTGGAGCGTCGCTTCGGGATTGAACCTGCGATGGACAATGTACTCGGCATCGCCCGGAATCAGCTGCAGCGCTTTGCGTTTTGTCTCCGCCGCGACATCGATCCCAAGCTTCCGCAGCTTCTCTCCGAGCGAAACCATCTCGTCTCCGCTCCCGACGTACCAGCTACGCTCGCGGTTTCGAATTCCTTGGGCCAAAAAGCGGGCGACTTCGCGGGTCAGTTCCTCCGTCGTGGAATAGATGGCGCAGATGTGGTCACCGCGTTTAAAGGGCATAACCTCTTTGAATCCTACACGCACCGCTGGCATTGGCCGCGCTCTGGCCAACGTTCAACATCATGACTAACTCAACAGTGGTCTGCGGCTTTCTGGCCGAGACCAGTTCTCCGAAGCGTGCGAGCTGATCGATAATCGTTGGGATGATGCATCCCGCCTCGCTCGCGCCGCCGACAGAACACATTGTGACGTTCTACCGCTCCGACGATTTCGTGATCGAGCAGGCCGCGTCATTCATCAGCGATGGGCTGGCCGCGAACGAGCATGTCATCGCCATCGCCACGACTCGCCACTGGAACGCGATCACCGGCCGGCTCGAGGAGAGCGGGATCGCATACGGCCGCGCGACCGGCGCCGGCCAGTTGGTCTTCGTTGAAGCGGACGAGGCCCTCGACGCCGTCACCGTGGACGGAGACGTCAGCGTCGACCGATTTCGAGCGATGCTCGGGCCACTGGTCAAGCCTGGCAGGAGAACTCGGATCTACGGTGAGCTGGTGTCGCTGTTGGCACAACGAGGAGACGTCGACGCGGCGATCGCGGTTGAGCGTCTTGGCCACGAGCTCGCGCATGCGCAGAATATCCCCGTGCTGTGCGGATACCATGTGGACGGTGCGCGGCCGCTGACGGTCGCCGAGATTTCACGTATCCAGGAGACGCACGACCGCAGCGTCCTCCAAGACGGGGTTACGCCAAGCGGTGGGCCCCGACTGTCCAAGTCGGAATTCGGTCAATTCCACGCGGTCCGGTTTTACGAAAGCCGGCAGTCGATCGCCGGGATGGTCGGGCAGTTTCTTGGCGAAGGCTTCGTGGCCGGCTTGCCCGCCGTCGTCATCGCCACCCCAGAACACCTTGACGCGATCAAAGGCGTGTTGGCGGCCCGCTGCTTCGACGTTGCGAGACTGGAAGCGGCTGGCGATCTCATCATGACCGACGCCGAAGCGACCCTCGCGCGGTTCATGGTCGACGGCATGCCCGATCCCGCTCGGTTTCGAGACGCAATTACGCCGTTGATCGAACGGGCCTGCCGCGGTCGGAAAGACTGCGTGATTCGTGCGTACGGCGAAATGGTGGACGTCCTCTGGAAGGCGGGACACACGGTCGCTGCCGTTCGGCTCGAGACGCTGTGGAATCAGCTGGCGCAGAGCCACGCGTTTGCGCTGCTGTGCGGGTATTCGATGGGCCACTTCTACAAGGACGCGGCCCACCAAGAGATCTGTGATCTCCACACCCACGTCTCGTCGGATCCGCCTACTGGTTCCGCGACCGTGCACTAAACACTGAACCGGTTGTGGTTCTGATTGCCAGGGCTGCCCCGACGCTCGCGCGGCTCAATCGGCCGTTAGACTGTCGTTCAAATGGATGCTGTGCCGTCCTGCCTGATCTCCCATCAGCAGCTCGAGCCGTGTTGCCGGCTGGTATCGCCAGATCCTCGAGACGTGCGACGGCGTCAAGCAGCTTCAGCTGCGCTGCACATTCCGCCATTGATCGCGTGGATTCGGCGAGCAGCGCGAGTGTTCCGCTCGCGGAAGATGCCAGCGGTTGAATGAAACGAACGCCGTCGGCTGCGGAGGCTACAACCGGATGTCAACACGAGGGTGGGTTCGGAACCTGCGTGCCGAAACCATTAAGAAATTTGCAGGTTCTTGAGGCGAAATGTCGGGCGAAAACGAAGGGCCAGGGACAGTCGGACATTTGGATTCGCTAAACCATTTGCTTTCAAAAGCTTATTGTGGCGGAGAGGGTGGGATTCGTGCCCGTTCGCGGCGAGCCGAAGGCGAGTCGCGGCGTGCCTGAAGCCGACCCGAACCGCCATCGAACGAGCGCGAGCGAGTGAAGATGGCGGAGAGGGTGGGATTCGAACCCGCAAGCCCCGCTCCCATCAACGATTTAGGCCAGGTTTCAGTCGCTCAAAGCGGCAGAATCGCTGAAAACCTGAGTATCAGGTACAAAACAGGTACAGCGCAAACTTGGCCTTCGGGCCGCTTCCGAAGTGGGTCGTCTCCGGCGGGCGCTTTCGCTTGCGTTCCCAAGCTGCTGAGGACCGTTGCGGCTCCAGATCGGGCGCATGCAGTGGCGGTACGTGCCGCTTGGCGCGGGGCAACCCTCACGACGAAAAGATTTTCCTACTAGGCTGCGCTAGTGATGCTCCTGCGAAGCTCAGCCATCGATGGGGGCTGATCACTCGGAAGCGACTTCACGTACTCGACCAGCGGCGCAAGGAAACCGCCCCAAAGCTTAAACGAATACCGCGTAGAACACTTTTCACGAGGCGAACGCGGGTTCAAGCAGCGATTGATGTAATCGAGCATGGCTGCTCCTCGGATGCACCACCGGGCCGGTTGCGGCTCCGACTCACAACCAGGACAGCACAGAAGCGTCCGAATTCGTACGCCACTGACTTCAACGCCAGCCCTGACTTCGTCAACGGTGGCACCATCCTGTAGGAGTAGAAGCACACTGTCGACTGTCTCCTTCAGCTGCTCTGGAGGTACCAGACCTGACCAGCGCAACGCTGAATCCACCGCTCTGGGATCGGTTCGAAGGCGCTCGTTGAACGACAAAGCAGCGGCCGAACTCTTCACTTCGCATAGAAGCAACTCCCGTCGAGCGCCAAGCTCCAGAAACGGATCAGGAGCCACCTCACGTTCCGACTGGTCGTGAAATGGATGCCACACAGCCAGGCAGTCAACATCACCATTGTCCTGGCCCCAGACCTCAGAGTGAAGCACCAATCCCGACGTGAAGAACCCGTTGAGTCGCAGGTACAGCGTCGTGATGACCTCTGGCAGATCTGTGGGATGAATCTTGTTCATCAGATCGAATCCCTTAGCCCGACGCCGGATTCACACAATAACCGAATGTGGCGCTCGTTGCTGCCGCCCCGAGCCGCCGCTACGAAGCCCTCTTTGTCGAACGCTTACGTCGACGACTCCCAGGATTCTTTGGACGAGAAGCGTCAACCAATTCTTGCGTAGGCTGTCCCAGCAGACCGAGCACCGGATCGTCGGCCCATTTGTGGGCAGCACCATCAGCTACGATCACGCAGTTTGCTTTCGCCCTCGTTACCGCGTTGTACAGCAGCCTGCGCTTCAATTCGACAGATGTGGCGGTCCTGAAGTGTGTAGCTGACCACAGGACAACCACGTTGTGCCACTCTTGGTTCTTTGCTGAGTGAATCGTTGTGAATACGCGCCGCATCCCCTTTATCGCAAAAGCACGATTGAAGTGCAATGACCTCCGAAGCTCCTCCAGGAGTTCCTGCTTACGAACGCTCGGCTCACCACGGCGCCGTGCCCGTCGGGCGCACCGATTCCAGCACTCGCGATGCGCTTGAGAGAGACCGTGCTCTTCAGCACGCGCGGCTGCCGAGAGCGCTTCCGGTAAGGCCGTGAGTGGCGACAAGGCAGCGGCTCTCTCAGACCGTTCAGACGGATCCCATGCAACAGAAATCGGGCGCATCTTCTCGTCGGGTCTGCGAGGCTTGGTTAATGCTGTGAACACCCGTTCAACAAAGGGGCTACCTTCGCACTTGAACGCCAGAATGGCCGTGCTGCCTCTCCACTTCCTGGACACCGTCATGATTGTCGCGGCCGCCACGTCGCCCGATGGCGCGAAGTAGCAAGAGACGCCTGAGGACGTCCGAGAACCTGTGCGGAGTGCCTTCGCAGTCGCGATGACGGCGCCGTCGTTAGTGCGAACGGACTTCTCTCCAAGGTCCACAGTTCGAAGGCGCGCTTTACACTGGTCGAGTGCGGGACAGGATCCTTCTGCGTCGAGCACCTGAAAATCATCAGCCGCTACGATAACGGGTACACACTCCGCCACCGCCATCACAAACTCGAGCCGCGTCCCCCGGCAGTCCTGTAGCTCGTCAATCACCACAAACGGGAACGTGTGTGCGCACATCTGCCTAATTGAATCTCGGCTCATCGCAGATACGGCCGCCCGGTGGACGGGTGCAAAGTCGCCAGCCTCGAAGTTCGGAAGATCGGATGGAGTGCGTTCTTGAAGCTTGGCAACCAGCGATAGAGCAAACGCGTCGATCGTGGAAACTTCCAGGAAGAGGTCGATCCCCCTGTTTCGGCAGGACCTCTGGAGAGTGGTCAGGCGCTGGAGCAAGCGGCGCCGCGCGCCGTGCATGGCGCTCAGCACCGGCACTACCTGAAAAGGCGACATCTCAAGGGTCGGCGCCAGTTCTTCGATGATCGACGAAAGGGCGTGTGTTTTTCCCGCTCCAGCCCCTCCGGTGATTAGGACACCGCGGCCAAGTTCAGAAAGGGTCGAGAACCTCAATGCCATCCTTCGTTCGCCAAGAATACACGTCGCGAAGGAAGAAGGTACACGCCCAATTGTCGGAGCAGCGATCCTGGCACAGGCGAGACTGACTCGACATCGATGGGTGCAACAACCGCAGGGCCGCCAAAGAACCTGACAACTCGATAGTCGCAAATCTCGTCGTCGTAAAAACCCGTGCAACAGATCTCGACGGCAAGCGGAAGGGATTTCGCATGTTCGGCGTCCGCCTTTTCCAGCAGACTCGCCGACGTCTCATCCCACCATAGCGGAGTCGTGCCGTTCTTGAAGTTGAACCACTCTGGATGCGCAGAGATCTGGTTTGGCTCGAACCCCGTAATTACGACCCGGATTGTGAACTGTTGCGCGAGAGGGTCCTCCGCAGCGAAAAATCCCTCGAAGAAATCGTAGTCCGTGATGCGAGGGATTACACTGTCCCGGCCGAGCGCCAAGGCAAGGCCCTCGACAATTGCGGTCTTACCGCAGTTGTTTCCACCGATCAGCACGGCGTGCTTATCGAATCCTAGGGTGGCATTCGAGATGCCGCGAAAACCGTTGTATTTGACTTGGCGAATCTGAAACACGCGTCGGCTCGCCGAGACTATAGCAGAGCTAGTGCGGACGCAGGGTTCGTCAGTCGGCGTAGTGCATCGAGCTGGGAAAGCGCATCACAAAGCCCGGCACACCGTTCGTCTTCTTTCGGCGCGTCGGGCGTCGGGCCGCCTTCTAGAGTCGTTCTGGCACCCAGTCACCGACGCTTGGAGCCCTATCCGGTCACCAAGACCTCGGCCGAGACACGCTGGATCACGACGCCTTCTGTCCTTCTCGCTGCATGGCCTGGTGAAGGTCCCAATCAGCCTGAAGTCGCATCCACAGCTGCGGCGAAGTCTTCAACAGTCGCGAGAGACGCAGCGCCGTGTCAGCGGTAATCCCCCGCTTGCCGAGGATGATCTCGTTCAGGCGGTTCAGCGAGATGCCCAGCCGTCGCGCCGCTTCGACCTGACCGAGGCCCATCGGCTTGAGGTACTCCTCGAGAAGAATCTCGCCAGGCGGGATCGCGGGCCCCAGCCAGTCGTGCGCTCTAGTGATAGTCTTCGACGCGGACTTCGTAGGCATTGCCGTTCTCCCAGCGGAACGTGACGCGATACTGATCGTTCACGCGGATGCTGTGCCGTCCAGCCTGATCTCCCTTCAGCAGCTCGAGCCTGTTGCCGGCCGGTATCGCCAGATCCTCGAGGCGTGCGGCGGCGTCGAGCAGCTTCAGCTTGCGCTGGACATTGCGCCACGGATCGCGCGGGATTCGGCGAGCAGCGCGCGTGTTCCGCTCACGGAAGATGTCAGCGGTGGTCTCGTCTCCAAAGGACTGGATCACAGCGCTCATTACATACTACACGTGTAACGAGTAACCGTCAAGAAACCTTCGTGAGCCGTGTCACGACTCGATCGAAGACCGCCTGCGGAATTCGGAGCGTCCGATACACACGTCTGCCCTTTCGGGGGAAGCAGATCACGAGGACTCCTGGCTCGTTCAGAAATAGCCGACGGACAGTGTCCTCGTTGATCTTCAGCCGCTCCGCAACGTCGGTGATTGTCAGGTACGTCTCATCGCCTTGTACTTGAACGCCCATACGCTGCTTTCCTGCGAATGATTCCGTTTTACTCGATCGACCGAACGGTCCTCTTCACCGGTGCCGGACGCCGCACAAGGCAGCGTCCGGCCAATCCGTACGGCATCTGGCTATGCCCGCTCGACGCGATAGCACCGCCAGCAGAACCGCTTGGGGAGAAGCACCATGACGAAGCGCTCCCACCATGGACAGGGGGTCCATCGACTTCGCCATCGGCTTGAACACACACTGCAGACGAATCCCTGTCCGTCTCCGGCAGCCAGGGTTCCCCCGCAGTCCCAGCACTCGACCAGCGCCGTCGGCCTCAGGAGCCGGACGATTTGGACGAGCTCGAATTGATGCGCGTTTCGGACGGGAACGACCGCAGCACGAGGCTGTTCTGCTGTAGCTGCCATTGCAACCTCCGTCGCTGTTCGTCCCGGTTCACGCCGAAGCAGCGTCTTCGAGCTGCTGTTCGTGCGCGCGATACGCCTGCAGGACGAATTCCCGCAGACGATCCTGCGCAGCCGCATCGCTAATGGCGCGCAGCATGAGGAAGCTGCGGCGCTGACCATTGGCGGTGAACTGACGCGCGGGGAAAGTGACGTTCTGACCAGTCCCGTCCTTTCGCGCCCAGATGCTGAAACCGATCAGCCTCAGGCCATCGAGCTCGCCGCCGGTGAAGTGGAGTTCGGCGTCCGCGAGCTTGCCGGGCGCCATGTGACCGTTGCGGATGATCTTCACGAACGTATTCATGGTGCGACCTCCTGGGAGGCCCGCCGTCCGGCGGGCGATGTTTCGGATTGCGTTGACGTCGATCGCGCGCCATCAATGCACCTCCTGGTCGGATGGCGTCGCGAGTCGTTCCCACAGCCACTGTTGGAGCGTGTTGCGTCCGACGAGGACGGGATCAGCCGGTGCGATCAGGTAGTGCCCTTCGCGGTAACGGGCTTTCTGGAGTTTCAGATCGGCGTTGTCGATCAGCACGAGGCGCGCGGGCCTTCGGCCGAGCGTGGCGTCGAACGTGATTGGTTCCGCAGCAAGGGGTGCGACTCTCGCGAAGCTCGTTTCCTCCAGCGTGACCGTTGAGGGTCTGTCCAGCGTCACGGGCGCCGTCGTCACGAACGCTTCATAGATGCGGGTCTCCCCGCCGATCGTCACGTCGACGGCTGACGGGGTTCTGTGGAACATGGCTATTCCTCCTTCGTTGCCCCGGTGGGCGTTGGTTCGAGTGGTTCGTCCGAGCAGATTCCCCGGGCCATCACGTAATTGCCCTCCGGTGGCGCTCCGCAGGGCCTGTCAAGCCCGGAGCCCCGAAGGGGTCGAAGCGAAGCGAAGAGGCTTGACTGGCCCGAGGAGCGCCTCAGAATCCAGAACGTGATGGCCCCGGTTGTTGCCATTTCCTTCACCACGTGCCGGTGTTCAGCGCACCGGCCTCTCGAAGCTGAAGTAGCGCTCGGCGTCGCCGACGATCAGGTGATCGAGCAACCCGATGTCGAGCACGTCGGCAGCGGCACACAACCGCACCGTCAATCGCGCGTCGTCCTGGCTCGGTGTGGGATCGCCCGACGGGTGGTTGTGAACGACGATCAGACCGGTCGTACCAGGCGTGACGCAGGCCGGGACGAACACGTCCGGTATCGAGACCGGTGTGCTCGCTCGCGTGCCGCGTGACAAGACGTGCCACGCAAGGAGCCGGTGCTTGGTGGAGAGGCACGCGACGCCGAAGACCTCGACGGGTTCGTGTCTGAGAAACGGACCGAGAGTCGCCGCCGCGATCCGAGGGGTGTTAAAGGCGAGCGTCGCGACGTCGATGACTTGACCGTCGGTGTCGCGGAGCGGTCGGTAGGCGAAGACCAGCTCGCGGATGCGACGTCGTGGAGCCGCGACTGATGGTGAAGGGGTCGTCAGCATGTCTGTTGTTCTCCTTTCTGAGGTGTGCAGGTGTGCGGTGATGGAGCCGGGTGGTTGGCGAAGCCGCGGCGCTTCGCCGAGTCGATGACTTCAGAGGAGGGACCGCGATCGACGGCGGGTGAAGCGGGTAACGGCGGGAGGCCTATCTCCGCGATTGCTCGGGCGAGGTCCTCCGGCAACCAGCTATGTCGCAGGACCAACGCGAGCGCCACGAGCTGCGGATAGTTGACCTGTTGGGAAGGAAGGACGCGGCCGATCAGATCGTCGAACTCGTCGCTGACGTGCAGCTCGTCGAGCAGGAGATCGATCAGCTCGCGCGACCAGGGCAGGTCACGCGTTCGCTCGAGGAAGTGTTCGAGGATGACGGGACGCGTCAGACGTCGCCAGTCGGCGAGGTCGTCGCGCGTAGTCTTTGAGGATGTCCGTCGCGTCCGTCGGGATGGACTGTGTTCGTTCGCCATGGTGCACACCTCCGGTTGGGCCGTCGCTCCTGGGAGCGGCGGTGGAAGTGCGCGCCACCGTGGTCGCGCACGGCCGGACGGGCAGGCTGTTGAGGCCGCACCCGCGCGGACTTGGCGTCGAGGAAGGAGGCCGTGCGGGGATGTGCCCGCACGGCGTCAGGGAACGGTCAGTGCACCGTGGCGAGGAGGCGACTGGCGGCCTGATCGAGGGCGAATCGTCCGTCCTGCCAGGGCGTGTGCTGACTGAGTCGTGTCAGCCCCTGCACGTAGCCCCAGATCGAGCGTGGATTCGTCTCGTACTGCTCCGCCAGCGTGTATGCCTCCGCGGCTTGCTTGCGCGACAGATCGAGTCGCTGCACGACCGCATCAAGCACCGCGTCACGCGTCGGACCGAGCTCCAAGGTGATGGACCGCTGGAGCAGAGTGCGATCGACGGACGGGTCGGCGTCGAGAGCCGCGCTTACGGCATCCAACGATGTCGTCCACGCGTCCTGAATCGACGCTCCCACGTGCCGGCGCCGGAAGCCAGCAACGTGCTGAAAACCCCAGACCACGTGATTCGCGCACACCGCGCGAAACAGGAAGAGATCAAGGGTGAGGGCGGCGGCTCCGACATCGCTGTTCCGGAGAATGAACCCGCGGAACAGGCCGGCATGCGTGGAGTCCGTGGGATCGTCGAGATCACGATTGCCGTCCACGAGGAACAGGAACATGTCTCGGTCTCCCAAGTAGGCGCCGGACGGAACACGTTCAGCGCCGTAAACGCCGTCCTTGTAGCCGAGCGGCAAGGACCACGAGGGGTGTGCGGCCATGAGGTGCAGCACCCGGGTGGCCAGCTCGTCGTGGTGGACGCGAGCATAACGCGATGATGTGATCGCGTGCACCGTCCACGGAGCGTCACGGTCGACGAACAACTGGTGTTGCGTGCGACGGTGACCTCGCAGCCCGAAATTGATCGCGTCCGACGCAATCGGCGCGGGCAGCGAACGCAGGTACTTCGGCGGCGCGCCGGCGATCGTGGCGAGCTGCTCGAAGCTCCAGTGCGTCAGACCGGCCATGCGACCCGACGACTCGCAAATGGCGAGGCCGTCGGTGCCAGCCGCTTCGGTCCTGAATTCGCCGGTCTCGATGTCGCGCTCCGTCGTGCGGTCGCGTCTGGCGCGTGCCGCCTCTCCGACACCGCCGGCAATGATGACCGTCCGATCGTCGTCGCCCGCCCCGAGTCCGAAGTTCCCGAGGTACTGCGCCAGCCCGCTGATCAGCCCCACCGCAGCCGCTGCGCCAAACGTCGCCAGATAGTGGTGGTTGACTTTGTCCCGGAGGCCCAAGTCGCCGATCTGGTTCAGCCCGTTGAACTCGTCCAGCCGACGCGAGAGGACCGCCAGGCAAGGTCGCCTCGAACACCTCCTTGGCGGCGAGCGCAAAGAAGAAGACCATGCCGACGTCGTTGACCCAGAAGTGCAGCGGGTGCGCGACGGCGTCATAGCTTTGCCAGTCGGCATTTGCCCAAACAACCGCTGCCGCAGTGCCGACCAGCAGCAGCAGCGAGTTGTTCAATACAAATTTCAGAATTCGTGAACTACTGTGGATCATCGTTCCCGGGAACGGTCATTCGCCGCAGCCTGGACGGCTGCGTCGCGAGCCCTGAGAAGTGCCAGAAAAAACAGCATCAGCCCAACGAGCAACAAGACGTGCAGGAGCTCGCCGACATCAAACAGGCCGACGACACCGATGAGCCACGCCACTAGCAGGACAACCGCGACCTTGAAGAGCATCTCGCCTCCAGACGCATCCCGTTTTCAGAAGTGTTGGCACGGGACTGCGGAAATCGTGGTTGGCGAGATTCCCCCGGTTGTGACGGCGGGGACCTTCGAGACGACAGACTGGATGTCGCGGACGAGTACTGCGAGCATCGGCGTGACTGCCAAGCTCCCATCCTCCTGGTCTCGCGTGACCACGGGGATGGCGGCCCGACCATCCAGTTGCCTGCAGCGGAAACCGCTGCACCCTTGCACTTCCCCCATTATGAACCGTCGCTCGATTCGGTGGCGACTCTACCGGCGCTTCCTCGCGCGCGGTGCGATTCCGCTATCGACGCGATGGGGCATGGGAGAGAGGACGGACAGCTCGCGACCACGGTGCCCGGGCCTGAGCAGTGCTCGAGAGCGCACGGCTTGGATTCAGCGCCACTCTGAATAGAGCGCGGAGAAACCGGTTGGTCGTCCAGGCCTCGAGCTTGGTGACGAGAAACCGGTCGACGAGATCCTCAACGATCATGAAACCCAGGGCTCCCGTTGGGGTGATTACGTGATCGACCCAGCCCGCCGTGTTCGGCCGCAAGCCGACGTTTCCAATCGATGCTTCGCTCAGAGGTCCAAGCTCGAACTGCAAGCTGTACACGGCAGCCCAGGCCGTTGCGCGAGCTCGACTCGTCCAGTATTCCTTGGAGAATCCGAGCTTCGGGTCGTGAGCGCCGTCTTCGTGATCGAGCCAGATGAACCCGGATGCGGCCCCATGTATTGGGTGTCCGAGATAGTTGATGCGCCAGCTGTCCCCGTCACCCCAGGTCTTCGGTATTCGAACCGATCGGACGTAGTCGCCGAAGAATGGTCCTCCCAGTTCCTGACGCGTTTTCTGTTGAAAGGCGATCCGAGTCGTATGTTCCAGGACCAACAGCCGCAACGAGTCGGCGACTGCTCCTTTCCAAGTCGATGCCGCCGGCGCGAGCTCGCTGGCGTCGAGCTCCGGCGCCGAATCGCTGGTACTCTCTGAGGTCTGCGCCTGTGCCGCCGGCAAGCTACACGCTAAGAGAAGAATCGAGACCGCGATCGCCTGGAACAATGAGTCCCGCCGGGGTGAGTTCATGCCGCTCCTTCGATTCTTGAATGAACACTTGGGTGAAAGCCGTTGGCGGAGACCCGGGGCGGCGGGTAGCACGACAGGCTATCGTTCGCTGGTGCGCTGGTACAGTGCAACGCCGCCCCCTTCGCATTCGCGGGTGAAGCCCGATAAGAACGCCGGAGAGATCGTGCTGAGACGTGCGAGAACGTCTCCGCCTTCAGCATGCTCCTCGATGAGAACCCACCTGGCATGACGACCGGCGTAGAGAAGACTGTCGGCCCACATCTGACCAATTCCCTCGTGGATGAATTGCCGGAGCGCAAGGCCGGCGCGAGCAGTTTCCTGCATGTAAGGGGCGAGTGAGCCCATGCTCGCAAGAATTGGCGTGTCATCGTAGATCCGCAACAGACACTCGGTGACCGTTCGGCGGGCGGCCACACTCGCACTATCGCGTTGTGCCTCGAGTACCATCGGCGCCGCACCGTTCAACGGCGGGGTCTCCAGGAGCGCAGTCAAGATCACGACCAGCGCCGCCGCAGGCCGATACCGCGGTAGTAGACCAACACCGAACCCCACAGACACCGCGAGCACCATCGTCAGCGGAACCATGTATCGAATTCGGAACGGATGCCCGTTCCAAAAGGCGTACAACGGCAGCGCCACACACGCCGCGAGTGCGAGAACCACCAGCAAATGCGACGCGTGACGGGCGCGCGCGATGAAGGCAAGCAGCGCCGCGAGTCCCAGCGCGCTGAGGACGGTCATCAGGTCACCATTCAAGCGTCGAACGCCGAGCCCGATGGCGTCCGCAATCGCGAACGGACGATGATACAGCGAGTCTTCAATCTCGAAGAATCCGCCGGTGACCAACCAGCTGCCAACGGTCAAACGGCTCAGGATCATGAACGCCAGAACTGCTAACGCGGGACAGGCACCCAAGACGGCGACCCGGCGAGCCGCTTGTTCTGGCGAGGTGCCTCCTCTGACAAGCGCCCAGAACGACAGAACGAGTGCGGCCGCTGTTATCGGCCACGCTTCATATCGAGTGAGGCACGCAAGCGCCAGGACCATTCCCGCCGCCCACGTCCCCCGCCTGCCTTCGGTTGCGACCCACTTCGAGGTCAGCGCGATGCCAAGCAAGCAGAGACCCATCACGAGTGACTCGGTCATCGGCGTAGCTTGCAGGTAGAGAACGTCTGGATCCGCGGCGAAGACGGTGAACGCCGCCCAGGCGGCGATTTTCGATCCAGTTCCTCGAGCGACAAGCGCCCAGAGTGCCACCGCGCCCACGACGAAGCCCCCTACTGAGAACGCCACCGCGGAAAGACCAGTCCGGTAGAGCCCGTCCACCTGAACTGGTGCGGCGTTCAGCAGGTGAGGAAATGGCAACCAGACTGCCCCAATCTGCATCCAGCCTGGCTGCAGAGAGTCGACGATTCGCCGTGCAACAACCAGATGCGCCTTGGCGTCGTAGTGGCTGAGAGTGAGGTCGTGGCTGTAATAGAAAACGGCAGCCGTTGTTCCGATTGCCAACGCGCACAGCGCGACGATTCCCAAGGACTGATACGACCGAGCATGAAGCGGTGTGAGAGATGTTGTCTGAATCGCGATCAAGCTCCTCCTACGTCAGGGCACTCGAGGTGTCGACGACTGCTGGTTGTCGTTATAGCGCGGCGTCGACAACGTCGATATGGCACCAAAATGCCATTGAGGGAACGCGATGACTGTTGTGTGATCGGAAGAAGAGGCCCATACTTGCTGTCACCGCAGTCCGCTGGCGCCGTTTGCTCTCCGTGCTTTTTCGTGGCGTGGGTTCCACAAGGCGACACTCAAGAGTTGCGTGTTGAAGTGCACGTGTGCGTTGTTGACGACCTCTGGATCCTCAGGACTGTCCGGCCCGATCACTACGAGGAACTGGAGGCGGTGACCGACGACGTTGCTCTCTGTGAGAGGCTGAACGCCTTGCACGTCACCCTGCGCAATCACAAATGGAACAGCGTAGCAAGGTGTGCTCAGACTGACCTTCCGGAAGAGCCTGCGCAACAGGGCCAGTGCTCCTGCGCGGCTCTTGCGCAGTGGTGGACTCGCGGCGTCGACGATTCTTCGGCGTTTCCTTGGGACGTGCAGATCGGCAGCTTGACGTAGCCATCTCCGTCACTTTGCGGTAATGATGAAGTGCCCGCGGCGATTCTGCTGCCAGCATTCCTCAGTGGCGCCTGAGCAGAATGGATCTTCTTCTCCTTTGCTGACGACCACCAAGCGTTCCGGCTCGATTCCCAACGCGACCAAGTAGCTTCTCACGGCATTCCCGCGTCGATCGCCCAAGGCTAGGTTGTACTCGCTGGTGCCACGCGCGTCGCAGTGCCCCTCGATCATGATGCGTGTCGACTTCCAGCGCCGCAACCAGTCCGCATTAGCCTGCAGGGCCGTGCGCGCATCGTCGCGGACGTGCCACTGGTCGAAGTCGAAGAAGGCGTCGCCCAGCGGCTGCTCGGCGTTCAATTCTTCGAGTGTCTTCCTCGCAAAGACTTCATCCTCGCTCAGCGGGTCTGCCGATGTGGACGTGTCGGACGCATCGGGGATAGTAGGCGGAGGCGGTGGAGGGGCAGGTGGCGCGGGCTCAACTGCTGGCGTCGGTGCGGACGGTGCGGCTACCGGTTGCCTCCTTCTTCCGCATGCCGCAATCACCGAAACGCACAGCGCCACGATCACGATCGTCCGGGCAAGACGCATTGTGTACTCTCTCCACTCGCGAATTCCGCTTGCACAGAGCAATGCGGAAATGTGTCAGTGGCGAGCGTACGCTGCGACGGACAAGCTTAACATCGCCCGAAGGTGCCGGGAGGCACCAAAGTGCCATTCCACCACCGCCGTCAGCTTGGTGTCACGAGCCCATGTCGAATGGCAAACAGCGCCAGTTCAAGCCGCGTCGAGACTCCGGTCTTGTCGAAGATGCTGGTCAAATGGTGCTTGACCGTCTGCAGGCTGATCGCGAGACGTTCGGCGACATCGCAATTGCTGTCACCGCTGACGATCGCGGCAACAATCTCCAGCTCTCGGGACGTGAGCCCGAACTGGGGGGGACGTTGAACGCCGACGTTGCGAATGGCCTGTTCGCGGTCATCGACGATTCCGGCGCCAATGACGTACTTATCATCCATGACGCGATGGATACCATCGATGAGGAGACGTGTCGCGGATTCCTTCAGCACGACCCCGCGTGCTCCAAGCTGGATGGCTCGCAACAACTCCGAAGGCTCGATCCCAGCCGTGAGCAGAATGACGCGCGTCGCGTCCTGTTCGATCGTCGTCAGCGCCTCGACCCCACCCATCCGTGGCATCGCGACGTCAAGAAGCAGGACGTCGGGGCGAGCTTCACGTGTCATGCGAGATGCGTCGAGCCCGTCAACCGCCTCGGCAACCACCTCGAAGCCAGGTTCGCTTTCGAGAAGTCGTCGCAAGCCATCCCTGAAGATCTGATGGTCGTCGGCGATCGCGATTCGAACGTGTCGTGCGCTATCCATGGGAATGTGTCAGCGTAACCTCGATACGGCTTCCTGCCCCACGGGATGAGTCGATGACCAGTTGCGCCCCAGCAATGCGCGCGCGCTCCTTGATGATGGAGGGTCCCAGACGCCGCTGGTCCAGCTCCTCGCCGGTCAGACGACCCTCAAAATCGAACCCGGTGCCGTCGTCCTCGATCACCAGGGTGCACCCCCATTCTCCACCCGCCAAGCGGACGAGTACATTTCGCGCGCGGCTGTGTTTGCGCACGTTCACGAGTGCTTCCTGAACGATTCGAACGAGCTCGAGGGCCGTGTTCGGGGGCAGCGCCACGGATCCGCCGGCGAAGATAAATCGGGCAGGGAGACCAGTATCACGGCGGAAGCGTTCGACGATGCTCGAGAGGACGTCGGGAAGTTGATCCCCGGTGTCGAGCGGCACCGGACGCAGCGCCTGCATCAGCTCGCGCAGCGCCATCACCTCCCGGCGCAACAGGTCCTGAATGTCTTCGAGATCGGCCCTCATTTCCGACGATGCGTACCGGCGTCGGAGGGCTTCGACCTTCATTTCGATGCCGAAGAGTGCTTGAATCGCGCCGTCGTGCAGTTCTCGCGCGACGCGCGCACGTTCCTCGGCCGTCGCGCGCGCGCGAAGTCTGCCAAGCAGGAACACGTTCGTAAGGGCTGGAGTGATGTAGTCGGCGAGGGCGTCGAGAAAATGTACGGACTGGTCAGTGGCAGTCGTGGGGCTCGGGTCGAGAAGATATACGCGCCCTCGCCACTGATCCTGCATGCCGAAATTGGCGACGATGACCCGCGCGAAGGAGAGCTCCTGCAGGGGCGTTGGCAGCTCGATTGGCACACGCCTGAGAGGCCAGGCTCCTGGTTCGACAACGCGGGCGTCAACGACGGGGCTGGTTCCAGTGTCGGCCCACCAGGCGCGCCCAGGGTCCGGGAACAGCCACGCCTGTTGATCGTGGCTGGTCAATTCGGCGCGTGGTATCTCATTGGCAACGATCGCCCCCGTGTGGTCCAGGTTCCAGAGGGATGCCTGCCAGGTTTCGTAGTCCTGCAGAACGAAATAGGCTCGTCGCGCATCAAACGTCCGCATCAACGCGTGTGCGACGGCGGTCACCGATCCGCCGAGGCCCAGGTCGACCCGAGGCTGGCGCGTCAGATCCGCGATGGCGCTCAACTCCGCGCGCGATTGCTTCTCCTGCTCCGCCAGATATCCCAGGAGGAACCCGGTCAGCAACAGGTACGCGACACGGAGGATGGTCTGGTTCAGTTCGAAGTCGATCGACGTCAGCCATGTCTGCCTCCACGGTCCTGCTGCCGCCACGAGGGTCTGAACGAAGAACACGGCGACGGTAACCAGAGTCGTGGCGATCGTCCCGACGAAGCCCCATCGATATGCGGCGGACAACACGACGAACAGAAAGAACAGAAAGAAGGGGCTGACGGGTCCTTCGCTCACGAACGTCAAGCCAGCGGCCCAGAGAACGTCGCAGCCGTGAAGCACCTGGCCGTGCCTGGCGTTGAGCCGTGCAGCGCGATGAACGTAGACGAGAACCGCGAGACTGTAGATCGCGTACGCCGCCAGCACGCCGTAGGTAATGGCCGCGAGCCGCGCCGGCTGAGTGGGATCGAGGTAAATGGCTGTGAGAGCTGCGCTCGTCAGGAACGCACGGCCCACGGACAGGACTCGCTCGAGCCGCGCGAGAGGGCGGACGTCGACTTTCTGGCCAGCAATGAGTCGGGAGATGAAACGGCGCGAGGGCGCAAGCACGCGATACATCTTCCAGTGTCCGCGGCGGTTCGACTGACCTTCTTGAACGGCGCCGATTGCCGTCTCGATTCGAGCCATCACGACGCGTACTGAGATGGGAGCCGGGCGGCTTCGGCGTTACCAGACGTTACGACTGATGCCGGACAGCTGTCCACAAGCGGAAGCCGGACGGAAAAGACACTTCCACCACCGTCGCGCGGTGCCGCTTCGATCGTGCCTCCGTGGCGACGCACAATTTCCGACGCGATGTACAGTCCCAGCCCGAGACCCGGAGCCACCGTCGCCGCGTTCTGAGCCCTGTAGCCGAGTTCAAAGAGGCGTGAGCGTTCCGGCGGAGGAATGCCGATGCCCGTGTCTTCCACCGTCACGAGCGCAAATCGGTCGCGCCGAAGGACGGATACGGCGACCGGGCCACCATCGGGCGAATACTTGACGGCGTTCGTGACGAGATTCTCAACGATGCGCCCGATGCGTTCGACGTCGCAGTCCAAGAAAAGGGGCGAATCCGACATCATAAGCGCGATCGGGTGCCGGTCTGAGAGGCGGTCGAGCATTCGAATCGTCGGCTCAACGATCTCGCGGAGATCGGCCCGCTGCATATTGAGATTGATGGTCTCCTCTTCCAGTGAACGAACGTCTCTCAGCGTGCGGACGAGCGATGTCGCACGTGCAGCGGCAGTCTCAATCCGCACCAACAACCGGGGTACGTCAACCGCGGAGAGCGCCGCGTTCCTGCGCATGAACTGGATGGTTCCCTGGATGGCGGTCAGAGGTGTCGCCAGATCGTGAGTGACTGTGGCGACGAGATGATCGCGCTCCTGGCGAGCCAGCCGCTCCCGTTTCGCCGCTTCGATGGCTCGCTCCTTCGCTGCTCGCAAGTCGTTCACGAGCCATCCGACGGCGGTGGCGACGACGAGGAATAATCCGAAGTCGAGAGCGTCGCGCAGTCCATCGATTGCTGGCCGACCGATCGGCTCCCGAAGCAGCACGTTGTCCCCGATCGTCGCGACGACGCCGACCAGAATAGCCGGCCCCCTCCCGCCAAGCATCGCCATCGCAACGACGAGAAGCACCGTGAGGTGCTCGAAGATGAACGCCGGCATCGCTAGCTGAAGGGCCAGGAAGATGGCGCCGAGCGGCAACGCCGTGGCGAGGAGATAGCCGGCCATGACGCTGTCGCGCGGCCGCCAACGTTGCGGGATTGCGAGCATGAGCTAGTGTGGCGCGATCGTGGCTGGTCCAGAATCGCCCAATGGTGCCATGCCGCTCAGAGTCGCACTGACCTGCGAAATCGACCCGGCACAGAGGTGGGGGACTCTCGCACCGGCTCGCTGTCTCGCCTAACCTGTGCACGACGTGGAGACCATCTTCAAAGCCTTTGCGTTGAAGATCGTGTTGGACTCGTTCTTGTCGATCGTTCCTGTCAGCTCTACCCGATGATTGGCATGGGCAGCTATTTCGACGCCCTCTGCCGCTTGAACCTGATAGGTTACTTTTTCGTCGCTCACGAGCACGAATTCGCCCTCGTTGGCGCCCGCCTGAAGACAACCTACGATCGTCGTCTCCTCGGCCTGTTTCGTTCCCTCTTGTGTCTGGCGGGCCTCCAGTCCGATATAGCCGGTGAGGATGCTAACGACCGAGAGCACAACCATGTGACGGATCATCTCGTTCCTCCTTCGTCGGGGGAGAGAGACGATACGACGGCAGCAACCGCAGATCGATGGCCCGGAGGTGCCATGACATTCGACTCCTCCTTGGGAATGCTTGGAGGCTGTGTAGCGCTTAAGTGCCATCGACGCCTGCATGCGCCTGTGGTCGATTCAAGAGCGTCGGAGTCGGTCGGCGACGTGGCCACCGACTTTGGCAAGATTCTTGGAGGGTCATCGGTATGCTGTCCTGGTGTGTGAGGCTCCTCGTGAGCATTGCTGTTGTCGCAGCGTCGGGGACGGAACTAGCGGGCCAAGGCTGTCAGAGCGCGGTGACCGGGGCTTCGCTGGACGAATCTCGCCGGCAAGCGGCGGTGGAGTTCGTCGTTGCCGTGAACTCCGCTCAGGCACTTTGGCAACGTGACACCGGGCGGTACGGCACGCTGCACGAGCTTCGCCAGCCGCCAGCCCCGTTCGGATTCGTGCCGCGGCTCGTAGTGGGCCAGTTTGGATATGCACTCAAACTCGCCGACGCCCTGGACCCATGCGGGTTTGCCTTGTTTTCCGATGAGCACGGCGTGGTGTACGAGGGCAACCCGACATCAATCCAAACGACCGCCCGGCTGACCAGCGCGAACGAAGGCAGAGCGGACGAACGAGACGTGCCGTGAACTGCGAGTCGCGCCGGCGCTGCGCCCGGATAGCACTTTCGACCGATTGGTTGCGACGGACCAAGCCGCTATCGTGGCAACACAGCGCGGATGTCGCGCGAGATCGACCCGCTAGGCGGCTCTTAGCGGACGTCGCTTCTCCGCGGCCCGCGCTGTCCAACGCGATCGCGTGCTCGCGCTCGGGTGCAGAGCGCCGCCTTGCATTCACTCCTGCTCCACTGAACGCCACGCCTGCTCAATCACACCGTTCAATTCCGCTCCGATCAGAATGGCGATGCTCGATACGTAGAACCACAGCATCGTCACGATTGCGCCTCCAATCGCACCGTACGTGGCGGCGTAGTCTCCGAACGTCGTGATGTAGAACTTGAACACGAAGGAACTGGCGATCCACGCGGCCGTCGCCACCACCGACCCAGGAGTGAACCAGACCCACCGAGTCCGCCGGTTCGGTGCGAAGTGGTAGACGAGATCGACTCCGATAATCACGCAGCTGATCATCACTGGCCACCGAAGTACGGCCCACAGCATGGCGACCGCCGGTCCAAGCCGCAGCCAATCCGCGATACGGAACGCGAGCGTTGGACCGATCAATACCAGCACCAGCGACAGCACGATGAACAGGGCCAGCGCCACGGTGAGGCCCATCGCCACCAGCCGGCGCTTCCACCACGGGCGCCATTCTGTGACGTCGAATGCGCGGTTCAAGGCATCGATGATGGCAACCATCGCGGCGGAACTGCTCCAGACTGCTCCGAGAACACCTAGCGTCAGCAGGCTCGCTTGGCTCCCCTCTGAAATCTGTGCCAGTTGTCCGCGGAGGAGTTCCACTAGTTCAGAAGGCGCAACCGCGCCGAGCGCAGCGAGGAGTTCCGCGAGCGCCGCCTCCAACGGCACATAGCCGACGAGTGCGACAAAGAACAGCAACGCCGGAAACAGCCCCAGCAGGAAGTAGAACGACAACTGAGCCGCGAGTCCCAGGCAGTTGTCGTCACCGATCTCCTTCACCGTCTTCGCGATCACCTGGGACCACGGGATCGGAGCCGAAAACCGCATCAACATACTTGGCCTTGCGACTCCGCGAAGCTTCTGTGAAGGACGCTCATGCTGCCAAGTCCCACGTACCAAGAACGAGTGGTCCGCCACCTTCTCGGAAGACGCTGAGCGCTTCCTGGCGGCCGCTGGACGCGCCTGCGAGAAGCGATTGGAACGCGTCGGCCTGACGAATGGCGTCGAACTGCATACTCGAGGAGAGCGTATCTATCGCGAAATACCCCTTCGCTACTGCTTGTTCGAGTCGCGACAATCCTCGTTCGTAGCCGCCCGCGTCACACAGCAGCCAGCCGTCCTGGAAAATTGCCTCAGGGTCTTCGTGCGCGGCGAGCGGACCAAACGCGGATGAATCGATCACCATCTCGTCTGGGCGGCGATCGAGCCAGGCCGATAAGTAGCGTGTCCACGCCTCGAACACGCCCGTGTTGAACACGCGTCGCATCTCTTGCAGGTGTAGCCGGGCCTCGTCGCGACGACCGGCAAGGCCGAGGCCAATGACCCGGTTGGCGTCCTCGGCTCCGGTCGGAACTACTGACGGCGCGAGATCGAGCAGATGTTCGATGTCACCTGCGATCAGCAACGTCTCTGCGACGCTGGTTGGAACGTTCGGATCCAGGCGCCGAGCCTCGGCGTGCGCGGCGAGCGACACGTCATTGAGTCCGCAATAGCGGCACGCGTGGACCAACCCGGCAAACAACTCCGCGTCGTTTCCGTGGTGCTTGACTTGTTCAACGAGGCGGGCCAGTGCGCGAATCGAGTGACCGCTATCAGCTTCCAGGTTCGCGAGATACTTATGTGCGACCGTGAGCTGCGGGTTGAGATCCAGCGCGTGCCGAAGGGCTGATTCGGCACGAAACGCCCCGGAAGACGCCCCGTCGATGAACTTGCTGATCACCCAGTGGCAACGGCCCAGATGCGCCCATGCCGGCGCATAGCCCGGATCCAGCTCCAGGCACCGGTCGTACAAGCTGCGCGCTCGCACGATGGAATCATGGGAGCGAGCAAGATCCTTCGCCCGCAGGTACAACTCGTACGCACGGGGATCCCTGGGCGCGTCGAACCCCCGCGGGACGGTGTCGAACAGAGGCACAGACAGCGCCGGCAGGATGCGGCGTACGAGATCGTCCTGCAGTCGAAAGAGGTCGTGCATGGATGACTGAGTCGTGTGTGCCGCGAGCAGTGTCCCGCCAGGCACCTCGACAAGTTGCACTGAGACCCGCAACTCTCCGCCGGAGCGCAGCAGCGTGCCGGTGATTACGCGATCGACGTCAGCCTCGGTTGCAATCGTCTGGAGATCCGGAGTGGAGTTCGAGAAACGGGCCGCGACCGCGCTCGATCGCACGGTGAGCGATCCATTGGCCGACAGGGACGCCGTAACCGCGTCCGGCAGGCTGAAGGCCAGAAAATCCGAGTCCGAATCTGCCCGAAGGACCTTGAACGGTAGCGCGAGGACGCGCGTGAGTACGTGAACGGCAGCTGGTTTGTCGGCACCCACAGCCTGAATCCTCTTCAGTTCGGCGGACATCTCGGCAGCTGACGCCGGCCGATCATCCGGTCGCTTGGCGAGTGCGCGGCGAATGAGGCGGTCTAGCGCACGGACTGCAGCCGATCCCTCGAGTGCCGGGGGCTGCTCGTAGGCCACGGCATGCAGAACCTCAGGAACGGTGTTACCTCCGAAGGCGCGTCGTCCAGATAGCATCTCGAACAGAATTGCGCCGACGGCGAAAAGGTCGCTTCGGTCATCTGCGAGCCCGCCGGCGATTCGTTCAGGAGCCAGATAGTGGGGAGTCCCAAGCACAAGACCAGTGCGCGTCAGAGTGCCTCGCTCCCCGTCCGCTCCGTCCACACGAGGCTGCGCCAAACCGAAGTCGAGCAGCTTGACCCCGTGCGGAGAGAGGAACACGTTTGAGGGCTTGAGGTCACGATGCACGATGCCAGAGGCGTGAAGGGCCGAGAGCGCAGCAAGGGCTTCGTGTCCGATCTGCACCACGTGGGAGACATCCATCGGCCCCTGACGGAGTCGCGCGTCAAGAGGTTCGCCATCGAGCAGCTCCATCGCGATGAAGAGGTCGCCATCCGATTCACCAATCTCGTAAATCTGACAGATGTGCGGATGGTTGACGGCAGCAGCGGCGCGCGCTTCGCGCCAGAATCGCGCGCGCGTGGTGTCGTCATAGTTGCGAGGCGAGATCATCTTGAGCGCCACGGATCTGTCCAGGCGGTCGTCGTGCGCCGCATAGACGACGCCCATTCCGCCCTCGCCGATCTTCCGCGCGATCACGAAGTGTCCCACTCGAGCCGGCGCGGCGTCATGCGCGACTGTCGGCGGTGACGAGACCGAGGCGCGAGTTCGGACACCCAGCAGCCAGTCGAGGCACACGCGTACCCATGCACGCGGCACGTCGCGGCCTGACCCTGCTTCGGGGTTCGTTTGCGTCTCCACACGTCCTGAATCACTCATCTGTCCAGTCACACCTCCCAGGTGATGTCCGCTGTCTGCAACCTCGTCTGCATAGGCTGCGTTCTCGATTGGGCATCGCAACGAATGGATGGTGAGAAGTGCTCACAGACCATCGAAATGCTTTCGAGATTGGCGCTCGTGTTCTTCGAGCCAGTCACGGCTCATTCGCATTTCCGACATCTCGTTTCCGAGCCCACACAGACGCAGCGCCCACCGCGCAACGGCTGTTGCTGCCTGAACCAGCCAATCGAGCCATCGCCCAGCCGACGGCCATGGGGCTGCGACGCGGTCGGCACTTGGGACGCTATGAATCATCGGTCCCCACCAGACACACGTCTCTGTTTCCAGACAGGGCTTGCAGTACCGTCGGATTCAGCGCCTGCGCGCCGGTCACGAGCGCACGCAGGATTCGACGGACGTCCCGATGGTCCGTCACTCGGAACCGTGCGCAGGACGGCCGGTCTCCGACCACGACGGTGGCGCTCGACGCCGGTAGCGCCCGGAAGAGATCCTCGTCAGTACGGTCGTCGCCGATGGCAGCGATGAAACGATTGCCGTCTGCCTCTGCGCGCACGCGATGGGCAACGAGCGCCTTGTTGACGCCTCGACACCTGACCTCGATGACCTTGCGTCCCTCGATGACTTCCAAGGGTTGATTACTCAACGCATCGCCCAGCAACATGCGCAGCTCGTGCGCCTGACGGGCGCCGAACTCGCGCTGCGCGCGGCGGAAGTGCCACGCAATCGACGCGCTCTTCGTCTCGACCTGAGCTCCCGGAGTCGCTGCGGCGAACTGGTCGAAGATCGGTTTGACCCTCTCTATCCACGTCGGCGCGAGGTCAGCCGCTGCCTGCCAACGGCCGTTGGAGACCGGCCGGTGCCAGAACCCATGTTCGGCCCAGAGGGACACGGGCAAATGGCCAAACCACGCGTCCAATGTCGAGTGCGGGCGTCCACTCACGAGATCCAGCTCGATCCCCGGCGCGTCGGCGAGGTCGGCGAGCAGCGCGAGCACCTCCGCGTCTGGCGCCGCCAGTTCCGGGGACCGCGCGATGGGTACGAGGGTGCCGTCGTAATCGAGCAGCAGCCGAATCTGTTGAGTGCGCTGCGCATCGGCCAGTACCGTGGCCAGGCACGGCTCCGGACGTGCCACTCTCGACGTCGCCTTCTCCGGGCGTGCCGACGCCAGCCGCTCCAAGAATCCGCGGGCCCACGCGTGCACGTCGTGCTCGAAGACACGACGTCGGAGGCTCTTCATTCGCGCTTGCCTTTCCTGCGGTGACATCGAGAGCGCGCGTTCGAGGCTTTCGGCGACAGCGTCGACGTCGTACGGGTTCACCGTCACCGCACCATCGAGCTCCGCCGACGCACCGGCGAACTCACTCAGGATGAGCACGCCGTCGTCATCGACCCTGGAGGCCACGAACTCCTTGGCCACGAGATTCATCCCGTCGCGAAGCGGCGTCACGAGCATCGCGTCTGCCGCCCGGTAGAGCGCCACCAGCTCGGTCTGCGACACAGACTGGTGCATGTAGTGAACTGGACTCGACGACAGCGTCCCGCAGGCACCATTGATCCGACCGACGCTCTCTTCGACCTGCCGCTTGAAGCGCTGATAGGAATCGACTTCTCCACGCGACGGCACGGCCACCTGAATGAACCGGACCTGATCGCGCCGACCCGGCGCGCGGAGCAGGAGGCGCTCGATCGCGTGCAGGCGTCGAGGAATGCCCTTCGTGTAATCGAGGCGGTCGATCCCCAGCACGATCTGACGGCCAGCCGCATCACGCCGAATGTCACGAACGCGCGCATCGACCTCCGCATCCCCCGCCAAGTCTGCGAACCGCTTGGCGTCGACGCCCATGGGAAATACGCCGAGGTGGACCTCGCGGTCGGCGACGCGCACCCGGTCGATGTCGGGCTCTACACCGTCGACGTGCAGCAGTGACGCGACAAAGTGGCGAAGGTACGCGAACGTATGGAACCCCTTTCCAGCACAGTGGGATCCGAAGCTTGGAATTCACGTGACTTGAAGTCGC
>JADMIO011609064.1_pt1 | contig 30092 bp, 23 predicted proteins | sample 8958161 | NCBI WGS metagenome assembly JADMIO01 (sample SAMN16585339, study PRJNA669376) | soil metagenome | isolation source: Crop rotation soil | place: USA: Cullars Rotation, Alabama | collected 2011 | reverse complement strand
GCCGCGACTTCAAGTCACGTGAATTCCAAGCTTCGGATCCCACTGTGCTGGAAAGCTTTTTCGGCGCTTTGGGCTATGAATTTAGCCAGTTCTTCGCCGTTTTGATGGTAGTAAACATTAAAATTCTTGGTTTGATAGTAACTCCACTTGAATTTTTTATACTGAACCCTGTTCTTACCAAATTCCACAGCATTTACCTGCCCAACAGCAAAATAAGAACCGGTTAAAAGGAAAAAGGAAATTAGAGATATTCTGCTGAACTTTGCCATACGTTATCGTTGATATTGAGTATTAAAATTACTTTATTCGGGTTAATCATTAAAAAACAATTTAAAAGCCGTAATGTTAAAAATAAGATCCTTTGTTTTCAGTCCCATACAGGAAAATACGTATGTTCTATACAATGAGTTTAATGATTGTTTGATTATTGACCCCGGGTGCTACTTCCCCGAAGAAGAGGATGAGCTGAAGGGCTTTATTACACAGAGCATTTTAGTGCCCCGGATGCTGCTTAATACCCATTGCCACCTGGACCATGTTTTTGGCAACAAATATGTGGCTGAAACCTGGGGGCTTACACTTCAGCTGCATCAAAAGGAGAAAGCCTTGCTGGATTATGCCCCCACATCGGGCCTGGTATATAATATGCCTTTTGATAATTATGTCGGAGAATATATTTATTTAAAAGAAGGAGATATTATTAAGCTTGGAGAGGATGAACTGAGAGTGATCGAAGCACCCGGCCATTCGCCCGGGCATATTTGTTTTTACTGTGCCAAACAAAACTTTATCATTGGAGGCGATGTACTTTTTAACCGCAGCATTGGCCGTACCGACCTGCCGGGAGGTGATCATGAAACCTTATTGAAGAATATCAGGGAAAAATTATTTGTGTTGCCTGATGAAACAGTTGTTTATAGTGGCCATGGCCCTGAAACGACGATCGGTGAGGAGAAGAAGTATAATCCTTTCTTAAATTGATTGGCATAATTCTATCAGCACACCATTTGTTCCTTTTGGATGTAAAAAACAAACTAATTTATTATCAGCGCCATTTTTAGGTTCTTCATTCAATAGCACAAAACCCTCTGTCTGCAGGCGTTTCATTTCGGCATTAATATCTTCCACATCAAAAGCAATATGGTGCAGGCCTTCGCCTTTACGTTCGATAAATTTTGCGATCACCCCATTCGGGTCGGTACTTTCAAGCAGCTCTATCTTGGTTTCGCCCTGTTGAAAAAAAGCTGTATTTACTTTTTCGGTTTCTACCATTTCTGTTTTGTAGCAATTACTATTCAATAACTTTTCAAACAAAGGAACCGATGTTGCAAGATCTTTTACAGCAATCCCAATATGCTCTACTTTTACCATAGCCAGGTCGTTTTTGTAAAAGTAGTTTTTTACCGGTTAGTTAAAAATTACTTTTTTTGTGAAGCTGAAAGGAATGTTGTTTTTATTTATTCCCTCAATTGTCAATTCAACATTTTTACTTTGGGCAGGGGGTAGGCCGATGTAAATAGTTTCCTGTTTTTGAAATGACCAGTTGGGTTTCCAGTATAAGCATTGCTGATCTACGGTTGAAGAAATTTGCGGACTTAAAGACTTGTACATATCATATCCTGCGATCTTATTTTTTACCAGTCCCTTAGCCATTTGTTCTCCGGGGGTAAATCCCTTTTTTGTATAGATCATAAGATCGCCGCCATTACCTACACTATAACCGAATTTTGTTTTTGTGCCGTTAGACCTGGGTTTCAAGGGAAAACTGTAATACCTGATAAGTGCCAGGTCGTACACAAATAAATTTGAAACAATGGAAAGGTCTTCAGTAACGTCCATATCGTTCAAATAAACACCAAGGGGGTCTCCTGCAGTGTTACTCATCCTGATGCCGCCTTTTGCAGTAATGTCAATTATCAGGTTAAACCTGCCCCTTAAAAAGGCAAAAAGCGACGTATTGTCAATAAGCTGCGGATTTGCAATAAAATCAAATTCATTGCGCTTAAAATTGCCCTGGTTATGTTGGCCCGAAACATTTTCCTCAACGAATTTATCTGTTTCTGTTTTTGTTTTGGCTCCTTTTACAGTCACTTCTTTTAAAGTTTTTTCACCGGGTTTTAAAGTGTTGTTGCTGTTGTAAATATTGTTATTGATCACGGCAGTATCTGTTGCTGAAATTTGTTCGGAGGCACATAAAAAACTGATGTTTTTAAGTTCGTTTCCATTTACAGATGAGGAGGGGCTTAACTTCAGGTCAACCTGGATATTATTCTTGTCGTCAGAATTATCTGCCTGCTGGCAATATACCAATGCCGTATCATAAAAAATAAGCGAACTGACCTCAAAATTGCCTTTATGATCGGTGCTGGTCACCAGGTAATCTTTTTTTGAATTTTTGTACGCAATAATCAGGTTTATCTTCTTGTTTTTAATGATCTTTTTTTCAAGATCGTAAACGGTACCACTCAGGGTAAGAAATGATTTGCCATCATCTTTTACGATCACGGGCTTAAATGAAGGTTTGGGCCAGGCTATCAGCATGTCATTAAACGAGATTTCATTACCCGTTACATTCGTGATCACCGGTTGTTCACTAAAGTCCTGTATGTTGTTACTACCCGGTGGGTTAGGGTTTTTATTCTTTTCATCTTTAAGGGTAAGATTTAAATACCCTCCACCATTTGTAAAACCCGGTATGTTGATGGTGGCAGATCTTTTACTTATTGTATCAACAATTTTAAGTACACCGCTTTCAGTGTTTCGCTGTTCATTATAAAAAGTTCTTTGGGCAACCAGGTTGCTGTTATTATCTGTTAGCCTGAATGTTAAGAATCCGGTTGGCAGGTCTTTCAAAAGCAATACTTCTTTGATCATGCTCAGGCCTTGTTGAAAATTTATATCTGCCTTATAAACAGTTTCGTTATTTGACAAAATGTTCAGTTTGTAATCAAGCTGAACCTGGTTTTTCATATATGAATCCACTGTATACAAAAGGCTGTCCCTGCTGGCGATCACAGAAAATACCACACCATATTCTGTTGATGGCGGCAGCTCTTTTTTGATCTCTGTTCCTTTTTCATCTTTTAATAAAATAAAATACCTGGCTTTAAACTCAGGGGCAAAGATGATCTTAAGATAACCGCTTTCATCAACAGAGAAACTATCTAACAAGATGTTCTTGTCATCAACGATCTTAATATTTGCAGGGGCAGGATTACCATTTTCATCCCGGTAACTGATCAGCAGGTTGTTTGGCATTTCGGCTACAAATCCGCCTCCTTCTGTAAAAATATTTATGCCGGGCCCTTTTGATTTACCGGGTAACAAGAACGCATTTTTGTTATCGATAAACAGTTTTTTACTGCCTTCGGTTTGTACGGTATCCTTATCTATAATATAGCAGTAGAGTATATAAAATTCAACTGCACTTGTGTTGGGCAGTTCCATATTACCCCCCGATGTGCCGGCAATAATTGGCAGCATTTTTTTATCAAGCAGGTTTCCTTTGCAATCCAGCAATTCAACATAAACTGTATTATTGGTATTGGCTGCATTTAAAAGAAAAACCTGGAATTGAACAAATTCGGCAGGGCTATATTGCTGTTTATTGGTGGCAATATAAAGTTTTACATCAGCAGCGTAAGATTGAGTAGCAGATAGAAACAAAAAAACTACCTGCCAAATAAAGCAATATTTTATTTTTTTGTTCATCAGATCTTTGTTGCTTCCGGTAAAACAATATGCCCGCTGAATACATTCAAATAATAAGGCAGGATATTATTATACTTTTCCTTATCTGTAGTAATGTGAAGTTTTATATTTCGGGCAAAAATAATTGAACCGGTTAGCATCATCATTTGGCAGTTTTAGGTAAAAGTCTGGTTGGTTTGGTACTTTTCAGCGGTTATTACCACCGGAAGCGTGGTAATGATGTTAAAATGCAGATTATTACATAACCCATTGCAAGGGATTTTACGAAATCGGTAAATTCAACTAAAACTGATACTTCAACCTGTAAAATAGAAGCTTTTGCAGTAAATTTGCGTTATACGAACAGAATTAAAAGATTGATTTTATGTTGAAATTGCCCATTTATTTAGACAACAATGCTACTACTCCCATGGATCCCAGGGTTTTGGAAGCCATGACCCCATATTTTTTAGAGCATTTTGGAAATGCCGCCAGCCGCAACCATCCTTTTGGATGGGAAGCTGAAGAAGCAGTTGATTATGCCCGTGAACAGGTGGCTAAACTGATCGGTGCCGATCCTAAAGAGATTATTTTTACATCAGGTGCCACCGAAGGCGATAACCTGGGTATTAAAGGTGTGTATGAAATGTATGCCAGCAAGGGCAATCATATCATTACCGCCACAACCGAACACAAAGCAGTTTTAGATACCTGCAAGCATATTGAAAAGATCGGTGGGGAAGTTACTTACCTGCAGGTAAATGCAGAAGGGCTGATCGATCTGAAAGAACTGGAAGCAGCGATAAAACCAACTACCATTTTAATTGCCATCATGTATGCCAATAACGAAATTGGTGTGATCATGCCGATAAAAGAAATAAGCGCTATCGCACGTAAAAATGGCGTTTTATTATTTACAGATGCTACACAGGCTGTAGGTAAGATACCGGTTGATGTAAATAAAGATGGTATTGACCTGATGGCTTTCAGTGCCCACAAAATGTACGGACCTAAAGGTGTTGGTGCATTGTATGTGCGCCGTAAAAATCCAAGGGTAAAAGTTACTGCCCAGATGGATGGCGGCGGCCACGAACGTGGTATGCGTAGCGGAACATTGAATGTGCCAGGCATTGTAGGTTTTGGAAAGGCATGCGAAATCTGTATGCTGGATATGGAAGAAGATACAAAACGCATCTCTAAGATGAGGGATCACCTGGAAACAGAATTATTGAAACTGGAAGAAGCCTATGTAAATGGCAGCCGTGAACATCGTTTACCACATGTTGCCAATATTTCTTTTAAACATGTGGAAGGTGAAGGTTTGCTGATGGGCTTTAATAAAAATATAGCTTTAAGCAGCGGATCAGCCTGTACATCTGCCTCATTAGAACCAAGCTATGTGTTAAAAGCACTGGGCCTGGGCGACGATCTGGCACACTCTTCGCTTCGTTTTGGATTAGGAAGGTTTACAACAGAAGAGCAGATAGAATACACCATCAAGGCGATCAGTGAAACGGTTTTGAAACTCAGGGAAATGAGCCCACTTTGGGAAATGTATAAGGAAGGAATTGATCTGAACACGATCGAATGGGCAGCTCACTAATTTGGTAATTAACCGATTTGAAAATTTGAAGATGATTTTCAGACCGGTGAACAGAATATCATCTTCAAATTGACTAATTTTCAAATCATCAAATTAAATAAAATGGCATATTCAGAAAAAGTAATCGACCACTACCAGAATCCGAAGAATGTTGGTACGTTGGATAAAAGCGCAAAAAATGTAGGGACCGGTTTGGTTGGCGCACCAGAGTGCGGAGACGTAATGCGTCTTCAGATACAGGTTGATGATGCTGGTATGATAACCGATGCAAAATTTAAGACCTTTGGATGCGGTTCAGCTATTGCTTCTTCTTCTTTGGCTACTGAGTGGCTTAAAGGAAAAAGCGTGGATGAGGCATTGAAGATCGATAATATGGACATCGTGGAAGAATTGAATCTTCCTCCTGTAAAAATACATTGTAGTGTTTTGGCAGAAGATGCGATCAAATCGGCCATCAACGACTACCGTGTAAAGAACGGTATGGAAGCAATTAAGTTTGAAGAAAGTGTAGTGCACTAAAATTGAATCAAGATGAGTGCAGTAGCAACAGAAAATTCAATTTTTATCAGTGATAAAGCAAAGGCCAAAGTTCTCCAACTGATGGAAGAAGCAGGTATTACCGGAGATGACACACATTTCTTAAGAGTTGGGGTTGTAGGTGGTGGTTGCAGCGGGCTGAGCTATAAAATGGATTTCGACAATGAGGTAAAACCAATGGACCAGGTTTTTGAGGACAAAGGCATTAAGATCGTATGCGATTTGAAAAGTTTTTTATACCTGGTGAATACTGAACTTGAATTCAGTGATGGTTTGAATGGCAAAGGTTTTTATTTCAACAATCCAAACGCCAGTCGTAGTTGTGGTTGTGGCGAGAGTTTTGCGGTTTAAAACGAACATTTAAAATATTTTAACTGCCTCCTGTTTTTCCAGGAGGCAGTTTTATTTTTAAACAGGTAAAAATTCTTAAATATTCTATAAAAAAATAAACCCCTGTCCAAAAAAGACAGGGGTATGCACTTGGTATTGGTAAACAGCCGGTCTGCCCGAAGGCGTATTTATAAATAAAAACTTGTGTTTTCGAATATTGAACTGTTTAAAGCGGGGGCCCGATTTACATATGTATGACACTCTACTCCTTCAAAATGCTGCACGGTTTATCTTGAGTGCATAAGCAATGGTTTATATTAAGCTGTTATATAGTAAATTGCAACAATTCTAAAAATTCATGTGGAGTATTTGTAAAAAGGAACTTAACCAGTTTTTCAGTAGTCTTACCGGGTACATTGCCATAATATTGTTTTTGCTGATCAATGGGATATTCCTGTTCGTTTTGAGCGACAGCAGCATTTTTGATTTTGGCTATGCATCTATGGATAAGTTTTTTGACCTGGCACCATGGATATTATTGTTCCTGGTTCCGGCCATTACCATGCGTTCCCTCTCCGATGAATTTAAAGCCGGTACATTCGAGATACTGAAAACAAAGCCGCTTTCTTCATGGCAGATCGTTTTGGGTAAATATTTTTCTATCCTCATCGTTTTGTTGCTCGCCATTCTGCCCACTATAATTTATGTAATCACCATTAAAGTATTGAGTGCACAGGGCGGCATTGACGGTGGCGGCATATTGGGTAGTTATATCGGCCTGTTTTTTTTGGTGGCTGTGTTTGCTGCCATCGGATTGTGTTGCAGCGGGTTTACCAATAATGCTGTAGTGGCTTTCCTGATCAGCGCTTTCAGTTGCCTGGTACTGTACTTTGGATTTAATGCACTCAGCAGGTTAACTTTTTTTGCAAATGGCCTGGATTATTATGTTGAGATGCTGGGCATTGATTTTCATTACCGCAGCACCAGCCGTGGGGTACTTGATAGCAGGGACCTTGTTTATTTTATCAGCCTGGTCTTTATTTTCTTATTAACTACCGTAAAAAACCTGCATAAAAAGTAAATGGGTGTAATTAATAAAATATGGAGAAGTAAAGGATGGTTTGTAATAACCATTGCTGTACTGGTTGCCATCAACTGGCTGGCGTCACTGTATCACACCCGTATAGATCTTACCAACGAAAAAAGATTCACACTATCAGCACCAACAAAAAAAGTATTGCAAAAGCTGGATGATGTGGTGCAGGTTGATGTTTTTTTAAAAGGCGATTTTCCCAGCGGGTTTAAAAAACTTGCCAATAGTACAGCTGAGGTATTGCAGGAGTTTAAAGAAGTTGCAGGCAGTAAATTACAATACCGGTTTATCAGTCCTGATGAAAATGTAGAAGGAAGCAATATTTTGTGGGCCGATACATTGAGTGCATTGGGTTTTTATCCCATCAATCTTACTTCGCAGATAAAAGAAGGGCAGCAACAACAAAATATTTATCCCGTTGCTTTTGTGCATTACAAAGACAATATTATGCCCGTAATGATATACCAGGGTAAAACAAAAGCAATCACCTATCCTGAGATAAACAGTGCGGAAGCCATGATGGAATTTAATTTTGTTAGTGTGATAGATAAGATCACGGCAAAAGAAAAACCCACCTTGGTTTACTCGGCTGGTAACGGCGAGCCCATGGATGCAAGGACCTACGACCTTTCTGAAAATATTCTGAAGCCTGAATACCGCTTCCAACCGGTAAACCTCAATACCATACCAAGGATACCAGATGTGGTACAGGTGCTGATGATCGTAAAACCTGCTGTACCTTTTAATGATGCAGAAAAACTGAAGATTGACCAGTTTGTAATGCGTGGCGGAAAGCTGATATTATTTACAGATAAATTAAATGCTGAACTGGATAGCCTGCAAAGCAAAAAAGGCGAAGTAGTGGCTTATGACAGGGGACTGGAACTAAATGACCTGCTGTTCAAATATGGAGCAAGGATCAATTCCGACCTGGTAATGGACCTGCAATGCGATTTCCTTCCTTTTGATGTGAGTGGAAATGGACAATTTGAATTACTGCCCTGGAACTACTTCCCGGTCTTTGAAACAAAGTCAAATCATGTAATCAATAAAAACCTGGGTTTTGTAAGCGGCAGGTTTGTAAACTCTATTGATACAGTAGGTGCCGAGGGTATTAAAAAAACAATTCTTCTAAGCTCATCGCCCAATTCAAGAACGATTGCAACGCCGGCATTAATAAGTGTACTGGAAAATGTAAAGGCACCTGAAAATGAAAAGTTCAAAAAGTCAGACATACCGGTTGCTGTTTTGCTGGAAGGAAAATTCCAGTCTTTGTTCAATAACCGCCTTTCGCAGGCAATGAATGACAGCCTGCAAACATACGGGGCAACATTTTTGCCTCAATGTATTGCAGACAATAAAATAATTGTTGTTTCTGATGGAGATATGGTTTTAAATTCAGTGGTTAAAGGAAACCAGCCCATACCGATGGGCATGAATCCTTATACCTATGGAAGCCAGCAGGAGTTTGCATTTGCCAATAAAGATTTTCTGCAGAACTGCCTTGATTATCTCATCAATGCATCTAATCTGTCAGAAGCAAAGGCAAAGGATTATACCCTGCGCCTGCTGGATAAGAAAAAAGTAGAAGAACAAAAGACCACCTGGATGCTTATCAATATTTTAGTGCCGGGAGTCATCATCATTTTATTTGCACTGCTCTATCAATTTATCAGGAGAAGAAAATACACGTTTACTTAATGGACAAAACACAAGTAATATATATTGTTTTCAGTGCGGTAATTGTTGTTGCCCTTATCTTCGACCTCGGGTTGCTCAGTAAAAAAAACCAGGTCATCAGTACAAAGGCAGCGTTGATACAAACTGTGTTCTGGGTTTTGCTTTCACTTGCATTTTGTGGTTTTATTTTAATTGAAAATGACGGCGGAAATGGAAAGGAAGATGCCATATCGTATATTTCTGCCTACTTGCTTGAATGGTCATTATCCATTGATAATATTTTTGTGTTCATCATCATCTTCTCATTCTTTAAAGTAAAACCTGAAAATTATTCAAGGGTATTACTGCTGGGTATTTTAATGGCGATCGTTTTCCGTATCATTTTTATAGCGTTGGGAAGTGAGTTGGTGGCCCGGTTCGACTGGATCATGTATATTTTTGGCGCATTTCTTTTATATACCGGTATTAAAATGTTTAGTGCTAAGGAAGAAGCAGAATTCGATCCGGAAAAAAGCTGGTCGTATCGTTTTATCCGGAAGATCGTGCCCATTACGAATGAAGAGCCTAACGGACGCTTTGTTATAACTCAAAATAAGAAAACATATTTTACTGCATTATCAGTAGTGGTGATCATGCTTGGCCTGATCGATATTGTATTTGCAGTTGATTCTATCCCTGCGGTATTCTCAATAATTCCAGACCCATCTAAAAAACTGCTCATTTACTCTTCCAATATTTTTGCCGTGCTGGGTTTACGCAGCCTTTTCTTTTTATTAAGAGGAGCGGCTGCCAAATTCGATTACCTGCAGCAGGGTATTGCTATTGTATTGGCATTTATTGGCGTAAAAATGTTGATAGAAAAATGGATACATTTACCGGTCTGGGTTTCTTTGCTGGTGATAGTGATCTGCATCAGTTTTTCCATTTTCTATTCTATCAGGTTTAACCGTAAAGGAAATGAAGATGTTCCGGATGAATAATTAACAAGCATCAAATTCTATTGTACAATATATCTCAAATAGCATCTGTCATTCATGCCAAAACATTTTCAAAAAATGATGATGGCTATGTTGAGCACATTTTATTAGATAGCCGCAAACTCCTGTTCCCTGCCACATCCGTATTTTTTGCGTTAAGCAGTTCAAGGCGAAATGCCAATTCATTTATTGCGGAGTTGCATGAAAAAGGAGTGAAGTGTTTTGCGGTGGATGAAAATTTTGCTGAAACTGATATGTCAAAATTTCCGGGTGCAACATTTCTGCAGGTAACAGATGTTATGCAGGCATTGCAGGCCCTTGCTGCATTTCACCGGTACCAATTTGCAGTACCTGTGATCGGTATAACCGGTAGCAACGGGAAAACGATTGTAAAAGAGTGGCTGTACCAGTTATTGCAGCAGGATTTTAATATTGTACGCAGCCCCAAAAGCTATAACTCCCAGATCGGGGTGCCATTGAGTATCTGGCAGATGAATTCATTGAACACACTTGGCATTTTTGAAGCTGGTATCTCCATGCCTGGTGAAATGGAAAGGCTTGAAAAAATGATAAAGCCCTGCATTGGCATATTTACCAATATCGGCGAAGCACATAGCGAAGGTTTTGAAAATACCGGTGAAAAAATAAATGAAAAAATAAAACTCTTTACAAACAGTGATACGGTCATTTATTGTAAAGATGAGGCACCGGTTAATGAAGCTATGTTGTCGCTTCAGCAAAAAAACAATACAGTTTTATTTACCTGGGGAGAAGATAAAGATGCAACACTCTGCATTACCAATATACAGGTACAACCTTTTAATACAGTCATAAAAGCTGTGTTCAAAGAAAAAAAGATAAGCATCTCCATACCATTTACCAATGATGCCGCTGTAAAAAATGCCATTACCTGCTGGTGTGTTTTGCTTCATCTTGGTATTGTTTATGAATTGATACAGGAACGGATGCTGCAGTTAAAACCGGTGGAAATGCGGTTGGAATTAAAACAAGGGATCAACAACTGCTCTGTTATTAATGACAGCTACAGTGCCGACATTACTTCTTTATCCATCGCACTGGATTTTTTACAACAACAGCAACAACATCCCAAACGGACTGTCATCATCAGCGACATTTTGCAAAGTGGTAAAACAAATGAGCAGTTATACCGGGAAGTGGCGGATATCCTGCAACAAAAAAATATCAACCGGCTTATTGGTGTGGGAACAGAGATCGTAAAACACAGCGATATATTTAAAAGCATAGCTCAAACAGAATTCTTTAACTCAACTGCTGAATTTGTTCAGAAGTTCCCGGCCATGCATTTTTATAACGAAAGCATTTTATTAAAAGGTGCCCGGCTTTTTGAGTTTGAGCAGATCAGTCATTTGCTGGAAGAAAAAGTTCACCAGACAGTATTGGAAATAAACCTGAATGCGATCACTCATAATTTAAACACCTACCAGCAATTGCTGAACCCCGGTGTTAAATTAATGGCCATGGTAAAGGCTTTCAGTTATGGAAGTGGCGGTTTCGAGATCGCCAACCTGTTGCAGTTTCATAAAGTAGATTACCTGGCTGTGGCTTATGCAGATGAAGGTGTTGAATTACGAAAAGCCGGTATCGCACTGCCTATTATGGTGATGAATGCCGAGGAAGTTACTTACGACCTGCTGGTGCAGCATAACCTGGAGCCCGAACTTTTTTCGTTTGGGATCCTGTCAACTTTTGAAGATTATTTAATGCGCAGCGGCATTCATAATTACCCGGTACATATCAAGCTGGATACCGGGATGCGCCGCCTTGGTTTTGAACAAAAAGATATCGAAGAACTATGCAACCGGTTAAAGTCAGGCTCTGCATTTAAAATACAATCGGTTTTTTCTCACCTGGCGGCAAGCGATTCGGCCTTGCATGATGATTTCACCCATGCACAGGCAAAAGCATTCCTGGAAGGTTGTGAACAGATACAGCAGATCACCGGTTACACATTCATCCGGCATATTGCCAATACATCTGCTATTCACAGGCATAAAGATCTGCAGTTTGACATGATAAGACTGGGAATTGGCTTATATGGTGTTGATGCCGATCCAAATATTCAACAGCAACTGAAAAACGTAACGACGCTAAAAACCACCATTTCTCAAATAAAAAAAATAAAAGCAGGTGAAAGTATCGGCTACAGCCGCAAAGGTATAGCCGCTAAAGATTCGGTAATTGCCACCGTAAGGATCGGCTATGCTGATGGATATCCACGCTTGTTAAGCAATGGCGTAGGTAAAATGCGGTTGCATAACAGCAGGGTGCCTGTGATCGGTAATGTATGTATGGATATGACCATGCTGGACATAACCGGGGTGGATGCACAGGAAGGCGATGAAGTGATCGTATTTGGGGCAGCATTACCGGTTAGTGAACTGGCAACATTGGCACAAAGCATTCCTTATGAAATTTTAACCGGCATCTCCCAACGGGTAAAAAGGGTCTATTTTGAGGAATAGTTAGAATAAAGTCAAAACTAAAACGTCAAAATCCGAAACGCTTATCTTTGCGGCTTATTATGAAAGCAAGACACGTAACATTCATCATCTTATTAATTATTATTGTTGACCAGGCGCTTAAGCTGTGGATCAAAACTCACTATGAGTTAAATGAGCATCACAATATCATTGGCAGCGGCTTTCAGCTTTATTTTGTAGAGAATCCCGGTATGGCCTACGGCTGGAAATTTGGCGGCAACTGGGGCAAAATGGCCCTTACTATTTTCAGGATGGGTGCTGTTATTTTTGGTACCTGGTATTTAAGAAAGATCATCAGGGAAAAACAACATAAAGGGTTTATTTTTTGTGCTTCGCTGGTATATGCAGGTGCATTGGGCAACCTGATCGATTCTTCTTTTTACGGGCTGATATTTGATAAGGGGATGACAGTTGATCCGCTTGTTAAGGATTATGTAGGCTATAGTGGGCTGGCTCAATTCTCTTCAAAAGGCTACGCATCTTTCTTACATGGCAATGTGGTTGACATGCTTCATTTTCCGGTAATAGATACAACCTGGCCAAAATGGGTGCCTTTTGTTGGTGGAAAACCATTGGAATTCTTCCGCCCCATATTCAATATTGCTGATGCATCTATAACAACCGGTGTCCTCAGCATTTTAGTTTTCCAAAAAAGGTTTTTTAAGCAGCGTAACCGCAAGGAAACGCATCCAACGGTGGAAACCAATGCCGTGGTTAATGATGAGTCGCAGGTTTCGTAAATTGCCTATCTTTAAATCAACAAATTTGAATGGTTTATGAAATTACGTTATCTGGTAACAGCTGTTTTTGCAATAACTATCTTCTTAACATCCTGCGTAAAAAATGATGACCCATCAGGAACTTCAACCGGTACCTTACAAAGTGCCATCACCGGCAATTGTAATCCCGTGGTGGTGAATGGCGTTTTTATGGTAGACAGCGTTCTGACCAGTAATAATTATGTGGATGTTCAGGTAAATGTTACTGTTGGCGGAAGTTTCGAGATCAAATCAGACAGTATCAATGGCTATATATTTAAAAAGACGGGAACTGTAAGCATGGGTTTAAATACCATCCGTTTATATGCCAGCGGCAAACCCGTTGCCACGGGTACCAATACATTTACCGTTGTTTACGGGGGCACAGCCTGTAGTTTTTCTGTCACTGTTTTTGCAGCCGGCGGAGGATTTGGAACAGCATTATATACTTTAGGAGGTTCGCCGGGTAACTGCTCTGTATCAAACATTACCGGTAATTATATTGTAGGGCTGGCCATGACAGCTGGTAATAAAGTGGAAACAACCGTAAATGTGAGTGGCATCGGAACTTATAACATAGCGGGTGTGGCAGTTAACGGTGTAACTTTTAGTGCAAGCGGTGTATTTACAAATCCGGGTATTCAGAATATATTTTTATCTGCATCCGGTACTCCAACTGCGGCGGGGATCTTTACTTACCCCGTAACCAATGGCGCAACAAATTGTAATTTTTCAATTACCTACAATACTGTTATTACCAATGCGACCTATGCATTAAGCGGCTCCCCGGGTAATTGTACAGCCGCCCAGGTAAATGGAACCTATACGGCAGGAACAGCATTAACGGCTTCCAATACTGCTGTAATTAATGTAAATGTTACTTCACCCGGGATCTATACCATTTCAACCACTACGGTTAACGGGATCAGTTTTTCAGCATCGGGTACATTCAATATTACCGGTCCTCAGCAGGTTACATTAATTGGCACAGGTACGCCAACTGCGGCCGGATCTTTTAATTATCCAGTTTCCGGCGGAGGAAACAGCTGTGGAATTTCTATAACCGTTTTATGATCCCCAGGTTAATTTAAGACAGCATCAAGCAGCAAAATCCGTGCTTTTTTACTCTTAAAAAGACATTAACACTGTAAAGCATAATACTTTAGAAAAAATTACAGAACTTTATCAATAGTACCCGTTGGGTGAAAAGACAAAAAAAGATCAATGAAAAAATTACTTCCTCTGGTATTTGCAGCCATTTTAATTTCTCTCTTTTCCTGCGAAAAGGAATACAGCAATGAAAACAGCGGGAATAACAGCAGTGATTTTATAGTTGGTATCGATTGCCGCATCAGTAAGATTGTATTTACTGATACAGCCGGTATGAGCATGGGCGGGCCGGGCACTGGCCTTGGTTCTATAGCAGCAGATATCAATAACCTGGATATTGTGACCACGATTACAGAGTTTGATAGCCTATCCAATACCATCGAATTTATTACAGACCCGGTTTACAGAAACGATTCCGTTTATGTTAACGCCGATGAATATTTTATTGTAGATGCAAATAAAAGAATTACAAAAATGCATGGACTGGTTGATCCAACCGATCCGTTTTCTTTGCAGTTTGATGTATTCTATGTTTACAATACTGCCGGGTACCTGGTAACAAAAAATTATTTTTTGACCAGCGCTCCAACCATACCTTTTTATAAGGTTGATTATACTTATGCTGGAGGAGGTAACCTAACCCATATGACCGCTGTTAACCTGCCCAGCGGCGATCTGAACATGGATGCAGATCTTACTTATTACCCCCTGGTTGTACCCAAGCGCTATATTTATATTTTCCCTGATGAAATAAACTATGCTCCTTTTACCCAGTTCTTTAATTTCGGAACAAGGAATTTTAATGCCGTTAAGGATATGAAGGTCCGCAATTATGACCCGGGCAATGTGGTGAGGGATTCTCTTGTTTCTACCTTTAGTAATTACAGCATGAGCAACGATACCTATATCTTAAGTGTACAGATGGGAGGAGACGACCAGCCAAGCATTCCGGCCTTGGCGGGCAAGCTGAAGTTTAGTTATCATTGCAGATAAAATATTTCATATTAAATAGAAGAGGTTGTCAGCAATGACAACCTCTTTTTATTTCCATATTTTTTAAACTGCCTATATTTTTCCTACCATATTCGCCGGTATCACCCATTCGTCAAATTCCTTTGCAGTAACATAGCCTAGTTTTACTGCCATCTCTTTTAAAGTAGTTCCTTCTTTATGCGCTTTTTGTGCGATCTCTGCTGATTTGTAATAACCGATCTTGGTATTCAATGAAGTTACCAGCATCAAAGAATTATCCAGGTGCTTTTTAATATTTGCTTTGATAGGTTCAATACCAACCGCACATTTATCATTAAAGGAAACGCAACCATCGCCAATCAGCCTGGCGCTGTGCAGGAAGTTATATATCATCACCGGCTTAAACACATTCAGTTCAAAATGGCCGTTGCTGCCGCCAATACCGATGGTAACATCATTACCCATTACCTGTGCTGCGATCATGGTCAATGCTTCGCATTGAGTTGGATTTACCTTGCCCGGCATGATGGAAGAGCCTGGTTCATTATCCGGTATGAATATTTCACCGATACCGCTGCGTGGGCCCGATGATAACATACGAATGTCGTTTGCAATTTTCATCAGGCTTACAGCAACTGTTTTCAATGCTCCATGTGCCTCTACGATCGCATCATGTGCTGCAAGGGCTTCAAATTTATTATCAGCAGTCTTGAAAGGCAACTTGGTTAGTTTAGCAATATGTTTTGCAACGTTCACATCATATTTTGGTGGCGTATTTATCCCTGTACCAACAGCAGTGCCACCCAAAGCCAGTTCACTTAAATGTGCCAGCGTATTTTTGATGGCTTTCAATCCATGGTCAAGTTGAGAAACGTAGCCGCTGAATTCCTGTCCAACAGTTAACGGAGTCGCATCCATAAAATGTGTACGGCCGATCTTAACCACTTTTTTAAAAGCCTTTGCTTTTTTATCAAGCGTGTTACGCAGTTTGGTAATACCAGGGATAGTTGTTTCTATTATAATTTTGTAAGCCGCAATATGCATGGCTGTAGGAAAAGTATCATTGCTGCTCTGCGATTTATTTACATCATCATTGGGATGGAGGTATTTTTCTTTATCACCCAGTTTGCCACCATTCAACACATGTCCCCGGTAAGCGATCACTTCATTCACATTCATATTGCTTTGGGTACCGCTACCGGTTTGCCAAACTACCAACGGAAAATAATCATCCAGTTTTCCGTCTAATATTTCTTTACAAACCTTGCCGATCAGGTCGGATTTTTTCTTTGGTAAAACACCGGCCTCATTATTGGTGATGGCAGCAGCATGTTTTAAGTAAGCAAATGCCCTGATGATCTCTTTGGGCATCCTGTTAATATCCTGTGCAATTTTAAAATTATCAATGCTTCGCTGGGTTTGTGCTCCATAATAAGCATCAACAGGCACTTTCACTTCACCCATGGTATCTTTTTCTATTCTGTACTCCATATAATTGGTTATTAAAGTTTTGTATGAAAATGCAAAGATAAATGATAAACCGGATGGGTAAAAATACTAAGTAGATATCGCTTTAAAAGATATTAACAGTAGAAGTTTTACTCTTTTATCCCAATAAAAATGTCTCTACATTGTATTTTTCCTTTACCTCTTAAACTCAATCCTTATGAAGAAGAAACTTTTACTCCTTCCTTTATTGGTATTGTTCACTGCTTTGGGGTTTGCCCAGTCAGATAAATTCTGGTCGGCAAACAAAGAAGACAAAGCAACTATTGTAACAGATAAAGCTGTAGCAAGATCAACCTATCCAAAAGAATTCAGGCTATTTAATCTGAACACAGAGAACTTAAGAACAGCCTTGTTTTCTGTTGCGGGTACAAACTTAGCCGGCCGTTCCACCGTGATCTCTTTGCCAAATGCTGATGGCGGCGTTGAACAGTTCGAGGTTTTTGAAGCATCAAACTTCGAACCTGATCTGCAGGCACGTTTCCCGGAGATAAGGGCCTACTCGGGACGTGGTGTTACTGATAAGTACGCTACTTTAAAACTGAGTATCTCCCCGCAGGGAATACAAACAATGGTTTTTAGAACAGACAGGGAAAATGAATTCATTGAACCTTATTCAAAAGATCATACAATATATTCTGTTTACAGGTCGCACAGAGATAAAGGCCAGCTTGCCTGGACCTGTTCAACCGATGAAAAAAATACATTTACAGATATCAATTCAAAAATTGCAAATACCAGCAGCCTTACAGGAAGCTCAACAGGCCAGTTAAAGACCATGCGCCTGGCTCAATCCTGTAATGCAGAGTATGCAAATTATTTTGGTGCAACAAGTGCGGCACAGGTAGACCTGGTTTTAGCAGCATTCAATGCCACCCTTACCCGTTGCAATGGTGTGTATGAAAAAGACCTGGCATTGCACCTGAACCTGATCGCAAACACAACAGCCGTTATTTATTACAATCCATCAACGGATCCTTATACAACGATGTCGAACTGGAATAACCAATTGCAATCGACCCTAACTGCCAATATCGGTGAAGCCAATTATGACATCGGTCACATGTTTGGTGCTTCGGGTGGTGGTGGAAATGCCGGTTGTATCGGTTGTGTTTGTGTTAACGGCTCAAAAGGGAGGGGAATCACTTCGCCTGCTGATGCTATACCACAGGGAGATAATTTTGATATAGATTATGTTGTGCATGAAGTGGGCCATCAATTGGGCGCCAATCATACATTCTCTATGTCGCTTGAAGGTACCGGCGTGAATAAGGAAGTGGGCTCTGGCATCACCATCATGGGTTATGCCGGTATCACTGCACAGGATGTAGCACCTCATTCTATAGATATCTTTCATGAAGCATCTATTGCACAGATACAGGCTAACCTGGCAGCAAAAACCTGCCCGGTATCATTTGCCATGACTGCCAATCATGCACCTGCTGTTGCGGCTGTAAATAATTATACCATTCCGATCAGTACCCCATTCGCTTTAACAGCTTCTGCAGCTGATCCTGAGAATGATCCGTTAACTTACTGCTGGGAGCAAAATGATAATTCAACAGTGTCAGGTACAAGCAGTGTGGCATCGCCAACAAAAGCATCAGGCCCAAACTGGTTATCATTTCCTGCAACTGTATCAGGTACGAGAACATTTCCAAAATTATCAACCATACTTGCAGGCTTAAATGTAACACCTCCTTTGCCTGGCGGCGACGCAGGTACAAATATTGAAGCATTAAGTTCTGTTTCGAGAACATTGAACTTCCGTGTAACTGTAAGAGACAATAATCCTTATGTTGCCGGTTCAACCATTGGCCAAACGGCATTTACGGATGCGGTTGTAACTGTTACAAATACTGCAGGGCCATTTGCTGTTACATCGCCAAACACAACTATAAGCTGGAATGCAGGAGGCGCCGCAACAGTTACCTGGAGTGTGAATGGCACCAATGCAGGTTCAGTAAATTGCGCCACCGTAAATATTTTATTATCTACAGATGGCGGCCAAACTTTCCCGACAGTATTAGCTGCTGCTACTGCAAACGATGGTTCAGAAACGATTACTGTTCCATCATCCGAAGGAACAACCAACCGTATAAAAGTTGAATCAGTGGGTAATATCTTCTTTGATATTTCCAATACTAACTTCACCATCGGACCTCCTGCACTTTGTGGTGATCCCGCTGGGTTAACCAGTTCTGCAATCACACAGACCGGCGCAACCATAAGCTGGAATACTGTAATCAATGCAATCAGTTATGATGTAGATTATAAAGCAAATGCATCTTCAACCTGGATAAATGCTGCTACGGCTACAACTGCCACATCAGTTAATTTAACGGGTTTAACTGCAAGCACATTATATGATTGGAGAGTGAGAGCAACCTGTACAGCAGGTTCTGGTAATTATGTTCAGGCGCAGTTTACAACAGCCACACCGCCGGTAACATGCCCGGGTGTGTATGATGTAAGTACTAACGGATCAACATCAGGAGCAGCCCTCATACCTTTCAATACAGATATCAAAGGTTTGCTGAGCCCGTCGGGTGATAATGATTATTACAAATTTGTAATTACAAACGGTGGAACGATCACGATGACATTAACAACGTTGCCTGCTAATTATCAGCTAAGATTGCTGAACAGTTCCGGAAGTACTTTGCAAACTTCCAGCAACAGTGGTACAAGCAATGAAACGATCAGCAGGACAGTAACTGCAGGCACTTACTATGCAAGGGTGTATCCTTCCGGAAGTGCCAATAATGCGACCAACTGTTATACTTTAAGAGTGCAGTTAGGTACTGCCAGCCGCAATGCAGGAGCTGAAATTGTAGAAATGTTCCCGGGCAAACTTTCCATTTCGCCCAACCCTGTTGCTTATTCAGCTAACCTGTTATTCAATGTTGAAGCTGCAGGAATGGCTGATGTAACAGTTACCAACCAGCAGGGTAGTATTGTTTTAAGAAGGCTAATGTCTGTAAACGCCGGCGAGAATATCAGGTCGCTTGATGTAAGCAGGTTGGCACCAGGGTTCTATTACGTTAAATTACAAAGTGGCACTACGGTTCAAATGGCTAAGATCGTTATTTCAAAATAGTCAACAATGTTTGCTTGAATAATAAAGTCCCCCCGATTTATCGGGGGGCTTTTTTTGTATATTTAGTTTTCTTAAAGCAGGTATAATGCGTCAATTAATAGTATTACTGGCATTCGTATTTCCTTTCAAACTTTTTGCACAAAATTATCAGCCCAACTGGCAATCGCTTGATCAACGGCCCACACCGGGCTGGTTCACTGATGCCAAGTTTGGCATCTTTATTCACTGGGGTGTGTATGCTGTGCCAGGCTGGAGTACAAAAGGTAATTATGCAGAGTGGTACCAGCAAGGCTTGCAAACAACGGATACGGCAAGGCAAAAATTTCACAAAGCAAAATTTGGCAATCGCACTTACTACGACCTGGCCAATGATTTTAAAGCAGAATTATTTAATCCCGATGAATGGGCAAAGCTTTTTGAACAGTCGGGTGCAAAATATATTGTACTCACTTCCAAACATCACGACGGGTTTACCTTATGGCCCAGTAAAGAAGCAGATAAAACCTGGGGCTTTAAATGGAATGCAGTTGATGTGGGCCCAAAAAGAGACCTGCTGGGAGATCTTTTTAAAGCAGTTCGGAAAACTTCTGTTCGTGCCGGCATGTATTATTCGTTGTACGAATGGTTTAACCCTTTATGGTTAAAAGATAAAAACAGATTTGTAACAGAACATAGCTGGCCGCAAATGAAAGATCTCATCAATACTTATCAGCCTGATGTTTTCTGGACAGATGGTGACTGGGATGTTCCTGCAGAGACCTGGAAAAGCCAGGAGTTTTTAGCCTGGTTATATAACGAAAGTGCAGTTAAAGAAAAAATTGTTGTCAACGACCGGTGGGGTTCTGGTATCAGGTTTAAGCATGCAGGTATTTATACACCCGAGTATCAGCCCGATCTTGATTTTGAAGATCATTACTGGGAAGAAAGCAGGGGCATGGGTTACAGCTATGGCTACAATCGTGAAGAAGACACATGGGATTATAATTCCACACAATCGCTGGTGCTGCAATTGATTGATAAAGTAAGCCGTGGTGGAAATTTTTTACTGGATATCGGCCCGGATGAACATGGAAAAATTCCTCCCATCATGCAGGAAAGATTATTACAGATGGGCGAATGGTTAAAAATAAACGGCGAAGCGATCTATGGAACTACCCGGTGGAAACAAAGCAGTCAATGGAGTGAAGGCAACCGGGAATATAAAGACAGGAGTGGAGACATGCTTTTAAAAATTACAATTGACCCTGACCCGGGTTATGCAGTAAAAGAAGTTTTTTATACTTATAATGCTGCAACAAATTCTTTGTACGCCATTTTTCCTAAGTATCCTGATAATAATGAAATAAAGCTCCGTGATGTAGTATTGCCTGCCGGAACAAGCATACGTTTTTTATCCACTAATGAGAATCTCGATTGGAAAACTAATACTAATAATACGGTGATAAAACTTCCGCAATACAATCCCAATAAAATAAAAGCTCCCTATGCTTATGTTGTAAAAATTGAGAACTATGGAAATTTTATGTTCAAGCCGAAGATAAATGTAGTGTACGAAAAAGGCTCATTGGTACCCACGGTAAGCATCTCTGCAGGTGCATTTACAAATATTTATTACACCACTGATGGCTCAGAACCAACCAACAGATCAAATCTTTACAACCGGCCATTTAAGCTCGATAAAACCGCAACAGTAAAGGCAGTTGTTTATCAAAACCGCTCTTCAGGAGCTTACCTGCCAGCCATTGAAAGTGCTATAGTTAATGAGAAAGTGCTGAGATACGAATGGAAGGACGCTGTGAAAACAACGAATATAAAACCTGGCATCGGCTATAAATACTATGAGCCAGATAAGAATATCAATATGATCTCTTCGTTTAAAACCAACCTGGTTAAAGAAAGTGTTACAGATATTATTTCTGTTGCAAAGAAACAACGGGTAGATAAATTTGCTTTCGAATTCACCGGTTATATTAAGATAGATACCGATGCTGTATATGATCTCTTTATTGCTTCTGATGATGGAAGTAAATTATTTATTGATGATGAAGAAGTGGTGGATAATGAGGGTGACCATGGAACTGTAGAAAAAAGCGGCAGGGCTGCTTTAAAAAAAGGGTATCATAAAATAAAAGTATTGTATTTCGATAGCGGTGGTGGAAATGAATTAAAAGTTTTGAAACAGAAGCAAGGCGGCATTAAACAAGAGCTTTCTTCCGGTATGTTGTTTCATGAATAAATAATAACGAATGAGTGTAATAAAAAATGGCCTGGTAATGCTATTGTTGATCTGCAGCAATCAAAAAATAGCTGCACAGCAACAGGAATATTTTCCTGACCCCGATACGGCTATTCAACACAGACTGGAAGAATGGAAAGACCTGAAATTCGGTTTGCTGATGCATTGGGGGAGCTACAGCCAGTGGGGTATTGTAGAAAGCTGGAGTATTTGCCCGGAAGACCTGAGTTGGGCAACCGGAGCCCGGAAACCCGGCGTGGCAGATAATTACAACGACTATGTAAAGGCCTATGAAAAATTGAAAACAACTTTTAACCCGGTAAAATTCGACCCTGGAAAATGGGCCACAGCGGCTAAGGAAGCCGGTATGAAGTATGTTGTGTTCACCACCAAACATCATGATGGGTTTTGTATGTTCGACAGTAAATACACCGATTATAAGATAACTGATAAGGGTTGCCCTTTTTCAACCAACCCAAAAGCCAATATTGCCAAAGAGATATTCTCAGCTTTTAGAAAAGAAAATTTCTGGATTGGCGCATACTTCTCTAAACCCGATTGGCATTCGGATACTTATTGGTGGAAAAATTTTCCGGTAAGCGACCGCAATGCAAATTATGCCATTCAAAAATACCCGGAACAATGGAAAAAATTTTCTGACTACACACACAACCAGGTAAATGAGCTGGTGAGTGATTATGGCAAGATCGATATACTCTGGCTGGATGGCGGATGGGTGCGTAAAAAAACAGACGAAGAAGTAAAGAACGAATTATTTGAAACATATGAAGGCAGCCGCTGGACACGAAATCCGCAAAGCCAGGATATTGATATGCCACGTTTGGTAAAAGAAGTAAGAGCAAAGCAACCAAAGTTAATAGTGGTTGACAGGGCTGTGCCGGGTGAACAACAAAATTATCTTACACCAGAACAACATATACCCGATAAAGGATTGCCTTACCCCTGGGAAACCTGTATGACCATGGCCACCAGCTGGAGCTATGTACCCAATGATGTATATAAACCAGCCAATGAGATCATTGAAAAGCTGGTTGATATTGTAAGCAAGGGAGGCAATTACTTATTGAACATCGGCCCCGGGCCTGATGGCGAACTGGATGCAGTTGCATACCAGCGATTAAAAGAAATTGGTGCATGGATGAAAATAAACGGGGAAGCGATCTATGGAACCAGGATGTTCACCGTTTTCAGCGAAGGCGAAAAAATCAGGTTCACACAATCTAAAGATGGAAAGACAAAATATATTTTCCTTTTCGATTTTCCGGAAAACAAAATAGCGTTGGCAAAGATCGCATTAGCTGGAAATGATAAAGTGCAACTGTTGGGAAACAATAAAAAACTTGCATGGAAACAAACTACAGTAGGTGTTGAGATAACAATTCCTGCTGCATTAAAGGCAACAACCGATCATGTGTGGGTTTTAAAAGTTACTTCTAATTGATAAAAGAATATCATTTTGAAAAAGCATTTTATTTTTTGTTTGCTGCTGTTTTTTACCGCGGATTCATTTGGCCAGTCCCGGGATTATCTTGATCCTGCATTGCCGGTAGAGACCCGTGTGCAGGAGCTGCTGAAGCAAATGACTTTGGAAGAAAAAGCATCACAAATAAATAATACTTCACCTGCGATCCCCCGCTTACATATTCCTGCTTATAACTGGTGGAACGAAGCCCTGCATGGTGTTGCACGTGCCGGCCTGGCTACATCTTTTCCCCAACCCATTGCTTTGGCAGCTACATTTAATAATGCGGCCATTTATAAAATGGGCGTAATGATTAGTGATGAAGCAAGAGCAAAGTATAACCAGTTTCAGCGTGAAGGGAAACATGGTTTGTATGAAGGGCTCACTTTTTATTCGCCTAATATCAATATTTTTCGTGACCCACGCTGGGGCCGTGGCCATGAGACTTTTGGCGAAGATCCTTACCTGACCGGTACCATGGGTGTAGCATTTGTGAAAGCCATGCAGGGCGATGATCCAAATTATTTTAAAACCATTTGTACGGCCAAACATTTTGCGGTACACAGCGGCCCTGAGCCTACCCGGCATGAGTTTGATGTGAAGCCGCTGAAAAAAGATCTTTGGGAAACTTATTTGCCCGCCTTTAAAATGCTGGCGCAGCAGGGAAAGGTTTATTCATTCATGTGTGCTTATAACCGGTTGTATGGCGAGCCTTGCTGCAGCGATCTTTTTTTATTAACAGATATTTTAAGAAAACAATGGAGCTTCAAGGGGTTTGTGGCAACAGATTGCGGAGCAGTGTGGGATATGTTCATGTATCATCACACATCAAAAGATTCTGTTGAAGGAATGGCAAAAGCCATCAGGGCAGGAGTTGACAACCATTGTATGGGTTATGTGGGTGCTGTTATCCCCGCAATAAAACAGGGACTGCTAAAAGAATCGGAACTGGATACAGCTGTGGCAAGATTGTTAAGGGCAAGATTTAAATTGGGCATGTTTGATGCAAAAAAATTAAATCCTTATGCCTCCATACCGTACAGTGTGGTTAATAACGAAACGCATAAGAAATATGCATTGGAGCTGGCAGAGCAATCAATTGTACTACTGAAAAATAAAAATGGCATTCTTCCTTTAGCAAAAGAAAAATTTTACGCATTCGATGGAAAAACAATTGCTGTTATCGGCCCCAATGCAAATGATGCGGAAATTCCTTTGGGAAATTATAATGGTGAGCCGGAGCATGTAAGTACAATGCTGCAGGGAATTAAAGATGTGTTGGGCGGTAACGTACTGGTTCAATACGCCAAAGGCTGTAATATTGTTGATACCATAAACTATAACCGGGAAAAAGATTTTAAACCGGCAATAGCAACAGCAAAAGATGCTGATGTGATTATTTTTGTCGGCGGCATTTCGCCCAGGCTGGAAGGCGAAGCATTGCAGGTAAAGATCGACGGTTTTGATGGCGGAGATAAAACAAATCTTGACCTGCCTGCAGTACAAACAGCTTTACTTAAGGAGTTAAAGAAAACAGGTAAGCCTATCATCCTGGTGTTAATGAATGGAAGTGCACTTTCCATTAATTGGGAAAATGAGAATATTGATGGCATTGTTGAAGCATGGTATGGTGGCGAAGCAGCCGGGCAAGCAGTAGCCAATGTTTTGTTCGGGAATTATAACCCATCGGGCAGATTGCCTGTTAGTTTTTATAAATCGATCAGTGATATTCCGGCTTTTGATGATTATGCCATGAAGGGTAAAACATACCGGTATTGCGAAAAGCCTGTTCTGTATCCTTTTGGATATGGATTGAGCTATACAAAATTCAATTATAGTGATCTGAAATTATCATCAAGAAAATTAAATGAGAAGATCGAAATAACTGTAACAGTAAAGAACACCGGAGATATGAATGGGGATGAAGTAGTGCAGTTATATATCCACCAGGAAGGGCAACAGGCGATCAAAGAATTGAAAGGCTACCAACGGATACATTTGAAAAAGGGGGAGTCAAAACAAGTAAGCTTTTCATTAAAGCCTGAAGACCTCATGCATTATAGTGAAGCAAAAGATGGCCTGGCAGTTTTGCCGGGTAAAGTAGAAGTGATGATCGGTGCTTCTTCGCAGGATATAAGATTGAATGCTGATTTCTTAATTAAAAGTAATTAATGGATCTTTTGAAACGAATATTGATTTTAGCATTGGCTTTTTGTCCTTTGATCTTAAAGGCGCAGCAAGATGTTCCTAAACCAACAAAGGCCCAGCTTGCCTGGCATGCTATGGAGTTTTATTTATTCATGCATTTTGGCCCCAATACTTTTACTGACCTGGAATGGGGGCACGGCAATGAAAAAGAAGAAGTGTTTAATCCAACCAATTTAGATTGCGAACAATGGTGCCGCATTGCAAAAGCTTCGGGTGCAAAAGGAATCATCATTACTGCCAAACATCATGACGGGTTTTGTTTATGGCCCAGTAAATTTTCAAAACATACGGTAAGGGAAAGTAAATGGAAAGATGGGAAGGGTGATGTATTGAAAGAGTTATCAGAAGCCTGTAAAAAATACGGGTTGAAGTTTGGTGTTTACATTTCTCCCTGGGATAGAAACCACCCGGATTACGGAACAGAAAAGTACAATGATGTTTTTGTGAACATGATGAAGGAAATATTTACAAACTATGGCCCCATTTGGGAACTGTGGTGGGATGGTGCAAACGGAGAAGGCCCGAACGGGAAAAGACAAATTTATGATTGGCATCGTTTTGAACAAACCGTTCGGGAACTTTCACCAAATACAGTTGTGTTCAGTGATATTGGCCCTGACATCAGGTGGTGCGGCAATGAGGATGGCATTGCCGGAAAAACAAACTGGAATACATTGGATACGGCAGGTTTTACAAGAGGCGCAGGCTCACCAAAACAGGATACATTGAACAGCGGAAACATAAATGGGAAGAACTGGATACCGGCTGAGTGTGATGTGAGCATCAGGCCGGGCTGGTTTTACCATAAAGCAGAAGACAGTAAAGTAAAAACACCGGAACAATTATTTGACCTGTATTTAAAAAGTGTTGGACGTGGCACCAATTTACTATTGAATGTGCCACCGGATGGGAGAGGGTTGATTACTAGGTATGATTCTGCTGCGTTGACTGACTTTGCAGGATTGAGGCAGAAAATTTTTAAGCAGAACTTATCAAAAAATGGAAAAGCGTTTTTCGCAAATTTTGCAAACAAGCGCTACACCAAATACTTAACAGATGGAGATACAAAAACCTTTGAGACTGACTCTCTGTACTATCAGCAAACGATGGGTATTGAATTTGCAAAGTCCCAAAAAATAAATTGTGTCATTCTAAAAGAAAATATAGAAAATGGACAGCATGCAAAATCATTTATATTGATATTGATGAACTCTAAAACTCAGTTTAATAAGGAAATAAGAGGTACAACAATTGGAAATAAGAGGATACTGACATTTCCTCAAACAGAAATTGATAACATATTATTGATAATTGGTAGCCAAAAATGGCTTACTCAGATAAGTGAAATTGAAGCCTATTTAATTGATGAAAAACTAATTGAAAAATAATTCTACTTTCCTTTAAACTCAGCTTTTCTTTTTTCCAAAAATGCTGTGGTTCCTTCTTTCATATCTTCTGTAACAAAACAATCTCCAAAAGCATCAATTTCGGTTTGATAACCATTTTTTGTTTCATCAAAAACAGCATTGGCGGTTTTGATACAGGCAGCAACAGCCAGTGGAGCTTTGGAGTTTATTGTTTCTAAAATGCTTTTGGCTTTGTTCAATAATTCTTCTGCAGGCACAACATAATTCACCAGTCCGTATTGCAAAGCGGTATTGGCATCGATCATATTTGCACTCATCAGCATTTCCATTGCCCTGCCTTTACCGATCAATTGTGTTAAGCGTTGTGTGCCGCCATAACCAGGTATCAAACCCAAATTAACTTCCGGCTGTCCAAATTTTGCATTTTCGCTGCAAAGCCTGAAATGGCATGCCATGGCCAGTTCGCAACCACCGCCCAATGCAAAACCATTTACTGCAGCAATGATTGGCTTAGGTGAGTTTTCAATTTTATTAAAAACCATATCCTGTCCTTTTTGTGCCAGCGCTTTTCCGCCGGCAGCATCAAGGGTTAAAAATTCGGTTATATCGGCACCGGCAACAAAAGCCTTAGGGCCTGCACCTGTAATGATAGCAGATCTTATTGCTGAGTTATTATACACTTCGTCAAGTGCTGCGGATAATTCTGCGATCACATCTTTGTTCAACGCATTTAATTTATCGGGCCTGTTGATGGTGATCGTGAAGATGTTGTTCTCTAAACTTGTTATAATGGTTGTGTACATAAATGAAGATTCTTTTTTTTTTGCTTAAAAGTTCCTGTTTTCTTTTACCCAGGCTTTAATGTAATCGGCTATTTCGGATGTAGTGGCACCGGGGGCAAACAATTTTCCAACGCCCAGTTTATTCAGTTCGGCCATGTCTTCTTCAGGTATAATGCCGCCACCGGTCAGCAATACATCATTCATTTCTTTTGCTTTCATCAGGGCAATGATCTTTGGGAAAACGGTGTTGTGGGCACCGCTGAGAATGCTTACGCCAATAGCATCCACATCTTCCTGTAATGCTGCATTCACAACCATTTCGGGGGTTTGGCGCAGCCCGGTATAGATCACTTCCATACCGGCATCACGCAGGGCGGTGGCTATCACTTTAGCGCCCCTGTCGTGACCATCCAGTCCAACTTTGGCAACCAAAACTCTTACAGGTCTGTTTTTCTCCATAATGAATAATATAAAACTTTTGTAAAAGTAACTCTATTCAATAAATATCACCAATACTTTAAAGTTACCGATTGAATTGTTTTTTCATTTCCTGCAGACCATCGTTGGCAAGTTTATTTGCCTTAGCATCTGCATTGCGGAAGAAAATGATCTTATCACCATATTGCCTTGATAAAGGATTGGTAACGGAGTCCATGATCATGTAACTTTCAAAATGCTGAAAAACCCCGTCATCTTTACCAGGTATATTTCTACCTATAAAAAGAAGGTGTTTGAAGGATAATGTGTCTGGTATCCACTGAAGAAATGAACCGTTATCTGAAATAACCTGGTTTCTGAAATAAGCATGTTCTCCATAATATTTTAATGCTCCGGCCTGGCCGTAATTCCTGCAATAGATCACTGTACCAGATCTGGCTGTATCCGGTAAGCCAATATAAAATGCTTTTTCAGCTTTTGCGGTTAGTTCTTTCCAACCCAGGTAGTCGGCAAAATCCTGTGGCAGTGCATGATTCTGCTGATCTTCCCATTTTAAAAATCCCATTTTATCAAGCTTTTTCTTTTTGTAAAAAGCTGCCAGTTTATCTGGCTCCCATAACGGCATACTCATAGGTGCAACAACCCATGTAAGAAATAAGATCAAGGCAACGATAACCCATCTTAACCACTTTAGTTTTTTAGCTGTCCATTGTTGTAAAGCCACGCCGCCTGCAGCAAACAGCATGGGATAGGCACCTAAAGAATAATAATTTTTTCCACTGGTTAACACCAATACCACAATTACAGTAATATAGATCCATGCAAGTAAGCGGTAAGCTCTGCCGGCCCTGGCAAACAACCATATTAATCCCATTATCCAAATAAAGAATGCGGCAAAAAACATTAAAATCTGCTCTTTTAAAAAGTCGGCAGGGCTAATAAACTTTAATTGTGTTTCCCGAAGTTCATCCATGTGGTGAATGAGTGGCCAGTTGTGATTGTGCTGCCACAGCAGGTTTGGCAGGGCAATCAAAAAAGCCAGTGCTCCGGCACCATAGAGGTGTTTATTTAAAAAGAGTTTGCGATAGGGTGTAAGTACCAAAGCAACCCCAAATCCAATAATAAAAAATGAAACAGAGTTTTTTGCCAACCAACCACATCCAAAGGCAAAGCCGATCCAGTACAGGTATTTAATTTGATTGGTGTTGATGAACCGGATAATAAAATAAGCAGCTAATGTCCACCAAAAAACTTCTAAAAAATTAGCCTGGAACAAAAAGAAAAGACGCAGGTAAGCAGTGAACATGATGCAAAGTGCCGCAACTAAAATGGCAAACAAACCGCCGCCCATTTCCTTTACCATCCTGCAGGTAATTACTAAAGTAACTGCGCCAAAAACCGATGGCCAGAATTTTACCCAAAAGAAACTGTCGCCGAATAAATGTGTAAACCAGGCAAGCCAGGAAAGCATGGGTGGTACTTCCATATAACCCCAGGCCATGTGATGGCCCTGCTCCAGGTAAAGAAATTCATCGCGGTGTAATTCATAAACCGGGTGCTGCAGAAAAAAAGGAAGTATAAATTTAATGATGGCTAATACGATAATTAAGCCCCAGGCGAGGTTCTTGTTTTGGTTCATTAAACCCTTTCCAGCACATTGGGATCCTAAGCTTAGAATTCCACGTGGACAAGTTGTCGCG
>JADMIO011053110.1_pt1 | contig 30094 bp, 31 predicted proteins | sample 8958161 | NCBI WGS metagenome assembly JADMIO01 (sample SAMN16585339, study PRJNA669376) | soil metagenome | isolation source: Crop rotation soil | place: USA: Cullars Rotation, Alabama | collected 2011 | reverse complement strand
GTTGATGCCGCCGCCGACGTTGAACCGCCAGCACGACAGGCCGATGCCTTTGTCGATCGAAAAGAGCAGGTCGGCGACGCGCTCGCGGCCCGCGTCGGACCACGTGCCGACGCGCTGGATCGACCAGCAGTCGGACGCGCCGAAGTTCTCGATCGTCTGGTACGAAACCGTCGTATCGACGGCGTGTTCGTGGATCATCGGGCCCGCTCCGGTTCGCCGGAGGATACCGGACGGCCGGCACGACGCCCAACGCATGAGGTGGCAATACCACGGACACGCGACGCACGCTTACGAGGCGCGACCGTGACGCGACGACGATTAATCGAGAGGGGAACGATTCTATCGGGCGAAGGAAGCGGCGGCCGGTCGGGTGGGATAAACCACGGTCACGGGGCGCGGGGCGGGGCGGCGCATCTCGAGGGCGTCGAACAGCTCGTGCTCGTCGAGCGGCCGATAAATCAGCTTGTGGAACACCCCACGGTGGAGCCCTTCGGTGACGAGTTGAAGATCGCAATGCTCGCTGACCAGCACGCGTCGCACCGCCGGCGACGCGCCGCGGGCGGCTTCGAGGGCGTCGAGCGGCGCGAGGGACGGCGTGTTTTCGACCACCACCGCGCTAACCGTCGGGTGCAGCTTGACCGCCGCCGCGACGCGGGCGCCGTTCACGAAGACGATCACTTCGACGTCCACCAGGATTCGGCGCATTTCCCGGACCAGGGTTTCGTCGCGGGAGGCGATAATGATTTTCGAGCGTGTGGTGATCAACTAGGTACTTTCCGTAGAATGGTTGCCAGATGGATCGGGATTTCGTCGCAAGTGCTTGATGCTTCGAGTTCCGAATTCATGTGACGCGGTGCCCCAAATGCGACCGGATCTCCCGTAAATCGTGGGCCACAACCGGGGGAAAAAAATTTCGTCGGCCGTAAGGACTATGGGACTCAAAGGAGTCCAAACCCGCATTATCTGCCAATATAAGCGGGTCGGCATATGACGATGTGAGATCGGAGGGATCGATGACGACCCGATGGACGAGTTGGACATGTCCGGGTTGGACGTGTGGTCTGCTGGCCTGCTACTTCGTCGGCTGCTGTCAAGGTCGGCCGGTGGATGCGGCTTCGCCGGTGTCGCAGCCCGACGTCGATAAACCCGCGCCGATGCAGACCCGCCCCGCCGAAGACGACGCCCGCACCATGCCGCTGGGGCGAGCGACGTACGCCGCCACTCAATCGAAGGGAACGGTCACGATCGTCGCGACGGGCGAGAACCCGACGCCGAACTGGCGAAATGCCTTCGCCATGTCGATGCTCCGGATCTACCCGCCGCAGTTCACCTTTCACAGCCTCCGCCCCACCGGCGTGCAGGCGCAGGTGATGACGCCCTTCCGCGTCTCGACCGAGTTCAAGGCAAACGAACCGGTCGCGCGCGTCAAGGTGACCGACGCCGACGGAGACCATTGGATCGACGTCGCGCAATCCGAAACGCCGTGAGGGTCCGATAATCGATTTAAAAGAAAACTGAGATCGAGTTAAGTCGGCGTTCGTTTTTGCCGATACGGAACGGTACGGTTTCCGAACGCACCGGGAGCCGGGACGGTCGAGTATCCAAGCGGCAAGGAATCGGACCGCAAGTCCGATTATCGCGTTGGTTCGACTCCAACCTCGACCTTTCAGATAAAATCCGAGTGACGCCTCTCTCATTCACCTTTCTCGTGCAGCCGGCGAGCTTGCTCGCCATTTTTGGTTCACCCTAATCAACCCCCCGACGGTAAACGCGCCCGCGAAAACGGCGAGCAAGCTCGCCGGCTACACGGAATCGCTTGAACGAGCATCATTCGTTCGCCGGCGCAAAATGCATTCCCGATCGCGCGGGAGCGGTCTACAATCGCCGCACCATGAGCCCATCACCCTCAACCGCGCAGACCCTCGCGAAACGACCCTTCGGAAAGACCGGCTTCGAGGTCTCGATCCTCGGCTTCGGCGCCGCGCCCAACGCCTACCTCGACACCGAGGCCCAAGCCGCGGTGGCGATGATCAACAAGCTGCTCGACAGCGGCATGAACCTCATCGACACCGCCGTCTCGTACCCGGGTTCGGAAGAGTTCATCGGCAAGCACTTGAGCAACCGGCGAAAGGACTACTTCCTCGTCTCCAAGTGCGGCGGCAAGGACCGCGAGTTCACCGAGCCCGCATGGTCGGCTGACTTGATCGCAAAGCAGATCGACCGATCCCTCCAGCTGCTCAAGACCGATCGGATCGACGCGATGCTCCTGCACACGTGCGATCTGAACACGCTGCAGACCGGCGAGGCGCTGGGGGCGCTCGACAAGGCGCAGCAGGCGGGAAAGATCCGCTTCGTCGGCTACAGCGGCGACAACGAGGCCGCGGCCTACGCGGTCTCGCTCGGCGACGTCGACGTCCTCGAGACGTCCGTGAATCCGTGAACATCACCGACCAGCGCAACATCGACCACGTGCTGCCGACGGCGGTGAAGAACAACGTGGGCGTGATCGCGAAGCGGCCCGTCGCCAACGCGTGCTGGAAGGGTTCGTCGGAGCAGCGCGGGATCTACCAGAACTACGCGAAGACCTACGCCGACCGGTTGCGGAAGATGAAGATCACCCCCGCCGACCTCGGCTACCGCGGCGACGAAGACTGGCCGGAAATCGCGTTGCGGTTCACCCTGAGCCACCCCGGCGTGAGCACGGCGATCGTCGGCACGACGAACGAGAAGAACGCGATGCGCAACCTCGACGCCGCCCGCATGGGCCCCCTGCCGGACGCGACCGTCCAGAAGATCCGCCAAGCATTCCAAGCCGCCGACCCGGACGGGTCGTGGTCGGGGCAGACGTAGAGGAGAAATAGAGACAAGTAATCAGGGGCAAGGGGCAAGTAGGAGAGAATGACGAATGACGAATCAATGACCAAGAACCAAATTCCAATGTCCAAACGACGCGTCGAACGCGAAATGCCGTTTCGTCATTGGAGCTTGGTCATTGGGTATTAATTCGTCATTCGTCATTCGTCATTCGTCATTCACTCCTCGTGCTCGTATTCTTCACCGCTTCCATCACCTCGCCCTCGTCATCATAGGCCGGGGGGACGTAGAGATTCAACGTGACGAGGTTCGATCGGCCGGTGTTGGTGATCTGGTGACGCTCGCGCTTTTCGATGAGCAGGAGCGAGCCGGTGGAGAGTCTCACGTGACGGCGGCCGTCGGTGGCGCGGCCGGTGCCGGAGACGACGAAGAGCCACTGTTCGGCCCGGGGATGTTCCTCGGCGGGCTCGTCGCTGCTCGACTTGCCGGGGCGGAGGGTCATCATCGCCGCCTGGGCGCTTTTCGAACTCAGGAGTACGTCGAACATCGATCGTTTCGCGGATGTTTTCAGGTGTTTCATGGAGTGGCTTCTGTGAACGCGTCGGTAATTACAGATTTTGGACGCGGGTCGACCCCATCGCCAATCCAAAATCCGCGTCCAAAATCCGAAATGTACGGGGATTTGTGCCGCGTCGCGAAAATTCTTACGATCCGGCTCGCCGGACGTGCCGGCGGAGGATGATCAATTTCTACGACATCATGTACGGCCTGGGCGTGGGGGTGAGCAGCCCATTCTGGCTCCTCAAGCCGTCGGCACGCCACAAGGTGCTCGGGGCATTCGCGCAGCGCATGGGCCAGGTGGACGACCGGACGACGGTCGCGCCGGCGATAATGATCCACGCGGTGAGCCTCGGCGAAATTAACGCGATCCGCGCGCTCGTCGAGAAACTACGCGCCACCCGTCCCGAGATCCAGTTGATCGTCTCGACGACCACCAAGGTCGGGCACGACCGGGCCCAACAGCTCTACGGGAACAACCGCAGCATCACCGTCATTCGTTATCCGCTTGATTTCTCCGGCGCGGTTTCCCGCGTGCTCGACCGGCTCCGCCCGAGCCTCGTGGTCTTGATGGAGCTCGAAGTCTGGCCGAATTTCGTGCACCAGTGCTTCAATCGCGACATTCCCGTCATGGTCGCGAACGGCCGGCTGACGACCAAGAGCCATCGGCAGTACAAGCTCGTCAAGCCGCTGGTCTCGACGATGTTCCGGCGGCTGTCACGCGTGCTCGTGCAGGACGAGACGTACGCCGCCCGGTTCATGGACGTCGGCGTACGCCCGGAGGCGCTGCACGTCGTCGGGACGATGAAATTCGATACCGCGACCGTCGCCGACCGCGTCCCCGGCGACGACGTCCTCGCGGCCGAACTCGGCGTGCAGCCCGGCAAGGAGACCGTCTGGGTCTGCGGCTCCACCGGCCCGGGCGAGGAAGAGATCATCCTCACCGAGTACCGCAAGCTGCTCGTGCGGTTCCACCGGCTGCGGCTGATCATCGTGCCGCGCAAGCCCGAGCGGTTTGATGAGGTGGCGGATCTGATCGAGGGCTTCAAGCTCAAGCTCGTCCGCCGCAGTCGCAGGGAGCCGCCGCCGCCCGCGGACCAGCCGATCCCGCCGGTGATCCTCGGCGACACGATGGGCGAGCTGCGGACGTTCTACAGCCTGGCCGATGTCGTGTTCGTCGGCCGGTCGCTGGTGGACCTGGGCCCGAGCCAACACGGCAGCGACATGATCGAGCCGGCGGCGCTCGGCAAGCCGATCGTGATTGGCCCCTACACGGCGAACTTCGCCGACGCGATGCGCGCCTTCCGCGCTGCCGACGCCGTGCTGGAAGTGACCGACGGGGACACGCTCTACGAAACGCTCGCCGTCCTCATCAGCACGCCCGAGCAGGCAATCTTCATGGGCCACCGGGCGCAGGAAACGGTCATCAGCGAACAAGGCGCGACCGACCGCCACATCGAGCAGATCCTGGGGATGCTGACATAAGAAGAATGATGAATGCGGAATGATGGGTGATGAATGACGGCATCCGCGATTTTGGATTTGTGATTTCCGATCGAAACACGGGCGTTCATCTCTTCAATCGCAAATTGTAAATCGAAAATCGCAATTACAGCCAGTTCTTCATTTCGCCTTGTTCTTGGCCGCACTAATCGCCTGCTGCTCCTGCAGCATCATGTCCTTGAGGGTCTTGGCGGCGACGTCGCGGGCGGCGCGGCAGGTCGCCTCTTCGTCACGCAGGGCGCGGAGCTTGATGGTGAACTGCTTGATCGTGGTCGGCATCAGCTGGGTCTGACTCCGGAGGTTGTCGGAGCGCGCCTGCGCGGTGGTGAGGTCCGCCTTCGCGCCGACGATGGTCGCCTGGATCGCGTCGACGGACCGGCTCAGCTTGGTGGCGTTCTTCTCGGCGCGGTCGACGACACCGGTGAGCTGCGAGACTTCCAGTTTGGCTTGCCGGAGCTTCTCGGTCGGCTCCACCAGGCGCGGATGGCTCGGCAGGTTCTTTTCGAAGTCGGATTGCAGGACGTCGCGCGCGGCCCTGGCGGCCTTGAGCGCCTCGGCGGCGGTGCGGACGTCCGGGTCCTTTTCGAACGCCTCGTTCTTCACTGCCTCGAGCTTGCCCTTGGCATCGATCCACGTGCCGCTCGCCGCCGTCAGCGCGGACGGGTCGCCCGGCGACTTGGACCGCTCGGCGTTGACGACCGCCTCGGCGCCGTCGGCGACCTTCTTCGCGCTCTGGTAGGCCGCGTCCTTCTCGATCTCCTTCAGGCGCCGCCCTTTCGCTTCGTCGAGGCGGTTCTGCTTCTCGACGATGTCCGACTCGGCGCGCAGGTAGGGTTCGGACGCGCGGAACTCCGCCGTCAGTGCTTCGTTCGCCTTGCGGATCTCCGCCGCCACCGCGACGGATCGTGTCTTGGCGTCGTCGAGCGTCGCGCGGCGTTCCGCCGCCTCGCGGGAAGCGGTGTCGGCTTGTCGCTGCACTTCGGGGAGCGAGGTCTCGGCGGTGGTCATCTTCTGACGCGTGGTTTCGACGAGCGTCATGGAGCGGCGGTAGTCGTCGGCGAGGTCGGTCTGCTTGCGGAGCAGCAATTTCAGGTCGGCGTCGGCCCGGTCGGCGCGGGCCCTCGCGTCGGCGAACTTCTGTTCGGCCATGTCGAGCGCCCGCCGGGCGGCTTCGGTCTGCCGACGGGCTTCCTCGGGCGCGAGGGCCGTCGGCGCGATCGCCGGGGCGGCGGCCGAACACGCGAGCACGAGCAGGACGGCAGCGGCCGAGGGCCGAATGCGTTCGAATCGGTTCATGGGGAGCCCCAGTTTTCGTTGACGAGCAGTCTTTACGGTCGACCGCGCATGGTCACCCGCACGGGCCGGCGGGCGAGATCTCCGTTAACGCATGGACACGCGCCGCTGCGAATGGTTGGCGGGTCATCCTCCGATAATGTGCGTCGTGGCGTTGCGTGCGCACAACATCCCGCGCAAACCCACCTTTTCGGCTGGAAACGCGCAGTTTTTGCCGGAAAGGTCCAATAAAATGGAGTGGCCGCAAAAGGCAATTGACGGGGGTATCGGGGCGGTATAAAAGGTGCAATCGGCATTATCGGATACGCGGGTTCGTCCTCGTGAGCCATTTTTCGCCCCGGTTGCAAACCGTGGGATAGGCTCCCGGAACCTTCACCGGCTGGACGCCGGTGCGGACAACCCGACAGCGGAGGCTGATGAACACCCGAGCGAGCCAACTTCCCCTTCCTTCTCACGTGCGACGCATCGCATTCCTGACCTTCACGCTCGCCCTGGCATTGGGCGGCGTCGGGGCGACCCGCGTCGCCGATTCGCACGTCGGCCAGAAGGGCGCTTCGAAGACTTCGGTCATGCCGAAGCCGACGATGTTGGTCGCGGTGTCGGACGTGACGGCTAAGCCGCAAGCGGCCAAGCCCCAAACGACCGAACTCCTGCGGGACATCCCCGCGGACGAACCCGCGACCGTCACGCTGGCGTCCTATTCGCCGATCACGCCCCGCGTCGCCCCTCGGGAGACGAAGCGCGCGAACAACGTGATCTGGATGGAAGTGACCGCCTACTGTGCTTGCACCCACTGCTGCGGGCCCAACGCCGTCGGGCTGACCGCCAGCGGCAAGCACGTGAGCTACAACGACAGCCGGTTCGTCGCCGCCGACACCGACGTACTCCCGTTCGGCACCAAGCTCAGCATCCCCGGCTACGCCAGCGACCAGCCCGTCGAAGTCATCGACCGCGGCGGCGCCATCAAGGGCAACAAGCTCGACGTCTTCTTCCCCACCCACGAACAGGCCCTGGAATGGGGACGGCAGTGGGTCGCGGTGACGGTGAACCGATAGCGAATAGGGGCAAGTAATCAGGGGCAAGGGGCAAGTAGAAGAGCGAAGACGAACGCCCAACATCCAACGCCCAACATCCAACGCCGAAGTGAAGGCGCAACCACAACGCCCTTCACTTCGGCGTTGGATGTTGGGCGTTCGGTGTTCGCCTTCTGCTTCGTCACTTGCCCCTTGCCCCTGATTACTTGCCCCTATTTCTCCTCCCCCTTCTCCTCCGGCGTCGGCGAGAGGAGCAGTTGGTCGACGCGGTTGCCGCGGATCGACAGGACCTTGGCGGTGTGCGGGCCGACCTTGACCTCGTCGCCGGCCTTGGGCCAGCGGCCGAGTTTTTCGATAACGTACCCGCCGATCGTGTCGACGTCGCCGGCTTCGATTTCCTTCAGGTCGAGCTTGGTCCGCAGGTCGTGCAGCGCGTAATCGCCGCGGACGCGGTAGGTGTTCCCCTCGACGACGAACGCCGTGGTTGGCGCGGTGTCGAACTCGTCGGCGATGTCGCCGACGATCTGCTCGATGATGTCCTCGAGCGTCACCACGCCCCGCGTCGCGCCGTACTCGTCGACGACGACGGCCATGTGGATCTGCTTCGTCTGGAACTGCCGCAGCACGCGCGGGGCGGGCGTGGCCTCGGGGACGAACAGGATCTCGCGGCGGATCTTCCGCAGGTCGATGTCGCCCGCCCCGATCACGTGGATCGCCGAGCCCGGCAGGCCGGTCGGGATCGCGATCGGGATGCCGTCGGGGTCGCGCTCGTCGAGGAACTTCAACTTGCCCGGCGTGAGCTGCAGGTGGTTGAACAGGTCCTTCATGTGCACCAATCCGACGACGTGGTCGACGTCCCCGTCGCACAGCGGCAGGCGCGTGAACGAACTCCGCTGCACCGTCGACAGCACCTCGTTGATCGGCTGGTCGAGCTTGAGGAAGTCGACCTTCGTCCGCGGCGTCATGATCTGCCGGACCTTCAGGTCCGAGAAGCGGAACGCGCTGGTGAGGATCGTCTCCCGGCCGGCGTCGATCGTCCCCTGCTCGACGGCCTCCTGCAGCAGCGCCCGCAGTTCGGCCTCGGTGTGCGGGATGGTGCCGTGGCCGCCGCCGTGGATTTCGACGCCGGAGAGCCTGAGGAGCAGGTTGCTGGCGGAGTTCAGCAGCCAGATCAGCGGGTAGAACAGGTACGTGAAGCCGATCAACGGCACCGCGACGGCGGGCAGGATCTTGTCCGGGTGATAGATCGCCCAGTTCTTCGGCGCGACTTCGCCGACGACGACGTGCAACGCGGTGCTGACCGACAAGGCGATCGCGATCGCGTACGCGGTGTGCTTGCCCACGCCGGGGTCGGGCACGCCGAGCCAGTAGAGGACGGGGTCGATGAGGGACGCGATCGCCGGCTCGGTGACGGCGCCGAGCGCGAGTGATGCGATCGTGATGCCGAGCTGGCAGGTCGACAGGTACAGGTCGAGCTGCCGCTTGATCATCAAGGCCAGACGGCTGAGCGGCCGGGTCTTGGCGTCGACTTCGAGCCGGCTCGTGCGCGCGCCGACCGCCGCGAACTCGGCGGCGACGAAAAATCCGTTGAGGGCGACCAATCCCAAGGTCGCTAAAAGCATCAAAACGTAAGACACACCCGCAGACCCTATCCGGGTTTGGAGTATCGAACAATAGTGCAAAATCCGAACGCCGATGTGTTCGCGCCGCTCCCAAGTTCGTTTCGCACGTGGGTGTCATCGTATTCAGCCCTCCTTCATTTACGTTCCGGATCGATCGCCCCGCGTTCGGGTTTCGTCCGCGCGTCCGGAAACACCGCAATCAAGGCATCGGCTCAATAAATCCTTCTCGGCGCGACAGTTGTGAAATCGGTGGGTTCGTTTCGCACATCCGTGTGGACGTGAATCCCTATCTTCCATAAGCCGACCGATTCATCGTGGACGAGTTACGTGGAACCCAAGCCCCTCGTCCCACGCATGAATGCGTGGGCTTGTAGAAGAATCTTGCCCAGACCGCCGTGGGTTCGTTTCGCACGCGGACATTGTTGGTTGCATCGGGTTGCACCCCGCTGCATCCGGTTGCACGCGACAACCCAGTTTGAAGTTCGTTTCGCACATTCGATCACTCGCGCTCCCGGGGCCCCGGGTCATTGACCTGGGGCTAAATGGGTTCGTTCCGCACATTGTCGTACTCCTCATCGCTGCACTCTTCTTCATTTGACCGATCAGCTCACTCCATCGCGTCCGGTTGCGTTCGTGCACCCAAGCGCACTGGGACGCTGAATAAATCCTGATCCAATCGCCGGTTGTGTATTCGATGGGTTCGTTTTTCACATGCGCATTCCATCTCACCCCGCGCGACGGCTGAGCTCCCAACAGGCGCAAGGAGCACTCCAATTTCCCAACTGTCGTCACCAAAGCCCACGGGTCCCCCGTGGGTCCGAACGCAAGAACCTTTCTTCGCAACCCAACGCAACGTAGCGCAATCGAATGAGACGTATGCGACATGGTGGGTTCGTTTCGCATCCTGATTCTTCGAGTTTTCGTCCGGCGTTCACCGCTCGGTGGGTTCGTTTCGCACTTTAGCGCTCCTTCTCCTTTTAGCCGCTCCGCTTGCGGAGCGCGTCCAGGTGCTCGGACGCAACCGAACACGCCGGGATGAACCCGGCAGCTAAGCAAGGCCTTCTCCACTCCATACTCGTGAGACTGATGGGTTCGTTTCGCACATGAGCGCACCCGCGCGACGCGACGTGCGAGGGAGACGGAGCGTGGGACACCAGCGACCCGCTTGTCGACTGCGACCGAGCACCTCCTTGACGAAGATATCGGACCTCCGTCCGTCTCGATTAACGGGATACCGTAAAGGACGCGCGGCGACGGCGAACCATCACCCGCGACCGGACCGCGTTGCGTGGGGCGGGGGTTGGCGGTCCAATAGCGGGCGAATGCACCGCCGAATCGACGACTCGTCTTCCCCGAACCATTCCGGACCGCACGACCGAGCCAAGTGGACGGCGGCCGTCCTCGCGGCGGCGGTCGCACTGGCCCTGTTCGCGGTCACGCTCGGGGGGACGTACGTCTATGACGACCAGATCCTCTTCGAGCAGGACAAACGCCTTCGTAACCCCGCGATCTGGTGGCGGTTCTGGACCCAGAGTTTCAACGACGCCGCCGACAACCTCTACCGGCCGCTCACGTCGATGAGTTACGCGCTCGGCTGGCTCGTCCACGGCGACCGCGCCTGGGCGTATCACGCGGTGAACTGGCTCGCGCACGGCGTCGCCACCGCGCTCGTCACGGAATACGCGCGACGCCTCACGCGCGACGTGCGCGTCGCCCTGTGTGCCGGGCTGCTGTTCGCCGTCCACCCGATCCACGTCGAGGCGGTGGCTTGCCTGTACAACCGGGCCGACGTGCTCTGTGCCGCGGCGATGTTCGGAGCACTGGCGTTGTTCGAGCGCCGGCCACTGACCAAGGGCCGGGCGTGGGCGATCTTCGTCCTCGCGCTCGCGTCGGTCTTGTTCAAGGAGCCCGGCATGTTCACGCCATTGCTCATCGCGATCGCCGCGTGGACGCGGCACTCCTCGCGGTTCGGCGGCCGCCCCGTGGCGATCCGCCCGGTCGAGCCCGCTTCCCTCGAAGGTTCGCCGGTCGCGTCGGCCGTCGTCCGCCGGCGGAGGTGGCTCGATCGATTCGATCCGCCCGCCAAGTTGCTGTTTCTCCTGCTCGTCTGGACGTTCGCGGGCTACATCGTCTGGCGTGAAACGATCCTGAAATTCTGGTGGGATCGGAACTTCCTCGACTGGACGATCCAGCCGATGATCCTCAGCCCGATGCCCGACCGGGCGCTACTCCCCTTTTCCATCCTCGGCCGTTATGTGGCGCTGCTGGTCGCCCCGTTCCGGCTCTCGCCGGACTACGGCGGCCACGTGATCGGCGCGTACGTGCGGTTCGGCGACCCGTACTTTTATCTCGGCATCCTGACGGGGGTCGGATGGTGCGTCGCGTTCGCGTTCGCGTGGAAACGCCGCGACCGGGTCGGCGTCGTCTGCCTGCTCGGGCTCGCGATCACGTACGGCCTGGTCGGAAACGTCGTCACGCTCATCGGCACGAACTTCGGCGAGCGGCTGATGTACATCCCTTCGGCGTTCTTCCTCGTCCTCGTCGCCCGGCTGCTCACGCGCCTCCCGCCACGGGCTTTCGTCGGGATTGCTACGATCGTCATCGTTCTCTTCTCGCTACGGTCCTTCACCTACGCCCGCCGGTGGAACGAGCCGCTGCGGCTGTTCGAGGTCGCCCGGCGGGAGGAGCCGCACAACGGCCGGCTGATGCTGCTCGTCGCCGCCGAGCGCCAGAAAGACGGCGATTTGGAAGGGGCCGACGGCGCCGCCCTCGCCGCCCGCGAATCGTTCGCCGACTACTGGCGGACCTGGCTGCTCAGCGCCGACATCGCCGTCGACCAGGGCCGTTTTGACGCGGCCCAGGACTACCTCTCCGAATCGATGCGCCTCCGCCCCGGCCCTTTCACCGCCCCGATCCAACAAAAGCTCGACGCCCGGCGAAAAGCCGCGACGACCCAGCCGGCGTGGGACGAGAAGTAATTGTTAGTTGTCCGGAAAGAGCAAGCGGACCAGGTCGGGGCTTCTTCTTACGGCCCCAAGGACTCGGCGCGATACGATGGGATCATGAATCAGATGGCGAGGCGCGTCCTCGTTAATGCCCTCTGCGCGCACCTGTTCGCCAGCTATTCACTGGACTTGTCCTTGCGCGTGTTGGCGATGAATGGGCATTACGTTTCTCGACTGTTTTCTTGGGGAGTCGCGGGTCGGCGAATTGTCGACGCGCCCTTGCTCATACCGCGGAAGCTGCTGCGATTACTTCCGTACGTCGTTAAACAGGAAGGTGCATCGTCGCGGACGGCGATCGACTTTACATCGGGCTTCTCTTGTACCTATTACTGCTGGGCGTCATCTTTTGGCGGCTCATGCGAATTCCCCACCCGCAATCAGACAAAGCGCCGGGTTTCCCGATCTTTACCAGTAACAACAAGTCTCCCGACGACTAGCGCCCGGCTTCGGCGGTCATGACCGCTTGCCCTCGTATCGACAACCGACGATTAAAAACCGCCCCGTGGCTTTTTGTAGTTTAAGGTTCGGCAGAAACAGGACTTCCGTCTATACCTAACAAATACCTAACTTTTATCTTGACCGGCTTATCGGTCCGTGGCAAACTTTGCGCACGTCGGACGCCCGTAAACTCAGCTTTGAGTTCGGGTAAAGACATCGAGCTTCGTGTCGGGAAGGACGCATGCCGCTCGCGGATCACCAGTTTCTCGACCGGTTGCCGGCCGACCTCGCACGCGGACACGCCAACGGCCGCGCGGGCGAGATGTCGCCGGCCGTGCGCGCCCGGCTGAAGTTCCTGCGGCCCGAAGACCGCACGCTCGTGGAGATGGTGACGATCCAGCGCGTCCCGATCCGACAGATCGGGCGGCTGATTCAGAAAGACGCCGGCTCGCTCACCCGCCGGCTGCAGCGATTGGGGGCGGCGCTGCACGACCCGTTCGTGCGTGCCGTGACCGACGAACGCTGCCCGCTCCCCGCCGAGCACCGGCAGCTCGTCATCGAGCACCTCCTTCAGTTCCGGAAGACGACGGAGCTCGCCGACCTGCACCGAATGAGTCCGCACGCCGTGAAGACGATGCTGGCGTACGCGCGCGGCTGGTTCAACGGCTACCAATCCCACCTGCACGCCCCGCGCAACGGCTCGGGGTCACGCGAGGAAACCTGAGCGGCGAGGCACGCCCTCCCGCCGATCGGACCTCGTGCCTTTCCGGGAATCTTGGATACGACCCCCGCAGGTCTTTTAGGATTCGGTGGGGCAGACATTCTTGTCTGCCACGGCCGGACGTACGCGTCCGGACGGATCGCCCCTCGATCAGTTGCTCACACTCGCTCGGCCCGCGGATTACCGCGTGCCGTGGCAGACAAGAATGTCTGCCCCACCGAAGAAATCTCAAGACCGAAATCTCCGACGGACTCGTACGCAGGCCGATTTATCCGCCGTTCGAAAAGCGGCGGATAAATCCGCCCTACGCACTCCACCGTCTCGATCGTGCCACCCCATCTCCGCATGCGTCGAAGTCCGTCACAACCCGTTCGTCACCGAGGAAATTTGCCATGAAACTTACACGTGTAGCACCGCGCCGCGACACTGCGGCGAGTTCGCGAGCCGCGCAAATCGCGGAGCTGTTCGGCCTGACTGATCAATCGGTCGACCCGTACGATACCGTGCGGCGAGACACACTCGTGGCCGAGGTGATCCCCGGGCCCGGCGAGATCGTCCTCCTGACCGGCGCGAGCGGGTCGGGAAAGTCGTCGCTCTTGCGGGCGGCCCAGGGGCGTGTGCAGTCTAACCCGTCGACCGCTACAAACGTGTTCAATCGTTGCGTCGACCTCAACGCGGTGGAATGCCCGGACTTACCGATCGTCGATTGTTTCGGATCGGCGCCGCTGCCGGTCGTGCTGGGGTTGCTGAGCCGCGTGGGACTTGCGGAGGCGTGGAGCTTTCTGCGCACGCCGGGCCAGTTGAGCGAGGGGCAGCGGTGGCGGCTCAAGCTCGCCTTGGCGATCTTCGAGGCGGGGAACGAGACGTGGCCGGAGAAAAATACGAATGACGCGCTAAGTGGCCGCGGGGAAGAGACGAGATCAATCGGAACGCAGTCGTCGGGGACGTTTCCGTCGGGGACGTTTTCTTCGGGGGGCCGGAAGGTGCTCCTGGTCGCCGACGAGTTTTGTGCGGTCCTCGACCGCGTGACCGCGGCCGTCGTCGCCCGCACGTTGCGGCGGACGGTCGACGGTTCTCCCGGACTGGCGGCGGTCGTCGCCACCAGCCACGACGACCTGGTCGCCTCGCTGCGGCCGGATCGCGTCGTCCGGTGCGATTTCGGGACCGCGGAAATCGAACATCGAAAATCGACGCCGAATTTCAAGCGTTGAGTTCTTCGGAAATCTCCCGCCGCCCGAGACGTGGCCGCGGGCCGACACGGTGCAACCATGCGAAGCCGGACGTTATCTCAGCAATCGCCAGAGGATGATCAGCAGGAACACGCCCGCGATCAGGGACAGGCGCAGGAGGCTGCCCTTTTCGTGGCGGGCGTAACTGCTGGTCTTGGCGATCTGTCGGAACTTCTGCCGGCTGGATTCCTTGTGCTGCTGATAGCACCGGCGGCAGAGCTGGGTCCCGTTCCAGTCGAGGATGCCCTGTTCCCTGATCCGGCGGCCGCACTCGGCGCACGGGATCGTGCCGACCAGTTCCTTTTCCCGCTCGGCCTTGGCGCAGTCGTAGCACGTGTACCCGCGGCTGTCCTTAATGCGCCGGCGGCCGGCGACGTCTTTGCCGCAGGCGATGCAGAATTTCACGCCCTTGGCGACGCCCGCGGCGTACGCCTCGTCGGACTGGGCGCCTTGACGTGTGGACGACTGGCCGCACGTGCACGGCTTCTCTCCGGAACCGACTTCACCGATGATCCCGCCGCAATCGGGACACTTGACCTTCACTGATTCACTCGCCACGAAAACTCCATCGTTCGACGTCCAAACCCCTGAAATCGAAGAACCTCCTTCGACCGAAATCGATTTGCCGAAGTGACTTATCGATGGCCTTCCACGCCAGCGCACTTCGGCTTCCCGCCCCATTTTAGCACCTGTCCACCGGATCCGGGGTTTCCCGGCAAAATTTGACGCGTTTCGAGAACTTTCATCAATCCACTGCCCTGCACGGGAGGCGGCACCGCGCCGCGTTCGCCATGTCATCGAACGTATCTTCATCGAAGAACGTGCCTTCATCGAACCGTGTGCCCGCCCTGCCCGACTTCCTTCCCGGCCGGCTGACGCTGCGCGACGGCGTGTATGCGGACTACGTCGCGCTCGCAAAATACCACTACGTCGCCGGCGCGCCCGCGAGCCGCGCGGGAATCTGGACGATCGACTACGCCGAGCCGGCGACGGGTCGCGTGCGACCGATCGCGGTCGGCGTCTTGAGCTACCCGGTCCCGAGTTCGCGCCCGCGGGAACGACACCTGGGCCTGTCGCCGGACCGATGCGCGAATTTGCGTTTCGCGAATCGGCACGTCCGCACGATCAGCCGGGTGATCGTCCATCCCCAATTCCGCGCGGCCGGGCTTTCGACGGTCCTGGTTCGTTGGATCTGCTCGCATTGCCCCACTCGCTACACCGAAGCGATGGCGCGGATGGGCGACGTCTGCCCGTTCTTCGAGCGCGGCGGCATGTCGCGCGTGCCGCCGCGCCCCGGCGAACCCGCCTACTTCATCTACGACCGCGACGCCGCCCGTTCGGCGCCGCCGCAGCACGTTCAAGCCTAACCCTTTCGAGGATTCTCCGATGCCCCGACCCACGCCCACGAACGTCCTTCAAAAGCAATTCTTCGAGCGCCTCATGAGCGAGAACACGTCCGTCGCGCGGATCCTGCACGAGATCGGCGTGAGCCCGCTCGAATTCGCGCGGTGGCGGCGGAACCTGCGGTTCCGCATGCGACTCAAGCGATGCCTCCGCAGCAGCCGCCAGATCGCACGGCTGGAGGTCGTGCGCAGCTGCGACCTCGCGGCCCGGTGGCTCGCCGAGAAGTCGGCAGTGCCGTCGTCGGACGTGGCGGAACAGAAGCAGCACCTGCAGGTGTTCCAAGGGACGTGCGACGTCGAGCTGGCCCAGCCGCGCGGGGCCGGGCGCCGAGACGGCGGACCCGCGGACGGCGCGGTGCCGCACATCTCGCCGGAAGAGCTCGATATCGCGCTCCGCGCGGTGAAGTCCGCCGGCCCGCCGAGCAAGTGAGGGACGTTGCCGTCGGGGCCGCGGGCCTCGCGTGGTCGAACAGTTTTTCCGCTTCGTCGGTCGGAGGTTCGAATGTCACGTCGCGATTCGAATGAGGGTCCCACGCTTTACACGCCGTGCGAGACGGAGGACGAACTCCACCGTTGGGTGAAATCGATCCTCGGGATCGACGTGCCGCGCGTGCCGGTGTGCGAACACCACGATGCGCCGTTCGAGTACCTGTGCCGCGCGTATTTCGAGCCGGCCAGCGACCTGGTCGTCTGGGCGCCGCGCGGCGGCGGGAAGACGCGCCTCGCCGCCGTCGCGACGCTGCTCGATCTGCTCCACAAGCCCGGCAGTTCCGTGCGGATCCTCGGCGGGTCGCTCGAGCAGTCGCTGCGCATGTGGGAACACCTGCTGCCCGATCTGCAGTACCTCGACGTTTGCAAGGTCCAGCGTCCGACGACGCGTCGCGTCTCGCTGCCGTCCGGTTCGTCGGCGGCGGTGCTCACGCAATCGCAACGCGCGGTCCGCGGCCTTCGCGTACAGAAGCTGCGCTGCGACGAGGTCGAACTGTTCGATCCCGCCGTCTGGGAAGCCGCCCAGCTCGTCACGCGTTCGCTCGACGGCGCACGCGTCCGCGCGAACCGGGGCGCGATCGCCGCGCAATCCGCGGCGAATTCCAACGGAAAAATCGTGTGTGGTACGGTCGAGGCAATATCGACGTTTCACTCGCCGTACGGCCTGATGTCCAAGGTGATCGACTCGGCAAACGCGCTCGGGAAACGCGTGGTGCGCTGGTGCCTGCTCGAGGTGCTGCAACGCTGCCCCGCCGAGCGCGACTGCGGCAGGTGCGCGCTCTGGGACGAGTGCCGCGGCGTCGCCAAGACGCGGTGTAACGGCTTCGTGCCGATCGACGAAACGATCAGCGCTCAGTGAAGCGCTTACCCGCGTCTACTATTTCACCACGCCCGACCCCGAAACCCCTGAAGAACTGCGGAAAAAGAAACAGAGGCAGGCCCGCGAACGACAGCGAGCATACGCCGACCGTCACCGCGACGACCCCGCATACAGGGAGCGCCGCCGCGCCGCCGTGAACAAGAGCAGCCGCCGCCAGAGAGCCGCCGCCAGAGAGCCGCCGCCAAGTTCGGCCACCTCGCGACATGCGATCTACACCTCGACCCGGCGCTACCCGTCGCGTCGATCCTCAAGACCTCGACCAAATAAACGAACGCCCGCCCGATTCCCTCGACGTTCGAGGGGTCGGGTTAGGCCATTGGAGTACGACACATGATCGACATTCACGCCCAACCCAGCCGCACCGCACAACGCTGGATCGGCCGCAACAGCTTCGAGACCACCCGCCACTACAACGACGGGAACACCGCCCGCAACGTCGCCCACATCGTCAGGGAGAAGCGAGGCAAATTCGTCCTGAAAATCGTCGTAACGATCAACGGAGAGTCAAAGCCCGCCGCCGTGCAACGCCTCAAAGATTGCACTCTCCCGCCCGAACTACTGGCGATCCGACCGACCAAGTAATCCGCCAGCCCGACCCCCTCGACGTTCGAGGGGGGAACGGGAGGCCATTGGAGTACGAGCATGACCAGAGCCAATCAAATCCTCATCAACGCTTTTCACTCAGCAGAGATCAACCGCCTAGTAGGATGCCACCGGACGCTAAAGCAACAGATGCCCGACCGCGAATTCGTCGGGGTTATCTGTGACCTCACGTGCGAGGCAGGCAGCACGTTCGCCGCGACATTCAACGCCGACGAATACGCCGCACACCGGAAGCCCGAACACGATCTATGGACGTTCCTTTTGCCCCTCAACATGTGGCAAGAGCACCGGAAGACGACCGGACACATTGACGACTTCCGCGCCGCCCCCGGTGCGATGAAATATGTCGTTGTGACCGACTCCGAAATATTGGTCGGAGCGGTCAACCCATCGAAGAAGTAACAGACCCGTCGCCGCCCGACCCCCTCGACGTTCGAGGGGAACGGGGAGGCCATTGAATGGAGTATTGACCATGAAGAAGACGAAGGCCAAGAACAAGGCGAAGAGGCCCCCAACCCGACGACGGAAGCTCGCGAACATCGACGATCAATTACGCGGGATTCTGGCGACCCTCACTCGCCTAACCGAGACCGTCGCCGCCATGAACCGAGCCGCCAAGTAAACACCAGCCCGCCGCCGACCCCTCGACGTTCGAGGGGATCGGAGCGAGGCCCATTGAATGGAGTACAGAACATGACCGACAGCAACGAACCCACCAACATCGAGACGCACGACGAGCACGCCCAAGAGGTAGCCCACGCCGCCGCCCAGTACGCCAACACCGCGTACATCAGCAGCCGACGCGGAACGCTTCCGAGCGACCAGCATCAACTCGTCGTTTACGACAACAACCCCTATGAGGACAAAGCCCGCCGCCCTCGACAACTCGCCGCACTCGTCGAGGCATTGAAGGCACGCGGGGCAAAACTCGCCGCACAAGCCCATTACCCCAGCGGCGTGGAGAGCGACGAGTATACCGCCGCGCTCGTGTTCAAGCCGACATCGGGCGAGATCGACCTAGACGAGATTGACGACGAAATCGGCGACATCTGGGGGGAAATCATCCGCGCCGACTTTGCCGACCTCGACAACACGTAAAGCGCCCGCCAACTGGTTGTCAGCGCTCGATCACTCATAAAAACCGCCTACGAAGACGACCTCGATGACTAACCACACGCCGCCCCTGTCCCGATCCTCGGCGATCGGGGCTGCGGGTGCAGTTCAAGGAGTACAGAACATGAAGACCGAAACCACACCGCACCTATCTGCACGAGCCGAACGCGCCGCAGCCGCTCGCGAGTTAGCGGCAAAACGCGAGCGGTACGGGGTAACCGCCGATGGAGCCGCCCACATGCTCGATTCCGCCGAGACGAGCGCCGCGTTTGGCCTTATGGATATCCAGAAGGACCGAACGCGCCGCCGAGGAACTTCCGACCCGCGCCCGCCCGAGTTTGCGACCGCCGCCGAACTTACACGCGAGGCTATGCGGATGCTGCGAACGGCCCGCGATTTAATCGCACCCGACTACGAACCTGAAGAGTAATCGACACCACCCGCCCTCAAGCTCCTCGACGTTCGGGGAGGCGAGGTGCAGGCCCGCAGGAGTACAGAATATGCCCGAAGAGAACACGAAGCGCTTTTACGTCAGAGTGACGAAAACCTATTGGTATGAATTGGACCGCCGCACCGACACAGGGATTAAGTACCCGTTCAAATCCTCACGACTTTTGCCAACTGGTCGGACGCCAGCAGATACCGATTTGGAATTGACCCCCGATGCAGACACCGAGGTTGTGGACTTTCTGCGCACTCAGGGTTTCGAAATCGAAGCCGCGACCCGTTACTCCCACAAGTAACCGCCACACACACACACAGCCTGCCGCCCCCCTCGAACGGTCGAGGGGGGCACAGGCAGGCAGGCCCACAAGGAGACCATGATCGTTACCCCGACCTCGGACGGACAAATTGGCGTTACCGCTCGCGGTGCAGCCATTGCCCCACGACCTTGCCCAAGTAACTGACCCCGCCCACCTCCTGCCTCATCCCCTCGACGGGATTGACGGGAGGTGGTGTTCAAATTGATGACCCCGACCAGAACGGTTAGGAAGACGTTTGCAGTCTAGGGTTCCTCGCCACTGCCCGCTTACGGTTGTAAACCGCGCGATCGACTTGCAGTTCGTCGATCACGATTTGCTTCCAAAGTGGCAAGAGACCCTTTTGCTGGACGGGCTGAACGAGATACCACCTGAACGATTCTGGCTTTCGTGTCCAGTCAGACTGAAGGTCTGTGCAGTGGTGCGTACCGCCTTCAAGCCATCCAGCATGATCGCGTACGCGGCGTCCGACGTTGGACGTGCCGATCACGTAATGCCTGTCTTGCTCGACGTTGGCGATGACGAAGACACCGGGGGACCACATGGCCTTCTGACGTGGCGAGATGGGCGTCCAAGTCGAGGGTATGTTCGATGCTGAGTTCAAGGTTGACCTCCAACTCGAACTTCCGAATCCGGAGGTTAGTTTCCTTCGTGCTTTACTACTTGGCGGTTCGGCATTACTGGTTCGGGAAACCTCGTCATCCGAGTCCGTTTACCGAGGGGAAAACTAGGCGTTAAAAGACGCCCTCCGATACAGGACGTGATCCGGCGTTCCCTGAGTGCGGGAGCCATTGCGCTTAAACTTATTTTGATAGGATTCTGGGGGAGCGCAACTTCCCACCTCTTTTCGTCGCGCACCCCCATTCTGAGCGCAAAAAAGGAGTGGAGCTTTCTGCACCCCAGCGAACACCTATTGATCCGAATTGGAACGGCCCCGCAGCAGTGAAAGGTCGGGCAGCGCCTCCCAGCATCCGAGTGTCGCACCGCAAGCAGAACCACATACGCACCAAATGACTGCCCACACCGCCGCGTGCCACCAGTAACCCTGAACAGCGGTCCAGAAGAAGGGCACTCCGATGCCGACAATCACCAGAAGGAGGATTAAGGCATGGATCAGAAACCAGATCGCCGCTCGTCGATCCCGACGATGCCGATCCAATCGTTCCTTGCTCCAACATTCCAATTGTTCGGCCGAAGCGCTCCATACAGCCCTCGGTCCGCTGCGACCAGCGACTAGGCTATCTATGATGCTGATTCGGGCGATTCGATCGTAATCGTCGTCGTTCAGCACCGCCTTCGGCTCAGTCTCGACCACATCCACGAAGAGGCCGAGGCTGTCGGGCCACCCACTATTCGACGTTCCGGAAACTCTCCGGAGGTGGCCGTCGTAAATGATTGGCGCGATACCGCCGTGGAGTTTATCAACGATCTCTAGGCGCACTTCTATCTGGTACTTCCGGAGGGCGTCGAGCAGCCGCCGAAGGCCCAGATCGATCCCGTGCGGATAACAAACAGCCTTGTCATTCCCCATGGCTTTACCGATGCGGGCACGCTCTGCGAGAGCATTGAGCATTTGACGATGACGATCGGCATCGCCTTCGACGCCGCACAAGCAACTGGGACAGTAGATTGGACCATTCGGGTCGATCACATCAGCGCAAAGCATGCACCTGCGCTCTCGGCGAGGCCGTGGCAGCAGGGTATTTGTGTTGTCATGGCCGGTCGTTTTGTTCATCTCGGACCAGAAGTTTGAGGAGTTGAAGGTCGAATCGCGTCCTTGACTCTCAATGCGGTCTCTTTACGGCCGAGGTCGGTGACGACTTCGATGAAAAGACGGGCGACTTTGTAACCAGAAACGACGCAGTGCAACGACCCGCCAAGTTGGTGCGCCTCGATCACTTTCTGGTTAAGAACAATCTCGGACGCGCCAACTTCACCGTGGTCGGCGCAAAGGTGTCGATGAACGCATTCCCCGATTTTGAACCGGGCGGCGTCCTCATCCCCAAGCGCAGCCGTGAGCACCCCAAGGAGGTCTGGGGCGACGGTCAGTCGTCCGAGCGCGAAGCTGTGGCGCGGGTCCGAAATCTCGTCGGGGTGGAAGGGTCTCGCAGTGGGATACATATCATCAACCATTGATGCTGCGGGGTCTGGTAAACCGAATTTCGATCTGCCGACCGATTGGTTTCGCGCAGAAATGGTGGAAGCGGGCGGGGGCTAAGGCTCGCGATGGGCGTCCCATGACGATAGATATCTTGAAGATTTCGAAACGGGCGGTCGGGCCACTAGTCTAAAACAAGGGACGTTACTCTCCCCTACGGTTCACTTCGGCAGCGTGATGTAAAAATGTCGATCTCAGCAATGTGCGATCGGGAGTTCATTCCAACAGGTGGTATAGCCGGGTGACAATCTCTCTCGTCGAGTCGGCCACGCCTGCTTCCTCTCTATCCCTTGCACGGCGTACCGCAACGTTTCTCGCCCCATGCTGGAATTGATCTCGTCCACCACGGCCATCAGCTTCACTGACCTCTCGCGATCTACTTCTTCGAACAGTCCGGACTGCGTGCGATCTCGTCGGACCAGTTCGAGCATCATCACACCTGCCTTTTTGTACCGGAAGCCAGAGCGGAATAGACGCTTCAGCAACGTGAGGGCGTGACCGATCAGTTCGGGCGTGTCATCGCTCTGAACGGGTAGACGCATCGAACAGGAGTTGCTGTACTGGCGATCCTTCAGGTTGAAGACGTTGGTTTGGACGAAGACCGACAGGAATCCACACGCCAGACCTTCGCGCCGCAATTTGCCCGCCGCTCGGCTCACGAAGGTGGCCACGGCCTCACTGAGGGCTTCCAGCGTCTCCACAGGCTTGCCAAACGATCTGGACGACGTGACGCCCTTGCGTGTCGCGGAAGCCGCTTGGAGTGACAGGCAGGAGATGCCACGGAGTTCGAGGACGGTCCGCAGGCCGACGACGGTCATCCGCTTTCTGATCCACGTCGTGTCCACGTCGCGCAGCTTCCGCGCCGTTGTGATGCCCAGTTTGTGCAGGCGAGGCGCGTTGGCCGACCCAACGCCCCACACGTCGGCCACTTCCACGGAATCCAGCACGTCGTCCATGCGAACGTCGGGGGCGGTCAGGTCGAGCACGCCGTCGCTCTTCTTCGCCACCTTGTTCGCGAGCTTCGCCAGCGTCTTCGTGGGCGCGATCCCGATCGAGATCGGAATGCCGGTGTACTGCTTCACGGTCTGCCTGATCGTCTGACAGAAGGCGGTGCGGGCGTCCGATACCGGCGTCAGGTCTAGGAAGGCTTCGTCGATGGAGTAAATCTCCACGTCGCCGAACGTCGAGATCGTGTCCATCACGCGAGACGACATGTCGCCGTACAACGTGTAGTTGCTGCTGAAGACCTTGATCCCGTGGCGCTTGATCAGATGTCTGATCTGGAACTCGGGGTCGCCCATCTTGATCCCCAGCGCCTTCACCTCGGCACTGCGGGCGATCGCACAGCCGTCGTTGTTCGAGAGCACGAGGACCGGAACCCGGTCGAGCTTGGGCTGAAACACGCGCTCGCAGGAGACATAGAAGTTATTGCAGTCGATGAGAGCAAAGGTGGTCACAGTCCACCTAAGGCTTGTGAACCACGTGCGTGACGACGCCCCAGATCGTGGCGTCCGTGTCCTCGGTCATGGGGATCGGCATGTACGCGTCGTTCTCAGGCGCGAGGCACATGACGCCGTTGACCTTCTTCAACCGCTTCACGGTGAAGCCGCCGTCGATGACGGCGATCACCACGTGGCCCGAGGTCGGCGTGATAGAACGATCGACGACAAGGAGATCACCGGAGTGAATCCCCGCGAGTCTCATGCTGTCACCGCTGGCCTTCACGAAGAAGGTGGCGGCGGGATGTTTGACGACATAATCCGTGAGGTCGAGCTTGCACTGGATGTAGTCGTCGGCCGGTGACGGGAAGCCCGCCGACGCGGTGGAGAGGTAGTAGTCCAGTTCCTGCCGGGTGGACGGATCGGGCGTGTAGATGGCGAGGACGCCCACCGCTTGTTCTTCGACGACAGCCACCGTTCCCTACCTTCTGGTATAAACCGATCAAACACCTAACAGTCAACGGTGTACTCGACGGCGGTCGGAAGGGTCAAGCAGTTTCGCTGCGGTAGGTTTGTTGAATGAAAAATCTCCCCCGCCTTGGGCACACTACACGGGTCGTACGACCTTCAGGTCAGTGTTCATTCCAGTCGGCCGGTCCGTCCCACGGCACTGGCCACCATCGTCACCAACTCCACCGGTTCGACCGGCTTGGCGACGTGCATCTGGAAGCCCGCCGCCACGGCCCTGACGCGGTCCTCGGCGCGGGCGTAGGCCGTCAACGCGATCGCGGGCACGCCGCCGCCCTTGTCCTTGCCCAGCGAACGCACGCGTCTGATCAGCGAGTAGCCGTCTTCGCCGGGCATGCCGATGTCGCTGACCAGAACGTCGAACGCGCCACCCTCCACCAACCGCACGGCCTCGTCCACGGAACCCGTGGCGGTCACGACCGCCTTGCACTCTTCCAGTACCCGCGTGACCAGCGCCCGTGCGTCGGCCTCGTCGTCCACGACCAGCACCCGCACGCCCTCGATATCGACGCAGGAATCCGGGATGCCGATCATGCCCGACTCCGTACGCGGGTGACGCCGGTCGGCCCCCGGTTCCGGCGTCGGATGCACGACGGTGATCGGTATGGCGACGACGAACGTGCTCCCGTGTCCCGGACCGGGGCTTTTGACGTGGACCGAGCCGCCGTGCAGTTCGACGAGTTGTTTGACGATCGACAGCCCCAGACCCAGACCGCCGTGCTGGCGCGTGGTCGAGGCGTCGGCCTGACGGAACCGGTCGAAGACGAACGGCAGGAACTCCGGATCGATCCCTTCGCCCGTGTCGATGACGCTCACCTCCAAGTGCGAATCCGCCCGTTCGAGCAGCACCTGCACGCGGCCCCCCTTGGGCGTGAACTTCAGGGCGTTGGAGATCAGGTTGCTCATCACCTGCTGCAAGCGGCTGGCGTCCCCGCTGACGACGATGCCGTGCAGCGGGTCGATCACCGACCGCAGGCGCACGCCCTTGGCCTCGGCGGTGGGTCGGAACGTCTCGACCGCCGCCTGCACGACCGCCGACAGGTCGAGCGGCTGCACGTCCAATCGCACCTTGCCGCTGATCAGGCGGCTCATGTCGAGCAGGTCTTCGATGATCTGCGCCTGCGCCCGGGCGCTCCGCTCGATGACGTTCAGACCTTTGGCCACGTCGTCGGCCTTTGTCGTAGGACGCTTGATGATCTGCGACCACCCGAGGATCGCGTTGAGCGGCGTGCGAATTTCGTGGCTGAGCGTGGCGAGGAAGTCGTCCTTCATGCGACCGGCCCGCTCGGCTTGGGCGCGAGCCGCCTGCTCGGCTTCGAGCAGTGACTGGCGCTCTTCCGTCAACCGCTTCATCGAGTCGATGTCGGTACACGTGCCGAACCACCGCTCGATGTCGCCCCGCGCGTTACGAACCGGCAACGCCCGTCCGAGCGTCCACCGGTATTCGCCACTACGGTGTCGGAGGCGGTACTCGATCTCGTACGGCTCGCCAGTCGCCAGTGACCGTCGCCACGCCGACCATGCGGGCTGCCGGTCATCCGGGTGAAACATTTCATTCCACCCTTCGCCGTCCGTCGAACCCTCGGGCACTCCGGTGAACTCGTACCAGCGTCGGTTGTAATACTCGTGGTAGCCGTCCGCCAACGTCACCCATACGATCTGGGGCATGGCGTCGGCCAATTGCCGGAACCTCCGTTCGCTCGTACGGACTTCTTCACGCGACCGAACGAGATCGGTCACGTCGAACCCGTGGACGAAGATGCCCGAGATCGTTCCGTCGAACTCGCGCAGGGCTTGGTAGACGAAGTTCATGAACCGATCGTCGAGCGAGTCGTCGCCGTTGCGTCTGAGACGGACGGGCATCGCGTCCCCGGAGAACGTGTTGCCGGTGTTGTACACGTCGTCGAGCAGTTCGAAGAAGCCCTGACCTTCGACCTCGGGGAGCGCGTCTCGGACGCTACGGCCGACGATGTCGCGCCTGCCGACGATCTCGTAGTAACGCTCGTTGACCAACTCGAAGACGTGCTGCGGGCCTTGCAGGATGCAGATGAACGCCGGGGCGTGTTCGATCATGGACGCGAGGCGTGCTTGCTGGTTCTCCACCGCGAGCACGAGTCGCTCGCGATCCACCTCAAGCTGTTTCCGGGCGGTGATGTCGCGGGTCGATCCGGCGACGGCCTCGACCGTGCCGTCGTCGGCGAAGACGGGGGCGAAGATGTACTCGTAGAACCCGCCCTTGCCCGTGGGACTCGTGTAGGGCGTCTCGTCCCTCAGTCCCTTCTGCGTGTCGAAGACCGTTTGAATTTGCCGCTGCAACTTGGCGGCGAGCGGGTCGGGGTACTTCAGGTCGAAGAAGTCCTTCCCGATCGCCTGCTCCGAGGACAGCCCCCAGAGGTCCAGCAGCGCCTTGTTGATGTAGGTGAACCGCCCCGACCGGTCGAACGAGTACGCGAAGTCGCTGATCGCCGAGAGCGTGGCGTCGAAGAGCCGCGCCTGACGCGCCATTTCGTCTAGGAGTGGTTGTTGTTGCGAAGCGATGCCGCCGTCCGGGGGAGAATGGGGAGATTCGGCCATGCAGGAGAGGATCGTACCACATCCAATCGTTTAGACGCGCTGGTGTCGCCGAACGTGTGGAACCTTCGTTGATCGACTGATCACGGCCATAGGAGTGCGTCCACTCAACCGAGCCATCGGCTGTGCCTTGCGGTTCGAAGCAGCAAGTGGCGCGAACAGTAAAGACCGATCACGAGCGACATCCTCGTCGCAACTGATGATCGACCTCGTCAACACATGCGACAATTCCGTGCTTGCGGGCACGATAGGAATATGTGACGTTCGACGATACAGTTGGGGCCACTCAGCGTCGTTCGAACCGCCGTCCATCCATTCGCCGAGGCCGGTATTCATGCCGACGTGGCTCATCATCGTGGCAACGGCGGCGGCTACTTATGTCCTCTCGCTGGTCGTCCGCGTCCTCACGTCGCGCGAGAAGAAGATCGATCATGACATCGAGCACCTGTTCTCAGTCGGCGAAGAACAATTCCTCCGCTCGTTGGGGAGTTTGCTGCCTCCGGGGATTCTGGCCGGAAACAAGATCACAGCGTTCTTGAACGGCGACGGGTTTTTCCCGGAAATGCTTAGCGCGATTCGCTCGGCTCGCCGCAGCATCACGTTTGAGACGTTCATCTACTGGCAGGGTGAAATCGGACGGGAATTCGCCGACGCCCTCATCGACCGTGCGCGTTCCGGTGTGCGCGTTCACGTCATGCTGGATTGGCTCGGTACGAATAAGATGGACCCGGCCTCGGTTCAATCGATGAAAGACGCGGGAATCGAGGTCGAACGCTACCACCCGCTCCGGTGGTACAACCTCAGGCGGGCCAACAACCGGACCCACCGCAAACTGCTCATCGTGGACGGGAAGGTCGGCTTTACCGGAGGCGCTGGCATCGCCGACTTGTGGACGGGCAATGCCCAAGACCCCGAGCACTGGCGCGACTCCCATTTTAAGATGGAAGGGCCGGTCGTCGCCCAGTGTCAGGCGGCGTTCATGGACAATTGGCTCAAAACGCGGAGCCGCGTCCTGCATGCGGAGCACTATTTTCCCGAACTCACCCCGCAAGGAGCGTCGCTGGCGCAAGTGTTTATGAGTTCGCCGTCTGAGGGAAGTGAGAGCGCCCGGCTGATGTACCTGCTGTCGATCGCGTCCGCGTCGAGGACGGTCCGAATCGCCAGCGCGTATTTCGTCCCCGACGACTTGGCCGTGGAGACACTGGTCGAGGCACTCGGACGCGGCGTGACGGTCGAGATCATCGTCCCCGGCGAGCACGTCGATACGGACGTAACGCGCCGCGCGGGCCGCTCGCGATGGGGTCCGCTCCTGAGGGCTGGGGCCAAGATTTACGAGTATGGGCCGACGATGTACCACTGCAAAGTGATGATTGTTGACGCATTGTGGACGAGCGTCGGCTCGACGAACTTCGACAATCGCTCGTTCAGGTTGAATGACGAGGCCAATTTGAATGTCTATGACGCTGACTTCGCCGGTGAACAGATGCAAGTGTTCGAGAGGGATAAGGGGCGGTCTCGTCTTATCACGCTCGAAGAATGGGAGAATCGACCCCACGCGGAGAGAGTGAGAGAGTGGGTTGCGGGACTTCTACGATCACAACTCTGACTTTGATGGAATGTCCGTTGAGTGTCTTGGCAAGCGCATTCGACGTTTCTACAGCACGCTTTCGCGAGGAGGTTCACCATCCTCCCATTTGCCTCCCCGCCGATAGGGCCGTTTTTCCCAGCGTAACGTCCCTATGATTCACGCATGTGCGGACGATACACTATTCGAAGAATCGACCTGTTCGTCCGCGCTGGGGCGATGGACCCGCCGAGCTTCGAGGAGTTCGACGAGAAGCGGATCGTCCCACGGTTCAACGTCGCGCCGTCGCAGCAGATACCCGTCATGCGGCTGGACAAAGAGGGCCACCGCACGCTGAGCTTAGTTCGATGGGGTTTGATTCCAAGTTGGCAAAAGGCTCTTCCGAAAGTCCAGCCCATCAACGCGCGGTGCGAGACGGCCGCGAGCAGCGGAATGTTCAAACAGGCTCTGGCACGTCGCAGATGTCTTATTCCCGCAGACGGCTTTTTCGAGTGGCAGAAGCTCGACGCCAAGACGAAGCAGCCGATGTTCATCCACTTCCCCGACGATCGGGTCTTCGCATTCGCCGGTCTGTGGGAGCGTTGGAAAGACCCGACGAGTGATACCGTCGTCGATACCGCCACGATCATCACCACCTCGCCGAACGAGGTGATGAAACCGATCCACGACAGGATGCCGGTGATTCTGAAGGCCGAGGATTTCGGCCGGTGGTTGGATCGCGAAAAGACCAGTGAACAGGTCGCGGATTTACTACGTCCCTTCCCGGACGGCGAGCTTGAGGCATACCCCGTCAGCCGGGCCGTGAATTCTCCGAAGAACGACAGCCCCGAGAACCTCGTTCCGGTCTAGTTCCCACGAGCAACTCACCGGACGTGTTCGGATTGCGGTTGCACTGGACACCACCATTTGAGCTTGCGTAGACTACTCGCGCCGATGAACAGGCTTGCCACCATCTTTCTCGCCTTGGTCGTCTGTGCGGCCAACGCTTATTGCGCCTGTTCCGCTGGGGGCCGGGCGGTCAGTGCTTCGCGTGGCGAGCATCGGGACGTGAAAGACCACGAGCCACAGACTCATGGCTGCTGCGAACCTGAGCACCATGAACAGGATCAGGAACCCTGTCATGACGGCGACCAGCACACGTGTGCCCATTGCACCGGCACGCTGACGGCCGACGCCCCCTCGGCGAAGACGACCGTCACGCCGCCCGCTCCGATCGCCCACTTCCTCCTGCCGGTCTTCCATCTCGCGGACGCTCCGGTCGATCCTTTCGGCATCTACCGCGACCACACGGGGCTTCCTCCCCCCGTAGATCGGCCCACCCTTTTCAACCTGTCCTGCCTGCTCACGATCTGATCGTGACTCGTGGTTCTTACGCCCGCTCGGACGAAGCGTCCGATCGCGGCGTCGTTCGCTGCGCCCACGGATCGCGCCGTCGTGCAGCGCCGCCACTACCACAAGAACTTCGAGGTTCATCATGATCCGCCTTACGACCGTAGCGGCCCTGTCGCTGTTGGCGACGGGCTGCGCCCAAACCACGCCGATGGTGCTCTCTCCCGACCACCCGGCCAGTTCCGACGCCGCCGCAGCGCCCGTGCCCCAACCGTCGAGAACATTGGCCGTTGCCGACGCCGCACCCCTGCCTGCGACCGGCCCTTCGCCCCACGCCGACGGCCAGAAGGATGCTCATGACCATTCATCGTCTGCCCGAATGGGCAGCCACGACCACCACGATATGGGCGGAATGGACATGTCGGCCTCACCCACCACGGCCACGTCAGCATCCGCGAGTCAACCGACGACCAATCAGGCCGTCTACACGTGTCCCATGCACCCGGAGGTCACGTCGGGGCAACCGGGAAGCTGTCCGAAGTGCGGGATGACGTTGGTGAAGAAAGGAGCGGGCTGATGCGGCCGTTCCCTTTCCACATTGTCCTTCCTGTTGTCGTTCCCGCTGCACTGTTGGTCGGGTGCAGTACCTCGGGTCCAAAGGACTCGGGGTTCTCCGGCGTCCAGAGCGCCATCGCCGAGCGCACCGGGCAGCGGGTCCAGTGGAACCGACACGCCGCCGACGACCGGGCCGTCGCCGCCGCCGTCCGCGAGTTGCTGGCCAAGGGGCTGGACGCCGACCGTGCCGTTCAGGTCGCGTTGCTCAACAACCGACGCCTCCAAGCCACCTACGAGTCGCTGGGCGTGGCACAGGCCGAGGTCGTTCAGGCGGGTTTGCTGAAGAACCCCGTGTTCGACGGGGACGTGAAGTTCGGCGTGGACGGCGGCGGCACGAAGATCGAACTGGCTTTCCAGCACATTGGGATCCTAAGCTTAGAATTCCACGTGGACAAGTTGTCGC
>JADMIO010930479.1_pt1 | contig 30097 bp, 23 predicted proteins | sample 8958161 | NCBI WGS metagenome assembly JADMIO01 (sample SAMN16585339, study PRJNA669376) | soil metagenome | isolation source: Crop rotation soil | place: USA: Cullars Rotation, Alabama | collected 2011 | reverse complement strand
GCCGCGACTTCAAGTCACGTGAATTCCAAGCTTCGGATCCCACTGTGCTGGAAAGAAAGAACGGCCTGATCTCGTTAGCGTGATTCTCTCCAGTGACATACGTCTTCAGCTTTGTCCCGGTCCCGCTTGTTCCCTTCACTCCGGAAAAATCGAAGTCAAGCAGTACAAGCGCAGGAGTAACCGTCGAAGTTGTGTCTATCACCCTTCTGCAGGAAACGATGACGTTGCCATTGACGTTGATTGGGCCGCTTGGATCACTCACCGTGCCTTTGACCGGAATCGTGATGCTACTGTCAACAGTACCTGCGGGCGCCGTGGTCTGTGCCTGGACAGATGGACTGCCCAGGGCCAGCACCGCAACGATACCAATCAGGAGCGTCACGAAGCTCTGGCTGAATAGCCTGGCCCGCGTCCTTATATTTAGCTGTGTGTTCATGTGTCTTTCTCCTTTTTGGCCTCTTTAGTAGAAAGCGGTCGGAAGTATGTCGTCCGGGGCCATAAACGTGACGCCCTGTGGTTTCGCGATTGGAGTCGGCAGCGGATTCAAGAACGGCGTGCCGGCGCCATCGATTTCCCATCTCAAAAGCATCGCGTTGTCTTCGTGCATGGTGTTGTGGCAGTGCTCCATGAACATGCCGCCGAAGTCGCGGAACTGAAGCGTGATTTTCACTTCGCCGCTTGGTCTCAGGCGCCACACGTCCTTGCGCCCTTTCTCCCAAGCAGGAACCTTCGAGGCGCTTCCGTCACGCGAGAGCGTTTGGCACTCCTCGAAGTGGATGTGAATCGGATGATCCCAACCGCCACCACCGTTCCTCAACGTCCAAACCTCTCTGGTGCCGAATTTTGGCGCCGCTGAGATGCGGCCATAGTCGGCTGCGAGCGTTGGTCCCTGGTTGTCAGTCTTGATGCCCCACGGACCGAAGAACGTCGTGATCGGATCGTTGGTTGTTTGATTAGCGCCGCTGTTGAACTCGAAGACGCGTTCGCGAGCTACTGGAATATTGGACAGGTCCGGATTCGGAATCAGCGTGTCAGGCACCTGACTAATATCCGGCTGCGCAGGATCGCGAACGATCCGGAACTCGAGGAATTTTCCAACACAAGGATCCTGCGAGTTACCTGAGAGCGCTTCCGAAAGACTGAGGTCCTTCGACACCCTTCTACCATCCTGATGTTCAGCCAGGTTCACCATCCAAACCGTCTGGCCAACGGTGTAACGAGAGAAGTCGATGACGATGTCGTAACGTTCCGCGATTCCCTGCTCGTCAAGTTTGGTGAGCACTACCGGGTGCGGTAACAAATTACCGTCGTTGCCGATCTGGATCATCGGCGAGCCATCGCTCAACGCGATCTTGAAGAAGCGCGAGACTGATGCATTCAGGATGCGGAAGCGATATTTGCGCCGCTCAACTTCAAAGTACGGTTTATAGGTGAGATTTACGGTCATCCGATCGCCCAGGAAGCCGTCGAACTCAAAGATGTCCATGGCGAGCTGACCGTTGTTGTCCCAGGCCTTATCGGCAAGCATGAGGTTCACGTCATAGTCGAGGTTGCCCCACGATTTGCCGGTGGTGGCGGCGCGTCCGCTCGGCAGTCTCAAGTTGACGCCATCGATGATGTCTTCGGCGCCGCGATCGAGGCCGCTGTAGATGTTGAACATGCCGGCGATTCCCTTGTACACGTTCTGCGCCGTGAAGCTGAACATGTGATCGTGGAACCAGTGGGTGCTCATGGTCTCGTGCCAATCGCCAGGAACTTTATTAAGGCCGCCCGCATCCGTTGGGCTCGACGCCATTATGTCTGTGGCGGTGGTGTTGATGGTGTTACGGCCAGCCAGGACGATGGGGTAGTGATAATCGTAGAACTGGTTCGGGAAGAAGTAGGCTCCGGTGAAGCCGTCATTCTCCGCGCCGTGGTGTCCGTTGTGTTCGTGAGTCGAAATCGTGTGCATGCCAAACCCGCCGTTCTGGTTTTGGAAAACGGAGAGTCTGTTGTGCAGACGGAATAGCATTGGCTCGCCGTAGCGCACCTGCATGAGCTTGGGCGGAATGGTTCCGTTGTAAGTCCAGACTTTATCGACCGTCTGGGTCGGCAGGTTCGGGTGAAACTTCAGCGGGATAGGAGTGGCCGGGTTGATGCCCGAGTTCATGTTCGAAGCGACTTGTGGATTGTAAGTAGTATTGGTCTTAGCGCCTTCCACTGACGCATCGACGGCCACCGCAGGCGGAAGCAGACCAAACTGTTGGTGCGCCCAGATCGGTCCCGGGGGACGTCCTTCGATAGGACCTGTGCCGCCGCCCAGTGCAGGATCGACCGGTTGCGGTGTCGTGTTCGCCTGGGCCGTTGGCGCAGGAGTCAGGGCAGCAACAGGAATCCGCGGAAATACGTCGAAACGCGGCATCGGCGTCGAAAAAGCCGCGGTGTTGAAGAGCGGACTGGGTGGAAGTCCGGTCGGAATGTTGGAAGACGCGAATGCGCTACGCGCAAATGGACTGAGGCCGCTAATTGGAAGCAAGAGTCCAGTTGATGTGAATAATCCCATTTTGATCAGGTCACGACGAGAGACCTGTCCATGGGAATTTGATTTGATAATGTCCCACCGCTCATTACGCGCTTGTTCGGCTTCACGCAAGCGCGCTTTCGAGGCCTTTGGAGACAAAAAGAAGTTACTATCAGCCATTGTTTCTCCTTCTATTGGTGCACAAATCTCCACGGTACTCGCGGAAAGAGGAACGGTGGGGGCGAACGTTCCCGCAACGCGGAACCCTGATTCAGATCCAAGGAACCACCGGGTGTGGCTTGGGTATGTGTTCAGTATCTAAGTGACGAGAAGTTATGGAGCCCGTCACAGGACTTAACTTATGCGAACTGCAAAAAACGTTTGAGTGGAGCCGTGAAGATACAACGGGGTTCTAATCATGAATGTCACCTGCGTGACAATTTGCCCCACTTTGTATATTCTACGTCTCCCCCTCCCGACTGAACTCGCTTTAACCACTCAACTGTAATTAAAGGGCACCCGTATGCCTTGCAACGGAGGCAATTGCTGCAAGTCAGTTTCGTGGTGGTTAAGGAAGCTTCAGAATGACCCCATCAACAGAAGTCGCTCACGCTTTTTCCAAGCTTTGGTTTACAGGCAGAGTCGAACTGCTCCCGGGAATGAGCCAGGAGGCAGTCCATCGCTTCAATACGATAGTGCGAAGAATAAAACGCCGGCGCGGTGAATGGGTCTTCGTGCACGGCGACCCCGGCGACAGCATTTACCTCGTCCAAAAAGGCCGGATGAAGATCACGGCCTTAAGCGAAGATGGTCACGAGATAGTGCATGAGATAGTCGGCCCGGGGGAGATTTTCGGCCATACAAGTTCGATACTCGGCATCCCGCGCACGACTTCGGCCCAGGCCATCGAGGCGTCGCAGCTATATGAAATACGCCAGAAGGATTTCGAATCCCTCTTGACGGTTTATCCGGAGTTGTCGTTGCAGTTGCTGAAATCCGTGGGCTTGAAGTTAAAGAAAGCCGAAGCTCAACTGCTCAATGTCATTTGCCATGACGTTTCGACCCGGGTCAGAGGAGCATTGATCGATCTGATTGCTTCCGAGTCGGGAAAAGAACCGGATCAGCCTGTCAGGATTAAGATCACCCAGCAGGATCTCGCAAATCTAATTGGGGCGTCGCGGCAGAAGACGTGGGAAGCGCTCAAGGAGTTGGAGGATTCGAGCGTGTTGAAGTTGATGTACCGAAGTATTTTGGTGACTGCGCCGCACAAGCTACGCAACGGCGACTTTCATCCAGCGATTCGTCTTTAGACCTTATGGCAGGAGTTGTTGGACAGGATTACAAGATTGAACAGGATTTACATGTTTATCCTGAAAATCTTGTAATCCTGTAAACGACTGCTGCCGTTAATAATTGATCTTGCCAACGACAGTCAGATCGAAACCGCTGGTTAGCGGGTTAAGTTGCACTACGAAGTTGGCGTCGCCGGTTGCTCCCTCGAATCGGCCCGTGCCGCCCACGATGTGGAAGATGCCCTGATCCATACCAGCAACCGGATCCAGGATTCCCTCAATCTGAATTTGAACTTTGTCACCATTGGCAGCAACGATCGTTGCGTCTCCGCTGGAGTGTAAGACGCCGTTCGCGTCTGGCGTGTATTTGACGTTTCCGGTGACGGTCCACTGGCCGAGGTGGGTCGCCGTGCCGGAGCCCGTGGGGATCGCGCCAATCGGCATACCCGCTTCATTGGTTATAAGAGTCGCGACGCCGGTCCCGCTGAGAGCGAAGGGGCGTTCGACGGCTGACACGGGGATTGTTCCGAGCAGCAGGAAAAGTACGGGCAACAGAGTGCGTATTTTCGTTAAGTATTTCATTGCGGTTCTCCTTCAAAATAAAAGTTATTCCTCAGCGCCGGTGGTTAATGACCGGCTCAAGCGTCTTGTCACTCTAGAGTGGTGAAGAACCAAAAAACATCACACTATGATTTTGTCGATAATCGAATCCTTCGCACTGTGAAGCATTACTTAATAATCCAATTTTGACCGGCAGGAATAAATAGAACTTACTTTACGTCGAGCGCGCTCCTCTGCCGGTTGCTACCCACTAGTCACAAAAAGGCGTAAAAGACTAAAGCAGATTACAATGGACTCGGAGACTTTTAAGATGATTCTAGTCCTGATGCTGGACCTTGGGGATACACTGGCCAAAGGCGATAGCCTGTTGCCACACGTTCCTGAAGCTCTCAAGGTGTTGTCACGCTTCGAGACGGCATCTGGAGCCGAACTTCTACTGTCGCTCGTTTCAGACTACTCCATGCCGAAGCCTCCGGTAACACCGCAAAAAGTACAAACCATCTTCGCCGCTTACATCAAAGAACTGGACCAGCTTAAACTAAAGGAATTTTTCGAGCCGGTAGACCGGCACGTCACGCTTTCGACGCACGCCGGTGTTTTCAAGCCCAACCCGCTGATCTTTAAAAAGGCGCTGCAACGTCTCCAATCGCGCGCGGGCTTGAAGAGTTGTCTTTTTATTACTGAAAACGCTGAGCACGTGTCAGCATGCCGCAAACTGGGAATGGAGGCACTGCTTTATAGTCCCGATGATTCGAACAAACCAAACTTTAACGACTGGTCCGAGGCGCCACTCTTAATTGCACGCAAAGTCGCTCCTGACAACACTCATAATCTGCGACTCGCACTAAAACTTCGTCTCGCAGTAGCCTTCGACATGGAGTTGCTGACTACCAACGATAGTAAAGAGACTAAGCTGATCCAGGGCCGGGCAAAGAAGTTGTTTCCAGTTAAGTTAAAAGTGGGGGACGCGCAGGAAGCTATCGCCGTTCCCTTCCCGGTGAACGTAGAGATATCGCTTTACGACGACGGGCGAATCCGTGATGTCTCCAGCGATCGACCAGACCCGGAAGCACTCGCCGAGTCGAAACACTTCCTTAAAATACTGGAGGCGAACAACCAGATCTCTCGCGATCCGAAAACGATGAAAGGAACCGAGACGCACGAGCTGAAAGTTGACGAGAAGGGCCGCAAAGTTCTAATACGGCGGGGCTTCAACGCCACTCGAACGCCGATCAGATGAATCTGATTCGTTCCAGTACTTTCTGATTTCCTCGTTGTCTTATGACATGCGTGGGCAATCGGCTACGAGGCTTTGCCGTTGCGCCACGTATTGGACCCGCGGCCCTGAAACCACGCGCGGGCGTCGCCTCGGATTCACCATCGAATGCGATCGCTTCCGTTTCGAGAAGTGTTTTCACAAATGTCTGGACCTCTTCATGCGTGGTGCCGGCATCAGGCATCGCGCTAACTAACGCAGCACGCTTTCCCGAGGCGCCGACCAACACCGGCTCAGCCGCAAAAGCTACCACGCCTTTAAGGTCGTTACTCAAATCTCCCAATGGAACTTCGCGACGATGCGTTGCTTCCACGACCCTGTCGTCACCGATAGACCGTGGAGTGATGATTAAACGAGCGGTCGATAGAGCGCCCATGCGCTTCTTGAGATCATCACGCGTTGTTGCAGCCAGAATCGCAGCCCCTCTCTTGCCTGTGATTCGAGGCGCTGAGCCGGCGAGACTTGCCCTGGGCGCAAGCATGGCCGCACTTCCAAGGGCTAAATCATGTCGCTTAAATGCGTCACCGACAGCTCCGCGGTACGCACCATCATTGAGCTTCTGGTCCGCCAGCACCATCGCGCGTCCGATTGCCTGGAAGAAGCGCGGCGTCTCGGGCGCCTCACGTGCAGCATCTATCATGAGCTTGCCGGCTATCTGGGCTGCTTTCCAAAGACTGGCCTGGTCCTGTTTGGACTGCATCGTGAAAATATTTCGCACGGTATCGTAAAAACATCCGGCGAAGACCTGGCCCAAACAGTGAGCTTCCGCTGTGAGGATGCCCGGCTTACCGGAGGCCGGCAAGGTGTCAGGCAGTTGCCACTTGAAATTGTTCAACGCCCGGCGCGGAGCCGCGGCGTCAAAGTCCTTTCCAAGCTCGCGTTTGATCCCGTCCGAGAGATCTTCCATTAGAGACTCAACAAAATTCTTTTTGCTGAGATCCGAAGTCACTTTCAACAATTCGAGACGCGTGTCTTTATCAAACAACGCAGTCAATATGGCCATGCAGTCGCCAAATGCTTCGTGGAAAGCATTTGTCTCTGGGAAAGTCGTGTTCCATAAATCCGGTCGAATTGCATCGAGGAAGGCGTGACCGGCTTCGTGAGAAACCACGTCCGTGCTGGCGCCGGAGAACGTGGTCTTTTTGTCCGTTGTAAACTCGTAAAAATTGAGAGCATTTCGCGTGTAACCTGCATTCAACTGGATGCCTGCATTCTGCGTAAGCGCCAATCGCTTTGGCGATGATTCACCCCACGCTTTCAAATTGCCGCCGTCAACCTCTTCCCATACCGCAACGGACAGCAGCGCCGCCTCTCGGCATTGCCAGAAAAGAAACTCCGGTGTGCCGACGTTGTACACAGCCTCAGCTACCGCTCCATCAAAATCGAAATCAGCTCGCCCACTTGCCCGTTTCGCTCGCGCCTTGACCTTGCGAGTCTTGGGGGATTTCGCCAAAGGGTCGTTAGGAATAAAGTTGATCATGTTTTCCTTTCAAGGTTGAGAACTGGTGAGATCAACGCCTCGGAATTGGAGTGATCAGGCTTTTACGCGCTTGATTGACATCAATCATGCCTTCAAACGCAAACACATTGATCTTCCCTTCGTTCTCCAATTTTTTAATCGCTTCATCAATTGCATGCTCATAGCTGCCGCGTTGCGTCAAACCGATAGTCTCGAGCGGAACCAACCGGCCGTTATTGACGTCGTTCATGATCTCTTCGTATGCGTTCATGCTGTGGTACCAGGGCCAGCGTTGCACGGTCGAAAGATCACCCGGATCAGCTCCATTCACGGTTTGAGACCGTTCGATAACTTTGCGGAAATCTTCCTGAAACCCACTGCTACGCCAGAAACCCGGGAAGGCGTGGTTCTTTAGCAGAAACATGACCGGGTAAATGTCTACGTATTCAAGACACGCGGCGAACAGCAGCGCGAGGTCGATACACGTTCCGCGCCGGCCTTCGATGATCTCGGTCGGTGTGCGCAAGCGTTGCGCGGTCAGGTTGTAGGTTGGCGGCGGGTTGATATAGCTGACGCCAAAATTGTAGATGAGCGCTGACCAGAGAGCTCGAACTTGCAGATCTACCCCCGTCACGTCATTGTCGATAACGCACTGATAACCATCGAAACCGGCCCTGCTGTCGTCGCGCAACGTCATAACATAGTTTTGCGCGGCGTCAACGATCCGAGTGATCATAGGATCGCGCGGCAGAAGGAACGACGGGAGCCAAACGCGGTCTAAGTCGTCGTTACCACGCCATTCATCGAGTGGCGGCAGGGTAACCCGGTAAGTCTGCCGGTGTAGCACCTGATTTTGCCAGGTGATTTCGACGTACAGACCCGTGTGGATGTTTTCGTTGTTCATTAGTTCGGTGGAATAAATAAGCGGTACGTGAATGAGCTGATTAAGATCCAACGGACTATCGACCATATCCGTCGCACAGCTAAACCGCGAACTTTCTTTGCCGACGTAAAGAACAACCTCCACACAAATATCAGTGAGGCGGCCCACCTTCTCTTTCCGTAGCAGGAATTTTTCAAACAGCCGGCCGTTGTTGTGCAGTATTGAATAATTCAAGCTCGGACAACTCTTTACTTCAATTGATAGCAACTGGCGACCGTCATGGTCCGGAAAATCTTTCAAGGTGAGCACTTTTTCTTTATTGACACGTATTTTCTCTTTTTCAGAATCGATGTCAGACTTGATGGAGGTGCGCTCTGAGACCGGTTTCAGGAGTGAGCGATCGCTCCATAAAACAATTCCTCCGGTGGGAGTTATTTCGCCGTTTTTACCTTTCAGTACAGCTAAGGCGAAAGTGAAAGCCTCGAGGAGATCCCACTTCAAGCGGTGCCACGCATCGTAGAAATTCGCGAAGAAGAGTTCCATCAATGCATCATCGAGTTCGTCCTGGAAACCGATCGCGGCTTCCGCTCCTCCTGCAACAGCCAGGGCGCCGATCCGCGCTGCTGAATAGTAGATGTTAGAGGAAACAAGGGCCGGCTTCTTTTGCGCCGCGTTCAGGATCGCCGCTAAATCGTCCGCGGTCACCCCTTCCATGCCGTCCGGAATGGCTTTCATGAGATAGCCGTCAAATACGTTATTCCTATCAATCCAGCCCTTCGCTGCTGCCTGATTATTATCGACACCAGCAAGATGAATGATGTCAGGGCTGTACGTCGCTATTCGATCTCGCAATGCGTCGCGCGTTTCGTCAATACTGATATCAGTTGCGCTTAAATCAAGGTTCGCCTTGACGATCTGGCGTTCTGATTCGAACGAGAAATACTTTCGGACTTCGCCCGGCGCGCTTTCAACAATCAGCGCTTTCGAGATCTTTCGCTTTTGAGTTGTAGGAATGACCTCCTGCCGTTTGAGATGGCGAACAATCGTCCATAACTTTCCGTCACGAAAACTTCGGGTCGCCGCGCTCAACATGTACTCCCAGGGAAAGATGCGTGTTTCCCAGCCCTCCGCTTCTGTGCTATAGGGAATACTGACCTCAATCATGGCTGACTTGGCAAGTTGCTGAAGTTGCTCCTCTCTGATTCCAAGAGTTTTCAGTTGCTCCTTTGCTCGCAGGGCCTGTTCAGTAATGTCCGCTTCCGAGGTATTCCACCTGCGTCGATTGCGCAGAACATAGGACCACTGCACCGCCGCACGCTGAAACTCCTTGCTGCTGGTGACGACAATGGGCTCGCCGTCGCGCGTTTGCAGTGTGATCTGGACGAAATGTTCGGTAGATTTCTGCTCGGTCTGTCTGTTTTTGGAATGGCGCACTGAATCCTTGCGCGCTGACTTACTCGCTGACAGACTGCGCTTACGGGGTTTCGAAACCGCACGTGAACTGGTTTTCCTGGCTTTCTTCGTTGTTGCGCGGCGGGAGCGTGGGGTCTCGTCAAATATTGTGTCTCTTGGCATCGTCGAGTCCTGTAAATGCGAAGATTAAGGCTTAGTGATAGCGCCACTCTAAGAGCCCTGCGTTTGAGGAACGCCACTCATCCAGTAATGACTTTTAAATTAAAAACGTTTCATGCGCTGGTTTGTGCGAAACGTATTTACGGTAAATCTCATTAGTACTAGATTGCTCAGCCGGAGCACTCACATAAGACCGCGTCCGCGGGCTCACAGCTTTACGAACTCTCTTTTGCCGCAGGAGCACTCGCTATGGTTACAACTAAAAAAGGTACTAAGAAGACCGCAAAACGAAGTAGCAAAAAGACAAGCAAGTCGAGCAAAACGGCCAGTAAGAAGTCCGGGAAAGCCGCATCAGAAGCGCGCAAACGCTCGACCACGCCTGAGTCGACGGCGCCAGCCCGGAGTCTAAGGAACGGTGGCGCTGTGGCCTATCCACAAGATTTTCATGCTCTTTATGATCGCGGATTTCGTTCCGCTCGTGGTCTGGACCTGCCGGCGAAACCAGCGGTTAGCGCCGCGGTTAGCGCGATGAAAAACGCAGTCAAGGATTTGGAGGTTCATTACGACCAGGCTACTCAGCTTCCCAACCTGGTTCTTACAAGAGGACCTTCAACTCGCCTTTCGGCTGTTCCTTCCGCCGGAACTCCCGAAGGTGTGGTCACCGAATTCATTCGTAATCGTGGTGGTTTATGGAAACTGTCAGCAGCCGACGCAGATACGATTGAAGTGGTTTCAGTGAGCCGGCCACGAAGCGAACCGGAAACCCGAGCGGCTACGAAACGTGCCAGCAAAAAAGCAACCTCCGAGAGATCCAGCTTCAACGTAGGAAATCTTCAAACGGTGAACATGGTCCAGCGTATTGAAGGCAAAGAAGTATTTAATTCAGAAGTAACGGCCGCAGTCACGACGGACAACCAGGTGGTTTCGGTAGCCGGTCAATTCTTCCCTGGCGCGGGCGCCAAAGCCGCCAGCTCGAGAAGCAGCGTTGCAACTAATAACGCGCCCGAAGAAGAAGCGATTGCGCGGGCGGCTTTCGACCTGACAAATCATGTTTATACGGCGGCCGACTTCAAGCGCGCGTCTGACCCGCCAAACAGCGGGTCGTATCGTTATTACGAATACAGCGCTGCTGACGGCGATGAACGACCCACATTGATCCGACCGGTCAGGGTCAAAGACGTGATGTTCCCACTCAGCGAAGGTCAGTTCGTGCCCGCCTACTACATGGAACTGTGGATCAAGGGTTTTCCGGCGTTTAGTTATGTAATGGACGCGATCGACACGCCGGACTTGCTCTATCGTAAGAACCTGACCTCTCATGTCGCCTTTAACTATTTCGTCCACAACACCGGAGATGCCCTCTTCCGGCCTCACGACGGTCCCGCGCCAGGGACACCACATCCGGCTGGTATTCCCAATGGATTTCAAGCGGCAACGATTGCAGAAAGGCTCATCACTCTGGAGAGCCTGCTTCCGGGTGATCCCTGGCTTCCTCCAAATGCGACCACGACCGACGGGAACAACTGTATGGCGTACGCCGATCTTAAAGCGCCTGACGGTTTCAACCCGCCGGGTGACGTGATGGGAAAAACGACGTCGCTTCGGACGTTCAAGCACAAGTACAATCACGCCAAACCCGCCAGCGATGCGACCAATTTGCAAAACAGTCTGGTCGGAATGTTCTTCCATGTGAATTGGCTACACGATCGTTGGTACGAAGCGGGTTTTGACGAGGCCTCGGGCAACGCGCAGAAAAATAATTTTGGGCGTGGCGGCCTCGGTGGTGATCCAATTCTTGCCGAAGGAAACGATTTCAGCGGTACGGACAACGCCAACATGTCCACCCCGGCCGATGGCAGCAGTCCGATCATGCAGATGTTCGAGTTCAAAGGACCTAATCCGAAGCCCAGCCGCACAAGTAATCATGAAGCGCTCATTACGTTTCATGAGATGGGCCATTACATAACCAACAGATTGATTGGAAATGGCAATGGGCTGACAAACATTCAGGGCAGTGCGATGGGCGAAGGATGGGGCGACTTCTTCGCAGCCGCGATGACTTCTCAGGCCACCGACAATTTCGCGAAGGGCGTCTTTGCGGTCGGAGGTTGGACCGATCTCACCCCTTCTTTTAACAACAACTATTATTTTTCGATCAGGCGGTACCCCTATTCCGCCGATATGACAAAGAACCCGCTTACTTTCAAGCACATTGCCAACAACGTCGTCTTGCCCACCGGACCGCCAATCAATCCCAATCCTTTTGGCAACAACGAAATCCACAACGCAGGCGAGGTATGGGCCTCGATGCTTTGGGAGGTGTTTGTTAATCTGGTGGCGAAACATGGGCATGTCGATGGCGAGAAAAGGACTCTCGCCTATGTTATTGGCGGGCTGAAACTCACGCCTTCGCGACCAACTTTTGTCCAGGCGCGCGACGGTATAATTGCCGCGGCAACGGCAATTGACAATAGTGACTTACCTGAGATTAAAGCGGGATTCGCCAAACGTGGTATCGGAAAAGGCGCGGTTGCGCCTCCGTCGAACTCCACAACGCTGGCTGGGGTTGTCGAAAGCTTTGTTCCTTAACCGACGACCAAAGGAGGAAGCGTGAGGATCTTTACCTATCAGCAACCGGCTCAAACAGGCATTAGAAGCGCAACCGGCGGAAGCGTTGGGACTCCACCATTGGCGCCGGACGTTTCCTGGGTTCGCTTCGGTAACGAGACGCTCTTCTTCTCGGACGATGATCAAAAGCCTGCGCAAACCGCTTCGCGCGGCGCCCGCGTCCCGCATCGGGAGGCAGACGTCACCAGGGACCAACTACACGTGGTTGTCCAGCATGGGCGCACGTTCCAGGAAGATAATCCCAATGTTCCTGTGCTTCACGATCGCGGGAGGTTCCTGCTGGTTAAATTGGATCCAAAACAGGCAAAACAACTAGCGAAGGGGCATGAGACGTGTTACGGCATCATGCCTCTTGCTGAAAATGAAGCTGTCTTCGAAGTACGAGAACGGGCGGCGGCGCGGGCGCCAGTTCCTTTCGTGCAGAATCTTGTTAACAAAGTCAATCGCACCACCCTGGAAAAAGACTTGAAAAAGTTGGTTTCCTTTCCTACGCGTCATTCGCTGAGCACCAGCTTTACCGCCGCCGTGGCATTCGCGCGCGAACAACTAAATACGATGGGCTATCAAACTCGGCAGCAGACGGTGAGTGTGCCGGGAGGCAGCAGTCGCAATGTCATCGCCGACAAGCGCGGCAATGGAAGCGCAGCTACGCGCAAGGTCGTAATCGTTTGCGCTCATCTGGATTCGATTAACCTAGCGGGCGCGTCCGCTAAGGCGCCCGGCGCCGACGACAATGGCAGCGGCAGTGCCGGGCTGTTGGAGATTGCCCGCGCATTTCAAGCGCATCGCTCCATCCATGATTTGCGCTTGATACTCTTCGGTGGAGAAGAACAAGGGTTGTTCGGTAGCAAGCGATACGTTACCAGTCTCAATGCCACGGAGCGGGCAAAGATAAAAGCAGTTGTCAACATGGATATGGTCGGATCAATGAACAGCGATAAGCGCAGTGTCCTGCTCGAGGGTTCAGCGATTTCTCAAGCGGTAATCGACGGTTTGGGTGAAGCCGGAGCGACCTACACGCAACTTTCAATTGAAACATCGCTGAATCCCTTCAACAGCGATCACGTACCTTTTATCAATGCGCAACTGCCGGCTGTCCTCACCATAGAAGGAGCAGACAATACGAATGAGAACATCCATTCGGCAAACGATACGATCGACCGGATAGATTACGACACCGCACTTGAAATTCTTCGTATGAACGTCGGGTTTGTGGCGACCGAAATCGGAAATGCCCCGTGAGTTTAGCCTGCAAGCATGCGGGTCTACTGCTGGCTAAGAACACACGCATAAGTTAGACTGCGGCCAAAAGCCCAGAGACGTACCGTGCCGCCCAGCAAACAGATCCGCATTGTCAGTGTCGAAGACCATCCGGTCTTTCGGCAGGGGCTGGCCACGATTATTGAGACAGAACCGGACATGGTCCTGGTGGGCCAGGCGAGTAACGGAGTTGAGGCAATAGCCGAGTTTCGTCGCCATCGGCCTGACATTACCCTCATGGACCTACGACTCCCCGGCACGAACGGCACTGACATCTTAATAGCAATTCGCGGCGAGTTTCCGGACGCGCGGATCATCATGTTGTCGTCTTCAGACAGTGATGGCGAGATTCAGCGCGCACTGCGTTCCGGCGCCGCAGGTTATGTACTCAAAAGCATGCCTCAAGATGATTTGCTGGCAGTTATCAGATCCGTTCATGCGGGCAAACGAAACGTTCCCCTGGCGGTCGCAGCACTCATAGCGGAGCATTTAGGTGAAGAAGACCTGACCCCGCGCGAGCTCGAAGTGCTGCAACTGGTTCGCGACGGCTGCAAGAACAAACAAATCGCGGATCAACTCTCAATTTCCGAAAACACCGTTAACTTTCATCTCAAAAACATTGTCGAAAAGCTGGGTGCAAACGACCGCACACATGCAGTGACGATTGCTGTCCGTCGTGGACTACTGCCACTGTGAACAAATTACTGCTCACCTCCCTCTTTGTTTTCCTCTCAAGTCTTCCTGTCTACGCTCTTGACCCAAACCAGCCAGCCGGCAGCTTACTCCGCACGCATTTCACCACCGAAGAGGGTCTTCCTGGAGCGGTCGTAGATCAGGTCGTTCAAACAAATGATGGTTTTCTTTGGCTGGTCCTTAATGGCAACCTCCTGAGCCGGTTCGATGGCAAAAATTTCGTCTGGTTCAACAACCCACGGGCAACAACAATGGCTGTGGCCCCTGACGGAGATCTCTGGGTTGGTACGGTCGAAGAACTGATACGCATTCCTTCTTCCAGTTTCAACCAGTTCACGCTCTCTGGACTGGTCACTTATCATCCCATCCCCGGGAAAGCCACCCATATTCAGCGCCTTCGATTCAGTAGAAGTGGCGTGCTGTGGGTCGGAACTGCTGATGGATTGTTTCGCTTTGAACGGGATCAGTTCGTGGAAGTCGGGCCACGAGTATCAACGCGCCAAATCGCAGAAACGTCGGACGGAAACTTGTTACTGACAACGGGGGAAGGCTTCCTGGAGTTCGCTGGTTCTGAGTTGATCCCTCACCCCGGACTCGCCACTCAACTGGGTGTAAAGGACAGTGAGATCTTCGATGTTCTAAGAGATCGTCACGGCACTACCTGGTACTGCACGGCGAAGGGAGTCGCGCGTGAGACGCATGGGCGAATCGAAAAGCTTGGTAATTATGCTCCCGTCGGGCACAGCGCATTTCGTGTTCATGAGGACGGGCAAGGGACAATATGGATCGGAAAAGAAGACGGTGTGTTTCGCGCAACTCCGGCAGGGTTTGAATTAGTAGCTGCCGGGACGCCAATGCGATGTCTTTACAGTGACCGTGATGACAACCTGTGGATTGCTACCAATGGCGACGGATTGTATAGATTCAAAGACCGAGCGATTCGAATGTTCACGACCGAGGATGGACTACCCAACAATGTAATCAACACCGTGTTTGCGGCGCACGATGGGACCATCTGGGCGGGCCTGAATTGCGGAGGTCTCGCACGTTTCGATGGCGCGCGTTTTCAAATTTATAACGAAAAGAATGGCCTGCTGAACAGTTGCGTATTTGCGATCGCCGAAGACTCGAATCGAGATCTCTGGATCGGGACGTGGGGCGCAGGTGCTTTTCATTACCACAATGGCGCCTTTACGCAATACTCAAAGAGTCAGGGAGTGGCAGATGATCAAATTACGAGCATCCTCGCTGCGCGCGACGGTTCTATTTGGTTCGCCACACGCAGTGGTCTGAGCCGTCTGAAGAATGGACAATTTCGCACCTTTACGACGGTTGACGGACTTTCAGCTAACGGGATTCTCAGGGTATTTGAAGACCGGGCGGGATCTATTTGGACCGGGTCGCGACACGGTCTCGACAGGCTGGTGGGCGGTCGTTTCGAGAATTTCGCGTCCGTACCTAAAGAGTATGTCGTTCCTGTCGGCGAGGATCGAGACGGCGGTTTCTTCCTGATGCGCGAAATTGGTTCGGAATGGTCTACTTACCGCCTCGACAAAGATCGAGCTGATGATATTAAGGAAATCGCGGCTGTTGACGTGATCGAAACTGAAAACGGCGAACTATGGTTTGCCGGTAGTCCTTATGCCAGATTGCAGCCAGGCAATTTTGCACACGCACGGCCTCGCGATGAGCCCGGCGATATCGAAGGGTTTTGGCCGAGCGATGGATTAGCAGGTGGAGCGACTAACACCAGCTACAGTCTGGCCTTGGCCCCTGACGGCAAACTCTGGGGAGCAACTACGAATGGGTTGGCGAGGTTCGATCTTCGCCGCTTGTCGGTAACAAAAGTACAGCCTTCGATTTACTTGACCGATGTGACGATAGGCAGGAACAGCCAACACGCCGGCCGCGAAATCATACTGCCACCTGGTACCCATCACACAGAGATTCATTTCGCGGCTGTCGAAATCTCCGCGCCTGACAAAATTCGCATGCAGTACCGGCTTGACGGCGTTGACTCGGAATGGCTCGACGCTCCGGATAATCCACATGCAATTTACAGCAACATCCCGGTCGGCACCCATACGTTGCATATTCGCGCTTGCAATCGAAACGGCATCTGGGACCGCCAGGGCGTGGTTTTCCTCGTAACCCAGCAACCCTACTTCTATCAAACACCCCAGTTCGTTGCCGCGATCGTCGCGCTCGGAATTATGCTCTTGGTCCTTATCTATCGTTTGCGAGTGGCGCAAATCTCCCGCCAGATGAATGCTCGTTTTGATGAACGTCTGGCCGAGCGCACGCGTGTCGCACGCGAGCTGCACGACACGTTGTTGCAGACCGTCCAGGGCAGCAAGATGGTTGCAGATCATGCGTTGAAGAACACGGGGGACCACACGCGCATGGTGCGAGCGATGGAACAGTTATCAACGTGGCTGGCGCAGGCTACTGAAGAAGGACGCGCGGCGCTCCAGTCTCTGCGCTCCTCAACTACGGAGAAGAACAGTCTGGCGGAAGCGTTTCGCCGCGCCATTGAGGAGTGTGGTGGTAACGAGAAGTCGTTTTCTGTGAATGGGGAGTCGAGAGAGATGCATCCGGTTGTTCGGGATGAAATCTACCGAATCGGTTATGAAGCGATTCGAAATGCCTGTGCACATTCAGGCGCGGGTAAATTGGAAGTAGAACTCACATACGCACACGATCTCACGTTGCGTGTCAGTGACGATGGAAAAGGCATCGACTCTGAAGTGGTAGAGCAAGGCAAGGAAGGTCATTTCGGATTGCGTGGCATGAGAGAACGCGCTGAACGCATCGATGCGAAGTTTACGTTGGACAGCTCACCTAATTCAGGCACCGTTATCACCCTCGTCGTTCCCGGTCGCATCGCCTTCCGAACTTAGCCACGGATTACACGGATTTCATACACGGATCGGTTTTAAATCCGTGTATGAGATCCGTGTAATCCGTGGCTAACACTTTCGAAGTATTCCGCAACCAAGGGAAATTGTAGCTGTATGTCTACCGGGATTGGTGTGTCGTGAGACTTCGAGTGGGCCTATTCTCTTGCCCATGACGAACCAAACTACAGAAATCAGTTTTACCGTGAACTCGGAAGCAGTGCGGTCTTTTCATGACGACGGACTGGTGATCCTCCATGCAGGTACTGGTCGCGTATTCAGTTCCAATGAAACAGGCGCCCGCATCTGGCGCGGAATCGAACAACAACTGCCATTGGAGACGATCGCAACGGAGATCAGCACCGTATATCCGATTGCGCGAACCACCGCACGCGAGCACACGCTCAATTTCCTGGCCGCGCTCGAACGGCAGGGATTAATCAAAAGAGAGGTTGCGTCATGAAAATAGTCAGGCTTGTTTTCAGAGCACTCTACGAGATCGCTCGTTACGAAGTGATTCTTTCACTACTCGGATCCGGACGCATTCTGTCGCAGTTGAAGCAGCAGTCCATCTCAACTAAGTCGAGTTACCCCGAATCAGAGAAGATGATCTGCGACGCCGTCCTGCTCGCGACGTGTTTCTACTGGAAGCCGGTGCTGTGCCTGCAACGGGCCGTCTGTACAGTTCGCTTGCTCAGAAGACATGGCATCAACGCGCGTTTGGTTATTGGTTATCGTCCGTCGCCGTTCTTTTCACACGCCTGGGTAGAAGTAGACGGGCGTGTTTTATATGGCTCCCCTGCTTATCAAAAAAGACTGCTGCCGCTGCACGTTGTCTAAAGGAGACCGAAGATGCAAAGCGAAGTTCTGCAATGGGATGGCCGTTTGGATAACCGCTCCGACTTGCTGCCACGGCTGTCGTTGCACGGTGAATCCAGTAACAAGGCAATTGCGCGTGCTACCTACGATCGTTGGGGCGCCGAGGGCTTGGTTAACCTGATCGGCGACTGGAGCCTGGTTCTTCGCGATCACGAGACGACTGTTCTGGCAAGCGACTTCGCAGGCGTGCGTCCTCTTTACTATCACGTGCAAAACGGACGTGTTCAATGGTCCAGCCGTTTGCAGTCTCTTGTGGAAGAAACAGGAATTACGGATCTCGACGAACAATACATCGCCGGCTTCCTGACGTTTGGCGGCTGTGCGAATCGTACGCCCTACAAAGACATCTACTCTGTTCCTCCCGGACACGCAGTTTGCGTTTCATCAAATGGGACAAGCATTCGGCGATTCTGGTCGATGCCAACCGGCGACACGATCCATTATCAAAATGAGCACCGGTATGAAGAAGAACTTCGCGCACTCTTTCGCGAAGCCGTGGCCGTCCGGCTACAAAGCGAATCACCCGTGCTGGCTGAGCTCAGCGGCGGTCTTGATTCGTCGTCTGTGGTTTGCATGGCACAACACCTGATTGGCAGCGGCGCGGTCAACGCCCGACGGCTCGATACCGTAAGCTTCACTTGGCAGAACTCGCTCGACGAACCGTTTATTAGCGAAGTCGAGTCACACTGCGGCATCCAGGGCGCGCACATTTCAACGCATGACGTTCCTCTTCTCTCGGAAGAGCAGGTAAGTGGCGCGGCGCCAGAAACGTTTCAGGCCCTGCTAAGGTCTGTCTCAAAAACCGCAAGCCAACTCGGCGCCAGGACGATTCTCACCGGACAAAATGGCGACCTATTGATGGGCAACTGGTATGACGACAGCCTGCAAGTAGCCGCGTCATTACGTCGCATACAAATCGGCCGCTCCTTTAAAGAAGCGCTCGCGTGGAGCAAGCTTCTACGGCGTTCTGTTTACCAGATTCTGTGGCGAGCGGCGCAAGCGGCTCTACCTCCGTCACTGACACCAGCCGCGATATACAACACTGTGGACGGTTCATACGCACCCAAGAGCGTCGAGACCTCTCTTGCCTCTCGATTTGCTGATCTTCCTGAATCGTCAAACTTCTTCTCGACTGATTGGCTACACGCAGCGCCGGAACGTCGCAAGCATTTCCACTGTCTATCCACAGCGCTCGAACTCCGTACGCTGCAACCACCAGAACCCTTACAGCACCTCGACTACACGCACCCGTTCAGTCATCGGCCACTCGTCGAATTTCTGATGAGCGTACCGGCGAATATTCTCTGTCGTCCGGGTGAACCTCGTAGATTGATGCGTTCGGCGTTATCCGATCTCTGGCCGAGCAAGTTGCGTGAACGTAGATCCAAGGGTTCATTCAACGCGCCCTGGCAGGAAGCTTCGAAGCCTCTAGCGCGCACGCTGCTCAAGGCGAAGAAACTGCACTCAGTTGAACACGGGTTTGTAGATCGCGACAGCGTTCGCTCACGTCTCGATCGTCTTTGCCTCGGGCTTGACTGCAACGAGTCTCAGTTACGGCAAATCATCTTGCTCGAGCTGTGGCTGCGCAATCGCGCAAATCGCGAGCAAGTACAAGTTCTCGAAGCAGCATAATTTTCTAAAAGAAAGGAGGTAAGCCAATGCAAAACAATTACGAAGCTCCCGAGCTAACACTGATCGGCGAAGCAAACGAAGTTGTGATGGGCGCGGGCGTGGGTGGTGATGACTTTCCAAAGCAGTTTGGCCTGGATTTCGAATTCGAGCAGGACTAACCCCTGTTCTCATCCACAGATTACACAGATTACGCAGATTCTATACACATTCTGTGTAATCTGTGGATAGATCGTAGTAAACTCCACGGCGTATTTATGAACGCTGCTGGGGCTATTCGAATTCTTACGGTCGACGACCATCCGGTGCTGCGCGAAGGAATCGCCGCCGTGTTGGCGAGCGAACAGGACATGGTCCTCGTCGCCGAAGCCAGCAATGGTCGTGAAGCGGTGGAACAGTTTCGCACTCACCACCCTGACGTAACGCTGATGGACGTGCAGATGCCGGAGGTCAACGGCATCGACGCGATTGTGAAGATTCGCGAAGAGTTTCCGGCGGCTCGCATCATCGTGCTGACAACTTACACCGGCGACGCGCAGGCAGCTCGCGCATTCAAAGCCGGGGCATTCGGCTATCTGCTAAAGAACATGGTGCGGAAAGAGCTGATCGATACAATCCGCACGGTCCACGCCGGCAAGAAAAGAATCCCTCCCGAAATCGCGGTCGAGATGGCGCAGCATCACACTGACGACGCATTGAGTGAACGTGAAATCGAGGTGTTGCGCGAAGTGGCGGCCGGCAACGCGAACAAGATGGTGGCCCAACTCCTCAAAATCTCCGAAGAAACAGTCAAGGCCCACATGAGAAGTATTCTTTCCAAGCTCGGCGCCAACGATCGCACACACGCCGTCACGATCGCCGTGAAGCGCGGCATCATCGAAATTTAAACTTGGCCGCGGATTTACGCGGATGAACGCGGATCAGAAAAGACAACAATTGTTTCTGATTAATCCGCGTTTATCCGCGTGAATCCGCGGCTGAATGTTTTTTGCGATGCGTCCTGATACGCGGTCGCGCCCCGAACGATCAACTCAACTTCCGTCCCGGTTTCCGGTCGACTCCAGAATCGTAATTGACCGCCAATCTTTTGCGCTCGCTCGTGCATTCCCTGCAGTCCCCAGTGACCGGAACGCCCTCCTGCCTCGAGAATTTTGGGCTCGATCCCGCGTCCATCGTCACGAACACGCAGACGAAACTGTCGCGAGTCGTAGGTGATCTCCGCTTCGACGTGTTGACCCTGGGAATGTGTCAACGCATTGATAATCGCTTCACGTCCGATGCAATAACATTCCTCGAGCACGAGGGGGTGTAACTCACGCGCATGCCCCTCCACCACTATCTTGAAGATCGCCTCCCGACCCTCCGACGCCTCTTCAGCAACCAAACGGAACGCCGCCGGCAAGTCACTCAGCGACGCAGAATGAACGCGTAGATTTCGAATACGGTCTCTACCTTCTGCGAGGACCTCGTCAGCGTGGTCCAGTGTTTTCTCGAGGGCGTTGTGCGCGGGCATGTCGGCAGGTATTTGTTTCAAGACGGCGTGAAACTTCAGAATCAGTCCCTGTACGCTCTGCAAAAGCGTGTCGTGCAAATCTCTCGCGATGCGCTCTCTTTCCTCGAGGCGTTCTTCCATGCGCCCGCGCACGACGCGCGCCACTTGTCGCAAACGCAGTTCATAAAGAACACCGAGCACCAACAGAAACAGGACAACCACAGACACGCGAAACCACGCGGTTTGATAGTAAGCCGGCGCGATGGTGAAATCGACGTAAGCGCCCGTCTCATTCCACACTCCGCTGTTGTTACAAGCCATTACGCGAAAGCGATAGGCGCCGGGACCAAGGTCGTTATAAAACACCTGCCGTCGATTACCGGCGTCCTGCCAATCGTGATCGCGGCCTTCCAGCTTGTATCGAAAGAGGATCTTTTCAGGCGCGACGAGGCTGAGAGCGGTGTAGTCGATTTGCAGATCGCGTATTAACGGCGGCAGCCGCACACTTCCATCGGATTTCGCTTCGTAGGTTTTGCGATCCGCGATGAACTGTTCGATTTGCACCGGAGGCGGGACGTTGTTGAAAGAAATATGATTTGGATCGACCACATTGATGCCGTCATCTCCGACCCAAAACCATAGCTTGCCATCTGTTGATTTTGCGACTTGCGGAAAAAAATGGTTCGCCGTTGCGATACTCCGTACACCGTCTGAAATATCGAACACAGTTGCATGGACCACCGACTGCGTATTTATGTCATTGTCAATCGCGGCAACCCACCCATCCAGCTCGTTTCGCGCTACACGCAACAATCCGCACGGAGTGTAGAGCCACAATGAACGCGCATCGTCTTCTTTTAACCAATGAACACCATCGCACGGCAATCCGTTCCTGCTGGTCAAGGTGGAAATTCTTCCATTCTTCAAACGGCTCAGCCCGTTTTCCGTTGCGATCCAGAGTGCGCCGTCCTGATCGGCTCTTAAGTCGTTCACACGACCGCCAGTCAGTCCCTCGGCTGTTGTGTACGAGGCCTGGATCCGATCGCCGCTGTAATATGCGATACCGCCGAGAAAGAAGCCGAGCCACAAACCACCGCGCGCTGGATCTGCGGCCACAGCAGTTCCGGGATTGTTATGACCGAGTTTGGACCATGGGATCTGCTGGACCACACTCTCACCACGGACTTGAAAAAGACCGGCATGCTCGTTAGCGATCCACAGATTTCCGGCAGCGTCCTGTGCGACACCAGCGACCACTCCAGACACGCCGGTTATCGAAACAAAGTGGTTATCCTTAAGGTACCCGAACCCGAACGGGGTTGAAACCCACGTTCTTCCAGCAGAATCCTGAAAGAGAGAGTTCGGAGTGAAGCCACCGTTTACAGCCGTAACCTGCCCGTTATTCCAACGGTTCAAGCTATCGGGAGTCGCGAGCCAAACGCCGCCATCCTTGTCTGCGATAACCGATCGTATCCGCGGACTCGTCAAACCCTGATTCACAGAAAACGTGGCGACAGCAAAGTCGCGAAAGCGATCGAGCCCGTTCCATGTCGCCACCCATATACTGCCTTCGCGATCTTCAAAAAGTACGGCGCCGGATTCGCCTGAAAGGCCGTGAGACAGTCCAAATACGTCGGTTCTTCCTTCGTGGATATGTAGCAGTCCCTCGTTGTAAGTTCCGATCCACAGGCTACCGTCGCGGTCACGAAGCATCCTGCGGGCCCGGATCTGGCCCACTCTTCCGGGGATGGAGTACAACTCCGTCTTGCCATCAATGAAACGGTGAATTCCGCCGTTCCAGCCCACGAGCAACGTGCCGTCTGTGTCTTCACCGAAACACTGGATGCCATCAGGCTCGCCTGTGAGTGGATAGAATTTTGGTGGTCCGGGTTTCCATCGCCACAATCCTTCCTTCACTCCCGCCCAGACGTTTCCCTTCGTGTCCTCGTATAGATTGAAGGCCCCGCGGCCGAGACTGCCGTCGTCACCAAAGCACTCGACGCTGCCATTCCGAATCGCACAGATCTTTCCGGCCGGCACCGCCATTCCGCTGGCCCATACCGTTCCTTCACGATCTTCCAGAATTTTGAATAGATAACGTCCGGCGAGTTCCGCGTACTGCGTAAGCTTGCCGTCTTTCCAGCTTGCAAGACCATTTGCTGTACCGATCCACAGGGTCCCGTCATGGCTGACGTGCAAGCTGAAGATCCAGTTGGAAGGGAGATCTTGATTTGCCGGCGGGCGAAAGGCGACATTCCTGACACCATCGAATCGAAACAATCCGAACTCTGTACCCAGCCAGAGATAACCATCTGGTGTTTGTGCGATCGAGGAGATCAAGCCTCTTGGAAATCCATCGCGGATGTTCCATGAAGTGTGGGCGTATTGACTGACGTCCAGCTTCGGATTCAGTGCAAACGTCTCAGCGCAGCACGCCAGCAGCACGCAAGCGCAAAGGAGGGCAAGCGCAACATGTCCTCGTTTCATCGGCGCATATCTTATCAGTAAGTTAGTAATCACTGTTGGACCGGACCTCTGCGTTACCTCTGCGTCTCTGCGGTGAAATGATTTTGCGGGTAAGTTCACCGCAGAGACGCGGAGGACGCAGAGGTAACGCAGAGACCGAGTCCAAGCTGATGTACTTTGTTACTACATGCATCACTCTTTTGAGTAATTGGCGAATTACTCTTTTTTGCCATTGACACAAACGCAATCCGCCGTTAGCCTCTCGCATCCCCCTGTTCGATTGTGAGGTTTGGACCTGTGCGCCGATTTGCCGCATTAGTTTTCATCCTCCTCACGTCATTTACGTTTGGTCTTGCCCAGTCCACCAATGCCTCCGTTGCGGGACGGATAACCGACCCTGCGAACGCACTTATTGTCGATGCCAGTGTCGCTGCCATATGCGCGGCCACGAATGTCCGTTATCAAGTCGTGACCAACGACTCAGGCGAATATCACCTCTCGAACCTTCCGCCAAATTCCTACCGTCTCGAAATACAAAAGTCCGGATTCAAGAAGGTAATCAAACCTGATGTGATCCTTCATGTGCAGGACGCGCTGCGGATCGACTTGCAGATGACGCTCGGCGATGTATCGGAAACCGTATTCGTGGAGAGCGGTGCGCCGCTCGTGAATACTGAGTCGGCAGCGGTCAGCACAGTGGTTAACCGAACGTTCGTCGATAACATCCCTCTCAATGGCCGCAGTTTTGAGACGCTCATAAACCTGACGCCCGGTGTCGTCGCCACACCGTCCACCTTTAACGACCAGGGACAATTCAGCGTGAATGGACAGCGCGCCGACGCAAACTACTTCATGGTCGACGGCGTCAGCGCTAACTTCGGCGTCACCGGATTCATCGCCATGATGCAGAGCGCTTCCGGCGCTTTACCTGCGCTCAGCGCTTCAGGTGGAACGAACAGCCTGGTGTCGGTCGACGCGATGCAGGAATTCCGCATTCAGACGTCTTCTTTTGCGCCTGAGTTTGGACGCACTCCCGGCGGCCAGATTTCGATTGCGACTCGCTCCGGAACGAATGCTTTTCACGGCACGTTGTTCGAGTATTTCAGAAACGACGTACTGGACGCCAAAGACTGGTTTGTTAACGCCGCTGGTTTGCCGAAACCCAGAGAGCGGCTGAATGATTTCGGTGGCGTGTTTGGTGGGCCAGTCATTAAAAACAAGACGTTCTTTTTCTTCTCGTACGAAGGTCAACGATTACGCCAGCCATCGAGCCTGCAAACAGTCGTGCCGGATAACCAGGCGCGGCAGCAGGCTCCCGCGGGGATGCGTCCTTATTTGAACGCGTTTCCCGTTGCGAACGGGCCTGCAGTTGCCCCCGGTTTAGCCCTCTTCAACGCCGGCTTTTCGAATCCATCGGCGCTTGATGCATACAGTATTCGCGTCGATCATTCGTTGCGATCAAAGCTGAACGTATTTGGCAGGTACAACTTTTCACCGTCTAACTTCGACCAGCGCGGGCCGTTCTTTTCATCGGGTCGAGTGCTCAGCGCCGTAAATTCATTGTCATCGTCTGTGCACACTGGAACAGTCGGCCTCACACAAATCATCAGCCCCGAGATCAGCAATGAAGTGCGAGCGAACTACAGCAATCACCGGATCGGTATCGACTTCGTTATGGACGACTTCGGCGGCGCGGCGCCACTTCCTGACTCGCTCTTGTTCCCTTCCGGCGTCAGCTCGGCGAATGGAACTTTCTTATTCATCCTGCTGGGTGTTGGACAATATGTTCAGGGCAATCAAGGGACGACTGAGCAACGCCAGATCAATCTCATCGACACTCTGTCAGTGACAGAGGGCAGTCATCAACTGAAGTTTGGTGTGGACTATCGCTGGCTCGCACCTTTCAGTAGTCCGGCTGCTTACCATCAGTTTGCAGCGTTCTCGGGAGTAGGAGGCGCGATATCGGGCACCGCGCTCCTGGCGCAGTCGAGCTCGTTTCAAACGAACGCGCTGCTGTCGCAAAACTTCTCGGCCTTTGGCCAGGACACTTGGAAGATCTCACCGCGATTGAGTGTCACTTATGGCTTGAGATGGGACGTCAATCCGGCGTTAAAGGGAAAGAACAGTGACAACGATCCTTTCACGGTGACTGGTCTGGATAATCCGGCGACGATCACACTCGCGCCTCGCGGCACGCCGCTTTATGAAACGACGTATGGAAACTTTGCCCCACGAATCGGTGTCGCTTATCGATTCCGTGGCATTCGGAAGTGGGACGCCGCGGTGCGCGCAGGCTTTGGAGTCTTTTACGATCTCGGACAAGGATCACTCGGAGGCGTGTCGAGCTTTTTTCCGTACAGCTTTGACAAGAACTTTTCCAACGGGCCGTTTCCGCTGAGTCCTCAAGACGCAGCTCCGCCTCCACTCACAACAAACCCACCGGCTGCAACAATGCTCGTTGCCGACCCTCATCTGAAGTTGCCGCGCACGTATGAATGGAATGTCGCCCTTGAGCAGTCGATTGGAAACAATCAGAGCATCTCGGCGACTTACGTTGGCGCGAGTGGAAGACAGTTGCTGCGAGTAACAAATCTATTCAGCGTGAATCCCAATTTTGACTTCATTGCGTTGACTGACAATTCGGCGACGTCAGACTACAACGCTTTACAGGTCACGTTTGAGCGTCGTTTGTCGCGTGGTTTGCAGGCGTTGGGTTCGTATTCATGGTCGCATTCGATCGACATCGCATCGACAGACGCAATCGCTACAAACATCAACACGCCCGACCAGGTTGCTGACCCCACTGTCGATCGCGGCAATTCTAATTTTGACATTCGTCATGCAGTCAGTGCGGGCGTCACGGTGGAATTGCCCGCGATATTGAGTGGCTGGTCAATCGACAGTTTTCTTTACGCCAGATCAGCTCCACCTGTGAATATTGTTGGCGGAAGTTTTTTCGCGGCGGGCACACAGCTCGCGCCTCGGCCGAACGTCATTCCGGGTGTTCCACTCGAGATTCGTGGCTCACAGTTCGCGGGAGGCAAGATCTTCAATCGCGCCGCGTTCGTCACAGCGCCCGCAGGTACTCAAGGTAACTTCGGACGCAATGTATTGAGAGGTTTTGGAGCATGGCAGGTTGATCTCGCATTGCAGCGACAATTCCACTTAAGCGATCGGTTGGCGCTTCGTTTCCGCGCGGAGTTTTTCAACCTCTTCAATCATCCGAGCTTCGGCAGTCCCACAAATGTTCTGACCAGCGCTCTGTTCGGCCGCTCAACTCAAACTCTGGCAAACAGTCTCGGCTCTGGTGGCGCAAACGGCGGCTTCAATCCCCTTTACCAACTCGGCGGCCCCCGCTCAATCCAGCTCGCCCTTAAGCTTGAACTCTGAACGCGAAGCGTATCCCTCAAAAGGGTAATAGGCGGATAGCCTCAATTCGGGTGTTCCATTCTTTGCAATGCCGATAATTTACGTCTGTGCAAAGACTCTACTCAATGTTTCCTCAGGGCGGCCCGGGAATCGGGCTACTCCTCTTAAGGATAGCGGCTGCCGGGATGTTCGCATTGAACCTTTCGCACCGGTTCCCTTCTCTCCATTGGTTGGTGATTTTATCGATCGGCCTGATTTCGCTCGGGCTTCTGGCCGGCTTCCTAACACCGATCCTCTCGGTGATCGCCTGCCTGGCAGCCGCAGCAAATCTGTTGTTAGCTGACCAATCGATTGAGGTCGTCTTCATTTTCAGGATCCTGCTGTCGGCCGCGCTCTTCTTCCTTGGTCCCGGCGCATACTCAGTAGACGCAAGACTCTTCGGACTTCGCGTCACCGTAGTCCCTCCACGCAAAGACAAATCCAGCATGAACTATAACTCTATCGAGTGATCTGCGACTCGCACCATCTAGGGTTTCGAGAACTATCGATCGCGCGCAAAATCCCTCAAGCTCGCACGAACAAAAAGAGGTAATCATGAAGCACAAGAAATTACTGCTCGCTCTGCTATTTCTAATTCCGGGCGCAGTGATGGCCCAGGAGGCCAAGGTCACACCGCTTATGTCGAAAGATCTGACGGAGCTTCCCGGAAAAGAAATCTTGATGATCACAGTGGACTATCCGCCGGGCAGCACGGATCCAATCCACCGGCACAACGCACGTGCATTCGTTTATGTGTTGGAGGGCTCCATCGTGATGCAGGTGAAAGGCGGAAAGGAAGTGACGCTGAAACCCGGTGAGATCTTTTATGAAGGCCCTGACGATGTTCATACCGTGGGGCGAAACGCAAGCACCACTAAGCCGGCAAAGTTCCTGGTGTTTTTTATCAAGGACAAGGGCGCTCCAGTGCTAGTGCCGGTATCGGCAGAAACCGCAACCCAACGTCACAAATCAGGAGGTCACAAATGACGATCGTAGTTATTGGCGGCACTGGACTCATCGGATCAAAGGTCGTCACGAAGCTCAATGAGCGCGGTTACGAGGCTGTCGCTGCGTCGCCAAACTCAGGAGTAAATACATTAACCGGCGAAGGTCTCGCCGAAGTTCTCAACGGCGCCTCGGTAGTAGTCGATGTGTCGAACTCGCCGTCGTTCGAAGATGCGGCGGTGATGAACTTCTTCCAGACGTCAACTCGCAACTTACTCGCCTTCGAAGCGGCCGCAGGTGTGGGCCATCACGTGGCTTTGTCCATCGTCGGCACTGACCGTCTGCCCGATAGCGGCTACATGCGTGCAAAGGTCGTTCAGGAGAACCTGATCAAGGAATCATCGATCCCTTATTCAATCGTGCGCGCAACACAGTTCTTCGAGTTTGTGGCGCGCATCGCCGACTCCTTTACCGAAGGCGACACGGTGCGCGTGCCGTCTGTCGGTTTCCAGCCGATGGCGGCGGAGGATGTCGCGGGGGCGGTAGCAAAAGTCGCAATGGGATCGCCGTTGAATGGAATCGTCGAGGTGGCGGGACCCGAGCTGTTCCGTTTCGATGAATGTATTAGCCGGGGTCTCAGCGCGCGCAAGGATACGCGCGAAGTGATTGCTGACCCCCACGCGCGTTACTTCGGTACTGAGTTGAGCGAGCGCTCACTCGTACCGGATCAGGGCGCGCTGCTGGGTGAAACGCGCTTCGAAGAATGGCTTATCGGAGCCACGCAGCCCACTGCAGTTGCAGCCGCTTCAAAGATTAACTGAAGGAGAAGACAATGAGTTTCGTAACGACAAAAGATGGCACGCAGATTTATTACAAAGACTGGGGCGCGGGACAGCCGATCGTATTCAGTCATGGCTGGCCGCTGACGGCAGACGCCTTCGAGGACCAGATGTTCTTCCTTGCCCAGAACGGCTACCGCTGCATTGCGCATGATCGTCGTGGTCACGGCCGTTCAAGCCAACCCTGGAACGGCAACGACATGGACACGTACGCCGACGATCTCAACACGCTCGTCGAATCGCTCGATCTCAAGGATGCGATTCACGTGGGCCACTCGACCGGCGGTGGCGAAGTCACACGCTACGTCGGCCGTCACGGCACAGCGCGGGTAGCGAAGGTGGTGCTGATCAGCGCAGTCCCACCATTGCTGTTAAAGACGGAGGCGAATCCTAATGGGCTGCCGATGGAGCTGCTCAATCAGATACGGGCCGGAATACAAGCTGACCGCGCACAGTTTATGAACGACTTCAGCATCCCTTTCTTTGGCTACAACCGTCCCGGCGCCAAAGTCTCTCAAGGGATACTCGATAGTTTCCGTTTGCAAGCCATGTTGGGCGGTCTTCCTAACGTCTACTTTTGCGTCAAGGCGTTCGGTGAGACGGACTTCACTGAAGATCTCAAGAGGTTCGACGTGCCGACGCTCATCCTGCACGGCGACGACGATCAAGTCGTACCGATCTCGATCACGGCGCTTGTGTCGTCGAAGATTGTGAAGGGCGCGACACTGAAAGTTTACTCGGGGTTGCCGCACGGCATGTGCTCGACTCACAAGGATCTCATCAATGCTGACTTGCTCGAGTTTATAAAGAAAGAACAGTCAAAGTCTCAGGGAGCGTGACATGAGCGACGAAGAGTTAGAGGTGCTGGTAACAATCGACGACCCATGGTATGGCCCGGATGAAGACACCTTCCATCTTCAACCCGACACTGACTGGCCGTTCCCGATCTGGCGGACACAGGAATAGGAGCCGATGAAATGAGTTGCTGTTCGCATTTACCTGAAAATAGTAACGTCACTCCGAGAACGCCGAACGGTTGTGAAGAGTGTTTGAAGCTGGGTGACCGCTGGATACACCTGCGCCTTTGCGCAACGTGCGGTCACGTCGGCTGCTGCGACGATTCAAAAAACAAACACGCAATCAAACACTTTCATTCAACCAACCACCCCTTCATCAAATCCTTCGAACCGGGCGAAGATTGGGGTTGGTGCTACGTTGACGAACTCTTCATCGAGTCCTTCCCAAACTCATTGACGACAGAATGGTGCGGCGTCCTCGGCGCCACGTCTTGAGAACATTATGGCAACTGACGGCATAGCTCGCCCTCATCAGCCAGGGCAAGCTGTATTCAAAGCAATATTAAATGAGGACATTGATTGGAAGCTTTTTGCTGCGATGCCTGCGGCGGGCGCAGATGC
>JADMIO010838944.1_pt1 | contig 30102 bp, 26 predicted proteins | sample 8958161 | NCBI WGS metagenome assembly JADMIO01 (sample SAMN16585339, study PRJNA669376) | soil metagenome | isolation source: Crop rotation soil | place: USA: Cullars Rotation, Alabama | collected 2011 | reverse complement strand
GGCCGCGACTTCAAGTCACGTGAATTCCAAGCTTCGGATCCCACTGTGCTGGAAGATCGCGGACTCTGGCGCGTCGCCGGCGAAGGCGATGAGGACCATGAGGCCGAATCCGACCCCCATCAGCGTCACACCGGCCCGCCGGTGCCGGCCGCTCGCGGCGTTGCCGTAGGCGGCGCGGGCGTTGGCGGCCCGCAAGAGCTCGATCCGGTCCATCGCCCGGTCGAAGCGCTGCGGATCGACCTCGGGAGGCGGCACGAGACCCTTCTCGATCATCGCGATCCGCTCTTTGATCTCGAGCTCGCGCACCCGCGCTTTCGCAATCGTGCTCACGATGGCGACGGTAATGCCGCCGACGATGGCGACAATCGGAATCATGAACACCCACGGAATGGGCGAGTTCCACTCGTACATCTGGCCTCCGGTCCCTCTGCCTCGACCCAATTAGACTGGGGCGGATCCCGAATTGTTTCACGGGGGTTACGGCGAAACAATTCGGCCTCCTGCGTGCTCTAATACGTTGGTGAATGGAGCCTGCCCACGAGCGCGAGCTCGTCGAGCGCTGTCGCGGCGGGGATGAGGGAGCATTTCAGGAGCTCGTCGAGGCGTACAAGGACCTGGTCTTCGCGCTGATCGCGCGCACGGTGCAGAACCGGGGGCGCGCGGAGGACCTCGCCCAGGACGTCTTCCTGCGCATTCACCGCGGGCTCCCCTATTTTCGCGGCGAGGCCCGACTCTCCACGTGGATTTACCGGATCGTGGCGAACGTGTGCCTGCAGGATCAGGCGAAGACGGGGGCGCATCATGCGCTCGAGGCGGCGGTGCCGATCGACGATGGCGGCACGCCGGGCGGCGTCGCGCCGGCCGCCGTCGATCGCCGCTTCGACGATCTCGAGCTGCGCGATCGGCTGGAGAAAGCGGTCGCCCGTCTGCCGGTGCAGTATCGTCTCGTGATCGCGGCGCACTATCTCGACGGGGTGCGCTACGAGGAGATCGCCGAAGCGCTCGGGCTGCCGCTCGGCACGGTGAAGACGCAGCTGCACCGCGCGAAGCAGCAGCTCAGGCGGCTGCTCGAGACGGAGTTGAAATGACGGGCGCGCGCGCGCGCACGTGCTGATGAGCCATGTTTTGCGATGAGGCGCTCGACGCCGTCGAAGCGATTGCCGCGGGCGAGTTAACGCCCGACGGCCGGATCGCCGAGCATCTCGGCTCGTGCCCGAACTGCGCGAGCGCGCTGGACGCCGCGCGGCGGCTCGAGCAGATGCTGCGCGCGCGCCCCGCGCCGCGCGTCTCGGCGCAGTTCACTTCGCGCACGATGGCGAAGCTGCGCCGCGCGCGGTGGCGCAGCGATCAGTTTCTCGACGCGGGCTTCAACGTCGCCGTCGCGATCGTCGCCTCCGGCATCGTCGTCGCCGTGTGGCTCGTGATGCGGCGGACGGGCCTCACGGCCGTGAGCGCCGACCTGGTGGATCTGCTGGCGGCCGGCTTCGTGGCGCTGGCGCACAAGGTCGGGCCGTCGGTGCCGCTCTATGCCGGCGCGATGGCGCTGCTCGCCAGCGCGCTGGGCATCTGGTGGTGGGCCGAGCGCGGCGCCGCGTGATGCGGGCTCCGGCCCTTTTCAGTGAAGCGCGTTCGGCGGACGCGCGAACGCGACTCGCACACGGGCGAAAGTGGCGGAACTGGCAGACGCGCCGGACTTAGGATCCGGTGACCGAAAGGTCATGGGAGTTCGAGTCTCCCCTTTCGCACCACGCCGTGACGGCCGCTCAGATCGAGCGGCCGTTTCTCTTTTGCGTCCAACATGTGCCATTGCTGCGCATCGTCGCACCGCCGCGGTCGGCTCGCCTCCACCGTTCTGTTCAGCGGCGACCAGTGGTCGTACAAAATGCTGAATGGGTTCACGCAGCTGCAATCGAGCCTGGACACATCGTCGCGCGATCGCAACGGCGGGCTCGTACGATCCGGTCATGTCTGCGAACCCCAATCGTCTCTCACAACGCGTACTGTCACTCCTCATCGCGGTGATGTTCCTCGCCGTTCCTGGCACCCTGCTCGCGCAGGGTGTGCAGACGGGAACCATCCGCGGCACCGTAAAGGATCCACAAGCCCTGGCCGTTCCGGGCGCGACGGTGTCCGCGACGTCACCGGCGCTGCAAGGCTCTCGCACCGTCGTAAGCGACGCGGAAGGCAACTACGCCTTGAACGCGCTGCCGCCGGGCGTCTACACGATCACGTTCACGTTGAGCGGCTTCAACACGGTCACGCGAACGGTCTCCCTGCCGCTCGGCCTGGTCATCGAACAGAACGCGACGCTCCAGCCGGGAAGCGTCGCCGAAAGCGTGGAAGTCACGGGCGCGCTGCCGACGCCGATCGCGACGTCGATCGTCGGAGCGAATGTCAAACATGACGAGGTCGAGGCGCTGGCCACGCCGCGCACCCTCGAAGGCATCGCCACGCTTTCGCCGGGCGTGACCGAAAACGCGACCAACTCGCTCCAGATGGTGGTCAACGGCGCGATGGCCTTCGACAACATCTTCATGGTCAACGGCGTCGACGTGAACGACAACCTCTTCGCGCAGCCGCAGAACCTGTTCGTCGAGGACGCGATCGACGAGACACAGGTGCTCACGGCCGGCATCTCGGCCGAATACGGACGGTTCACCGGCGGCGTCGTCAACGCGATCACCAAGAGCGGCGGGAACATTTTCTCCGGCAGCGGCCGCGTGAACTTCCAGAACCCGAACTGGACGACGGCGACACCATTCGAAGTCGCGAAAGGGACAGCGGCCACGGCGCATCCCGACAAGCTGCAGGAAGGGTACGAAGGCACGCTCGGCGGCCCGATCGTCAAGGACCGCTTCTGGTTCTTCAGCTCCGGGCGCTATCAGAACCTCGACAAACCCCAGACGCTTCCGCAAACGGCGCTGGCGGTTCCGTCGACGAACCAGAACAAGCGGTTCGAGCTGAAGCTGACCGCGACGCCGATGCCGGGTCACACGATCCAGGGCGGCTACCTGGACAACGCGACCAATCTCACGCACTGGTCGGGCGTCCAGTCGCTCGTCATCGACCCGCACAGCGAGGTCAATTACAGCGAGCCGAACAGCTACTTCTACACGAACTACAAGGGCGTGGTCGGGAACAGCCTGCTGATCGAGGCGCAGTACTCGCAACGCCGCTTCACGTTCGCGGGCGAGGGCGGCACGTCGACGGCCATCGGCGACTCGCCGTTTTTCTCAGCCACGCAGTGCGCGTGCCTGTACAACGCGCCGTACTTCGACGCGACCGATCCCGAGGGCCGCAACAATCGACAGCTCACCGGCAGCGTGACCCGGTTCTGGCAGCTGGGAGGCCGCCACGAGACGAAGGGCGGCTACGAGTGGTTCCGCAGCCAGCACACGGGCGGCAACTCGCAGTCGTCGACGTCATATGTGTTCTCGTCGGACTTCGCGACCGGCCCGAACGGCCCGATTCTCGACGCGACCGGCCGGCCGATTCCCGTGTTCGTGCCGGGCGTGTCGTACGTCGATTATTTCCCGGCGGTCCGCGGCGCCGTCATGAACATCGACAACAACTCGGCCTATGTCCAGGATCACTGGACGGTGAGCGATCGCCTGTCGGCCGACATCGGCGCGCGCTACGAACACGTGAAAGCGGCGTCCACGGGCGCCGTCCTCAGCGTCGACACGAGCCGGATCGTGCCGCGCGTCGGCGTGGCGTACGATCTGAGGGGCAACGGCGAACAGATCGTCCACGTGAACTACGGACAGTACTCCGGCCGCTACGACGAAGCGCAGGTGGGTGCCAACAGCCCGGTCGGCAACCCGCCCGACATCGAGCCGCTGTACCAGGGGCCGGCCGGACAAGGCTTCAACTTCGCGCCCGGCCTCAACCTGGCCAACTACCCGATCACGGCGGCGAACGCGCTCGTGTCGGATCCGACGCAGAACATCAAGATGGATCCGAATCTGCAGTCGCCGCTCGTGCACGAGTTCGTGCTGTCGTACGGAACGAAGTTCTTCCACACGAACGCGTACGGAGAGGTCAGCTACGTCGCTCGTGTCACGCACGATCTCATCGAGGACTATCAGACCAAGGCGACGGGCACGACCAACGTCGTCGTGAACGGAGTCAACGCGGGCGTGTTCACGAACAAGCTGTTCACCAACGCCCCGAACGATCAGGTGTATCGCAAGTATCAGGCGCTCGTGTTCCAGTCACGGTTCCGCATCATGCCGAATTGGACCGTGAACGGTCAGGACACGGTACAGCTCCAGAACTACGGCAATTACGAAGGAGAAGCAACGAACCAGCCTGGCAACACGTCTCCGATTGGAAATTTCCCGGAGGCGTTCAACGCCGCTCGCACCTATCCACTCGGCAACCTCCAGAACTTCGAGCGCAACCGCCTGCGCCTCTGGAGCATCTACGACTGGCAGCTCGGCTCGAAAGGCAACCTGTCGGTGTCGGGCCTCTGGAGACTCGAGTCGGGGCTCGCGTACAGCATTGCCGCGAAGAGCGTGCCCCTCTCGGCCGTGCAGACGGCGGCGCTGGCGGCAGCGGGGTATCAGGACGGCCCGGGGCCACAGACGCTGTTCTTCACCGGCGCGCGAGGCGACCAGACGTTCGCCGGCTATGGCGTGATGGACTTCTCCGTCGGGTACGACGTGCCGGTCGCGCGCAGCGTGCGGCCGTGGATCAAGCTCGACGTCTACAACGCGTTCAACAATCAGAAGTTGATCGCCTGGAACACGACGGTCAGCCCGAAGGCGGCAAGCCCGGTCGACGCGCTCGGCCTGCCGACCGGCTATACGCCGTCCAAAACGTTCGGCACCGCGACGGGCAACACGGTCAGCAACCTGAACAACTCGAACATCAACGCCTATCCCCTGTCGTACGCCAACGGCCAGGCCGGGGGCCGCACGATTCAGCTCGCCGTCGGGTTCCGTTTCTAACCACGTGTCATGCGCGCCGGCAGAGGCCTCTGGCCTCTGCCGGGCGCCCGCTCGTCCTTCGGCCCCGCCACCGCCGGTCCGCCCTCCGGGAAATGCTATCCTCGGTGCTGAACCCGCAGCCTCATGTGTCCGGAAGCATGAAAACAGAATTCGCTGACGTCAATGACACGCGCAAGACCGTGCGCGTCGAAATCCCCACCGACGTGGTGAACGCCGAGATCGATCGCGTCGCGCGCGACTACACCCGGCGCGCGCGCGTGCCCGGTTTCCGGCCGGGCAAGGCGCCGGCGCGCGTCATCAAACAGCGCTTCAAGAGCGAGATCCTCCACGACGTCGTCCACGACCTGATCCCGCGCGCGATCGACGATGCGCTGCGCGAGCGCGGCGTGGAGCCGGTGGCGACGCCCGACGTGCGCGACGTGACCGTCGAAGAGAACCAGCCGTTGACCTTCACCGCGTCGTTCGACACGCTGCCGCCGTTCGACCCGGGTGACCTGGCGACGATCGCGCTGCGGCGCCGATCGGCGCGCGTCGAAGACGAGGCGGTCGATCTCGCGCTCCAGCGGCTGCGCGACCGCGCGGCGCGGTTCGAACCGGTGGAGGGGCGCGGCGTTGCCGAAGGCGACACGCTCGTCGTCGACCTCGAGCGGACCGACGCGAGCGGGGCGCGGGAAACGCACGACGGCGTGAGCATCGAGCTCGGCGCGAAGGCGAACCCGCCCGGCTTCGACGAGCAGCTGCTCGGCCTCGAGGCCGGCGCCGCGAAGCGCTTCACGATTCACTACCCGTCGGATTACGCGATCGCGGAACTGGCGAACACCGACGTCGAGTACGGCGTGCAGGTGAAGGGGCTCAAGCGCCGCATCCTTCCGGCGCTCGACGATGAGTTTGCGAAGGATCTTGGAGAGTTCGAGACGCTCGATGCCTTGCGCGCGCGGGTGCGCGAGGACCTCGAGCACGAGGCGCGCCACACGGTCGAGCGCGAGCTCCGCGGCGAACTCATGAAGCAGCTGGCTGCGCGGCTGCCGTTCGAAGTGCCGGCGTCGCTCGTCGACCGCGAGATGGATCGCCGGGTCGAGGACTTCGCGCGGAGGCTGATGGATCAGGGGATCGATCCGCGGCAGGCGAGCGTGGACTGGGGCGCGTTTCGCGACAGCCAGCGCGAGCCGGCGCGGGAAGCGGTGGCGAGCGCGCTCGTCCTGGACGAGATCGCGCGCCGCGAGTCGCTCGACCCGACCGAGGCCGACGTCCAGCAGGAGATCGAGCGCTACGCCGAGCGGACGGGGCGCGCGGCGGCGGCGGTGCGGGCCGGCCTCGAGAAAGAGGGCGGCTTGTCGCGCGTGTATGCGGGTTTGCGCCGGGAGAAGGCCGTTGACTTCGCGACCGCGCGTGCTACAATCACGGGAGAATCCTAAGAATTTCCCGCACGGACTACCCCCGACAATCGATCAGCGACAGGACCTATGCGTCATTTCCGCTTGCCCGATCCGCACGCGCAACTCGTTCCGATGGTCGTCGAGCAGACGAACCGCGGCGAGCGCGCCTACGACATTTTTTCGCGGCTGCTGAAGGACTCGATCATCTTCATCGGCACGCCGATCGACGACTCGGTCGCCAACCTTGCCATCGCCCAGATGCTCTTCCTCGAGGCGGAGGACCCCGACAAGGACATCCTGCTCTATATCAACAGTCCAGGAGGGTCGATAACGGCCGGGATGGCGATCTACGACACCATGCAGTTCATCAAACCGGACGTCGCCACCTACTGCATCGGCCAGGCAGCCTCCATGGCGGCCGTGCTGCTGGCGGCCGGCGCCAAGGGCAAGCGCTATTCCCTGCCGAATTCCCGAATTGTGATCCACCAGCCATTGATGTCTGGTTTGGCGGGCCAAGCGACCGATATTGATATTGCGGCGCGTGAAATCCTGCGGATGCGCGAGCGAATCAACGAAATCCTGGTCCACCACACGGGCCAGCCGGTCAAGCGCATCCAGGACGACACCGAGCGGGACTACATCATGTCGGCCGATCAGGGCAAGGAATACGGTATCATTGACGATGTCATCCGCAAACGGGCGTAGCCGGTCAAAAGGCTAAGGGCGAAGGGCTTAGGGCTGGAGCATGGTGAAAAAGGCCGGGGAAACCGAGGTCCTTCGGTGCTCGTTCTGCAACAAGGACCAGAACGACGTCAGAAAGCTCATCGCCGGGCCCACCGTCTTCATCTGCGATGAATGTGTCGAGGTCTGCAACGACATCATCGCCGACGACAACCGGTTCGAGAACCGGGGGACGCGCTCGTCGCTGCCGACGCCGCAGGAAATCAAGAAGTTCCTGGACGAGTACGTCATCGGCCAGGAGCGGACGAAGAAGAAGCTGGCGGTCGCGGTCTACAACCACTACAAGCGGATCGAGATCCAGAAGCAGCCGCGCAGCCGCAACGACATCGAGCTGACGAAGAGCAACATCCTGCTCATCGGCCCGACCGGCACCGGCAAGACGCTGCTCGCGCAGACGCTCGCCAAGCTCCTCTCGGTCCCCTTCACGATCGTCGATGCGACCACGCTCACCGAGGCCGGCTACGTCGGCGAGGACGTCGAGAACATCATCCTGAAGCTGCTGCAGGCGGCGGGCGGCGACATCGAGAAGTGCCAGCAGGGGATCATCTACATCGACGAAGTCGACAAGATCTGCCGCAAGGACGAGAACCCGTCGATCACGCGCGACGTCTCGGGTGAGGGCGTCCAGCAGGCCCTCCTGAAGATTCTCGAGGGCACCGTCGCGAACGTGCCCCCGCAGGGCGGGCGCAAGCACCCGCACCAGGAATTCTTCCAGGTCGACACCAGCAACATTCTCTTCATCTGCGGCGGCGCGTTCGTCGGCCTCGAGAAGGCGATCGAGCGGCGGGTCGGCAAGAAGACGCTCGGCTTCAAGGCCGAGGTCAAGTCGCTGCGCGGGCGCGACATCGGCGCGACGCTCGAGCAGCTCGAGCCGCAGGATTTGATCAAGTACGGCCTCATCCCGGAGTTCGTCGGCCGGCTGCCGGTCGTCGGCACGCTGCACGAGCTCGACAAGGCGGCGTTGGTGCAGATCCTCACGCAGCCGCGCAACGCGATCACGCGCCAGTACCAGAAGCTCTTCGAGTACGAGAACGTGAAGCTCCGCTTCACCGACGACTCGCTGGACGCGATCGCCGAGTCGGCGCTCGAGCGCAAGATCGGCGCGCGCGGCCTGCGGATGATCATCGAGGATCTGATGCTCGACCTGATGTATCAGGTGCCGAATCAGAAGAAGGTCCGCGAGGTCACGATCACCCGCGAGGTCGTGATGGCGAAGGACAAGCCGATTGCGCTGATCGAGAAAGCTGGATAGCAGAGAGTTCACGGTCGACAGTGAACGGTTGACAGGGCTCACGGCTGACAGGCCGCGGACCGCGCGCCCTGTGCCCTGTCAACTGTCGACTGTCAACAGCATTCCCTGGGAGCCCCATTGGAAGTCTACGAAACCCTGCCGATCGTTCCGCTCCGCGACGTCGTCGTCTTTCCGCACATGATGATGCCGTTCGTCATCGGGCGGCCGTCGTCCACGCGCGCGCTCGAGCACGCGCTGCTCAAGGACAAGCGCATCTTTCTCGCGGCGCAGCACGACGCGTCGGTGGACGATCCGCGGCCCGAGGACATCTACACGATGGGCTGCGTCGCCAACGTCGTGCAGAGCCTGAAGCTGCCCGACGGCAACATCAAGGTGCTCGTCGAAGGCGTTGACCGCGCGCGCGCCGTCGAGTGGAAGGAAGACAAGGGCTTCTACCGCGTCGTCGTGAAGGTGCTCGCGAAGCAGCGCGAGACCTCGGCCGAGGCCGAGGCGACGATGAGCCGCGTGGTGTCGCTGTTCGAGCAGTACGTGAAGCTGTCGAACAACCTGCATTACGACGCGATGATCGCCGCCGTCCGCGTGGACGATCCGGGCAAGCTCGCCGACACGATCTCGGCGCACCTGCTCATCGGCGTCGACGAGAAGCAGAACCTGCTCGAGATCATCTCCCCGATCGAACGCCTGAACCGCATCGCCGGCATTCTCGAAATCGAGGTCGACAAGCTCCAGGTGGATCGCAAGATCCAGTCGCGCGTCAAGAAGCAGATGGAGAAGGCGCAGAAGGAGTACTACCTCAACGAGAAGATGAAGGCGATCCAGAAGGAGCTGGGGCGCAAGGACGAGAAGGGCAACGAGGTCGACGATCTGAAGAAGAAGATCGACCAGTCCAAGATGCCCAAGGACGTCGAGGAGAAGGCCGTTCAGGAGCTGAAGCGGCTCGAGGCGATGCCGCCGATGTCGGCCGAGGCGACCGTCTCGCGCAACTATCTCGACTGGCTGATCGCCGTGCCGTGGCACAAGAAGACGCGCGAGAGCCGCGACCTCAAGCGCGCCGACGAGATCCTGAACGAGGATCACTACGGCCTCGAGAAGATCAAGGAACGGATCCTCGAGTTCCTCGCCGTTCGAGCGCTCGTGAAGAAGCCGAAGGCGACCATCCTCACCTTCTCCGGGCCTCCCGGCGTCGGCAAGACGTCGCTCGCCAAGTCGATCGCGCGCGCGATGAACCGCAAGTTCGTGCGCCTGTCGCTCGGCGGCGTGCGCGACGAGGCGGAGATCCGCGGCCATCGCCGCACCTACATCGGCGCCTTCCCGGGCCAGATCATCCAGATGATGAAGAAGGCCGGGACGATGAACCCGGTGTTCCTGCTGGACGAAGTGGACAAGATGTCCATGGACTTCCGCGGCGATCCGTCGGCGGCGCTGCTCGAGGTGCTCGATCCGGAGCAGAACGGCACGTTCCTCGATCACTACCTCGACGTCGAGTACGACCTGTCGAACGTGATGTTCATCTGCACGGCGAACGTGCTCCACACGATCCCCCAGGCGCTGCGCGATCGCATGGAAGTGCTGCAGCTCGCCGGCTACACGGAGCTCGAGAAGATCGAGATCGCGAAGCGCTTCCTCGCGCCGAAGGCGATCGAAGGCACCGGTCTCACGAAGACGAACATCTCGTTCACCGACGAGGCGATTCAGACCGTCATCAGCCGCTACACGCGCGAAGCAGGCGTGCGCAACCTGGAGCGCGAGATCTCGTCGATCTGCCGCAAGGTCGCGCGCAAGGTCGTCGTCGAGGGCCCGGCGTTCACCGAGGAGGTCACCGCGGAGAAGGTGACGCAGTATCTCGGCGTGCCGCGCTTCCGCAACACGATGGCCGAGGAGTCGGACGAGGTCGGCATCGCGACCGGCCTGGCGTGGACCGAAGTCGGCGGCGAGATCCTGGTGACGGAAGCGACGCTGATGCCCGGCAAGGGGCATCTCACGCTCACCGGAAAGCTCGGCGACGTGATGCAGGAGTCGGCGCAGGCGGCGATGAGCTACGTGCGCACGAAAGCCGAGGAGTACGGGATCCCGAAGGAGTTCAACCGCAAGACCGACATCCACGTGCACGTGCCCGAGGGCGCCATTCCGAAGGACGGGCCGTCGGCCGGCATCACGCTCGCGACGGCGCTCGTCTCGGCGCTGACGCGCGTGCCGGTGCGCAAGGACGTCTGCATGACCGGCGAGATCACGCTGCGCGGCAAAGTGCTGCCGATCGGCGGCGTGAAGGAGAAGCTGCTCGCGGCGCACCGCGCCGGCGTGAAGAACATCATCCTGCCGAAGGACAACGAGAAGGACCTGGCGGACATTCCCAAGAACGTGCTGGACACGCTGAACGTCTACATGGTCCAGCAGATGGACGAGGTCTTGAAGATCGCGCTGACCGAGCCGGTCGCCGGCCGCCTGCCCGCGGCCCAGACCGCGGAGCCGGTCGAGACGATCGTGGACGACACGATTACGCACTGACAATGCGGGCGGGAGAGGCCCCTCCAGCCCTGTGATCCTCGACGCGACGTTCGTGACGAGCGCGGCGGGGCCGCGGGATTTTCCGCGCGACATGCGCGCGGCCGTCGCGCTCGCCGGGCGATCGAATGTCGGCAAGTCGAGCCTGATCAACGCGCTGGTACGCCGGCGTCTCGCGCGCACGAGCGCGGCGCCGGGCAAGACGCGGCTGGCCAATATTTACCGCGTCGCGCGCGGGTCGAGCGCCGCGGTGTACCTGGTGGATCTCCCGGGCTACGGCTACGCGCGCGGCGGACCGGCGAGCGGCCCGGGCGCCGGCGGCTTCGACGCGCTCGCCCGGGACGTGTTCGCGCTGGAGCCCGCGGCGCTGCTGCTCGTCGACGCGCGCCATCCGGGGCTCGATCGCGACGTCGCCGCGTGGCAATGGCTCGAGCGCACCGCGTCGGCCGCCGCGATCGTGGCGACGAAAATCGACAAGCTCGCGCGCGGCGAACGGATCCGCGCGATGAGGACCGTTGAATCCGTGTTTCACGCACCCGCGCTGGCGGTCTCGTCGGCGACGGGCGAAGGAATGGACGAACTGTGGAAACTGATCGAACGACTGACCAGCCGCAACAGCAATCGGCGCCCGCTCAGCATGCTCCCGCCGCCGGCGCCCCCGCCCGGGGAGGCAACGGCGCCGCAACCGCGGAGAAGGCCGCGCCGGCCCCCGAGAAAATAGAGCGTGTGGACCTCGCGACGCTCAAGGACATGAGCGTCGGCGCGCTGACGAAGATCGCCAAGCAGCTCGACGTGCCGGGCGCGACCGGCATGCGCAAGCAGGAGCTGATCTTCGAGATCCTCAAGGCGCGCGCCGAGAAGAGCGGTCTCATCTTCTCGGAAGGCGTGCTCGAGGTGCTGCCCGACGGCTTCGGCTTCCTCCGCGCCCCCGACTACAACTACCTGCCCGGCCCCGACGACATCTACGTCTCGCCGTCGCAGATTCGCAAGTTCGATCTCCACACGGGCGACACCGTGTCGGGCCAGATTCGCCCGCCGAAGGACGGCGAGCGCTACTTCGCGCTGATCAAGGTGGAGGCGGTCAACTTCGAGCCGCCGGAGCGCGCGCGGGAGAAGGTGTTCTTCGAGAACCTGACGCCGCTCTACCCGCAGAACCGCATCGGCCTCGAGACCGACGGCGAGAACCTCTCGGCGCGCGTGCTCGACCTGATGGTGCCCATCGGCAAGGGCCAGCGCGGCCTCATCGTCGCGCCGCCGCGCACGGGCAAGACGATGCTGCTGCAGAACATCGCGAACAGCATCACCAAGAACCACCCCGAGGTGTACTTGATCGTGCTGCTCATCGACGAGCGGCCGGAAGAAGTCACCGACATGCAGCGCTCGGTGCGCGGCGAAGTGATCTCGTCCACGTTCGACGAGCCGGCGCAGCGCCACGTGCAGGTCGCCGAGATGGTGATCGAGAAGGCCAAGCGCCTCGTCGAGCACAAGAAGGATGTCGTGATCCTGCTCGATTCGATCACGCGCCTGGCGCGCGCCTACAACACGATCGTGCCGCCGTCCGGGAAAGTGTTGTCGGGCGGCGTGGACAGCAACGCGCTGCAGCGCCCGAAGCGCTTCTTCGGCGCGGCGCGCAACATCGAGGAAGGCGGGTCGCTGACGATCATCTCCACGGCGCTCGTGGACACCGGCTCGCGCATGGACGAGGTCATCTTCGAGGAGTTCAAGGGCACCGGCAACCTCGAGATCCATCTCGATCGCAAGCTGACCGATCGGCGCGTCTTCCCCTCGATCGACATCCAGAAGAGCGGCACGCGCAAGGAAGAACTCCTCATCGTGAAAGAGGATCTCAATCGCGTGTGGGTGCTCCGGAAGGTGCTGACGCCGCTGTCTCCGGTCGAGGCGATGGAGCTGCTGCTCTCGAAGATGTCGAAGACCAAGACGAATCAGGACTTCCTGGCGTCGATGAGCCAAGGCAAGTAAACCGCAGTTTTCAATGGATCGCGTTTTCGGCCGCACAGGCTGGCCGGTCTCCGAGATCGGCTACGGCATGTGGGGCATCGGCGGGTGGACGGGGTCCGACGACACGGAGTCGCTCGACTCGGTCACGCGGGCCATCGATCTCGGCTGCACGTTCTTCGACACCGCATGGGTGTACGGCGAAGGCCGCAGCGAGCGCGTGCTCGCGGCCGCGCGGCGCGGCGCGCGATCGCCCATCGTCATCGCCACGAAGATCCCGCCGAAGAACTGGAAGTGGCCGGCGAAGGCGGAGTACGCGATCGCCGAGACCTACCCGCCCGATCACATCCGCGAGTACACCGAAAAGAGCCTGGAGAACCTGGGCGTCACCACGATCGATCTGCAGCAGTTCCACGTGTGGAGCGACGCGTGGGCCGACGACGACGGCTGGAAGCGCGCGGTTGAGGATCTGAAGCGCCGCGGGCTGGTGCGCGCGTTCGGGATCAGCGTGAACCGGCGCGAGCCGACCAACGTCATCCGCGCGCTGGAGTCGGGCCTCATCGACAGCGTTCAGGTCGTCTACAACATCTTCTACCAGGCGCCCGAGGACGAGCTCTTTCCCTACTGCCAGCGGCACGACATCGCAGTCATCGCGCGCGTCCCGTTCGACGAGGGAAGCCTCACCGGCACGCTGACGGCGCAGTCGCGCTGGCCGGAGGGCGACTGGCGCAACACCTATTTCAACGCCGAGAATCTGGCGGCGACGCTCGAGCGCGTCCGGCGCCTCGAGCCGCTCGTCCCGGCGGGGATGGACCTGCCGGAGCTGGCGCTCCGCTTCATCCTTGCCCATCCGGCGGTCAGCACGGTCATTCCCGGCATGCGCAAGCGCCGCCACGTGGACCGCAACCTTGCCGTGAGCGACGGCGAGGCGCTGCCGCCAAGGCTCGTAGAGGCGCTGCGGGCGCACCGTTGGGACAGGGCCGTGGGCGGAGTGAGTTAAGCAGGGGGGAGAAGCAGGGTGGGAGGGCCGGCTCAGAGTCGCCCCTGAAAGCGGCAACGGCCCTGCTGATCAGGATCCGGAGCGTAAGTGACGGCAAGCGCGTGGAGGTGGGGGCCCCACGCGGTATAATGAATGTTTCCTGTCAGGACCAAGGAGCTCGCCGTGAAAGAAGGCATCCACCCGAAATACCACGTCGTCGAGGCGCGCTGCGCGTGCGGCGCGACCTGGAAGACGCGCTCGACCAAACCTGAGCTGCACCTCGAAATCTGCTCGAACTGTCACCCGTTCTTCACCGGCCGGCAGAAGCTGATCGACACGGAAGGACGCGTGGAGCGGTTCACGAAGAAGTTCGGGGCGCAGACGTCGGAGAGCCGGAAGAAGGCGGCGAAGTCGGCGAAAGCGAAGAAGGAAACAACCGCGGCGGCTCGCTGATCGTCATCTTCCGCTCGAGACGGGCCAGGCGATGCCGCACGGCATCGCTCCTGGCCGCGTTCGTCCCCGATTCCAGACTCCGCAACGCAAACATCTTCGCCGTCGTGAGATCGCGTACGCGATGCTCGTGATGGATCGCCAGCGCTTCGGTCGCCTCGCGCACGATGTGGGCGGGGCACCCGCGCACGTCGAGCAGCGCGCGCCAGCAGGCCGCGGCCTCGGCGAATTGACGCGCGCGGCGCCACTGCAGCGCGAGCGATCGCAGCGCTTCGATCTTCACGCCGTCGAACGCGCCGGCGGGCGCCCGCGACGCCGCCGCGGCGTGGGCGTACGCGTCGCGGGCGCGGGCCTCGCAGCCGCCGCGCGCGTAGACGTGGCCGAGCGCGAGCGCCTCACGCGCGTCGCGCGTGGCCGCCGGTCCGCCGCGGACCAGGTGCAGCAGCCGCGCGGTGAGCCCCGCGAGCGACAAGAGATCGAGGCGATTGTGCTCGAGCACGGGCGCGAGCGGTCCGGCGTCGCCGGTACGGACGAAGCGGAAGTAGCGCTCGGGGATCTCGAAGCCCGGCACGTCGCCGCGGCGCCGCGCGCCGAGCACCTGGTGCTCGAGCGCGATCAGCGAGCACGTGCTCCCGCCGCCGAGCGCCGCCGTTTCGAGTCCGCGACCGCGGCCGGTCAGCGCCGGGTGTCCGCTCCCCCAAAAGCGCCGCGCCGGATGGAGGACGTCCATGTGCGGCACGTCGCCGCCGAACCACGGCAGGCGATGAAACAGATACCGGGTCTCGAGGACCGGCGCGTCGAACGACTTGCCGTTGAAGCTGACGAGCGCACCCGCGCGCGCCAGCAGGCCGCGCACCGCGCCGAGCAGCGGCCGTTCGTCGGGAAACCGCGTCAGCAGGAACTGCCGGATGACGAACGCCGATCCCTCGAACCACCCGCATCCGACGAGAAACGCGTGCGTGCCGGCGCCGCCCGCGAGCCCCGTCGTCTCCAGATCGAAGAACACGAATGGAGGGCCGGCGCTCGTTCCCATCGCGACGAGCGCGGCGGCGTCCGCCGCCTCGTGCAGGCGGCCGCCAATCGCCGCCACCGTCTCGACGCCGTGCGGGTGCCCGCCGTCGATTCGCCGTTCGACGACGAAACAGTCCTGGTCCCAGCTGCCGCCGAGCGAGCTGAGATCCGCCGGCGATGAGACGTCGGTCCGCGGTGCCGCTTCCCGCGGCTTCGCGCCGCCGAGCACGCCGCGCACGCGATCCGCGAGGGTCGCCGGATTCACGCGCTCCTCGCCTGGGCGATCGCGCGCGGACGCTGCTGCAGGAGCGCGAGAATCCGGAGCGCCGCCGCCTTGGCCAGCGGTCCCGTGTCGCCCACGGGCCCCACGCAGCCGGGACAGCCGTTCTCGCACGGACACTCGTCGATCAAACGATGTGTGCCGGCGACGAGCTCGTCATGCAGGCGGAAGAGCGGCTCGCTGAAGCCGATGCCGCCCGGATAGTTGTCGTACAGAAAGATGCGGTGGTGATCCTCCATGTCGAGCGAGATGCCGACGTCGTGGCGATCGCACATCAGCAGCAGCTGCGCCACCTGCTGCATCGCGAAGGCGAGGCCGACGACACCGTCGCGCCGGTCGTCGGCGGCGTACGGCAGCATCCCGATGATCTCGGGCGGAATCGTCAGCCAGTACGCCGTCGTGTGCATCTGCTGTTCCGGCAGATCGAGATCGCCAGAGCCGACGTTCTCGTTCGTGTAGAACTTGATCTTCTTGAAACCGACCACGCGCGAGACCACGTGGACTTCGCCGTGTGACCTTGGAGAATCGTCGCCGAACGTGTCGATGATCGTCACGCGGTCGTAGGTGATCGCGTCGGTGTAGTAGTCGCAGTCGATCGCGCGCACGAACGCCTTGCGGCCCTCGAAGTCGAGCCGCTCGACCTGATACAGCTTGCCCTCGACGATGTAGATCGCCTTCGGGTGGAGCGTCGCGGGCCCGCTCGTAAAGTCGGTCTCGCCGATCACCTGCGGCTCCCCCGTCGTGTCCACGATGACGAAGTTGTCGGACGACACCGAGCGCAGACTGACCGCGTCCGCGGGGTACGATTCGTTGGTCCAAGTCCATTGCCCGTCGGGGACGTCGGCGTCGAGATTGTCCGCCGGGCCGGTTCGATGCACCAGGCCCTGCTCCGCCAGCAGACCCAGGATCTGCTGGAGGTCGTGGGCGCCGAACGATTCCACGGTCGAGAACGGCAGCTCGAACGCCGCGCACTTGATGTGGTCCACGAGGATGTGCAGGTTGTCGGGATCGATCAGCGCGCGCTCCGGCGACGCGTCGAAGAAATACGACGGGTTGCGCACGACGAACTGATCGAGCGGCGCGCTGCTCGCGACGAGCACGGCCGCCGACCGGCTCGCCCGTCGTCCCGCACGGCCCGCGCGCTGCCACGTCGCCGCGATGGTTCCCGGATACCCCGCCATCACCGAGACGTCGAGCGCGCCGATGTCGATGCCGAGCTCGAGCGCGTTCGTCGAGACGACGGCCTGTACCGATCCGTCGCGCAGGCCTTTCTCGATCTCGCGCCGCCGGTTGGGCAGGTAGCCGCCGCGGTAGCCGCGGATCCGCTCGGCCGCGCCCGGCGAGGCCTCGAAGTCATCCTTGAGATACGTCGTCAGGATTTCTGTGGCGAGGCGGCTCTGCGCGAACACGATCAGCTGCAGGCCGCGCTTCAGGAATTCCGCCGCGACGCGGCGTGTCTCGCCGAGATACGACCGGCGTATGCCCAGTTGATGGTTCACGACCGGCGGATTGACGAAGACGAAGAATTTTTCTCCCCTCGGCGCGCCGCTTCGATCGACCAGCTCGAACTGACGCTCGGTCAGGCGCTCGGCGAGCTCCTTCGGGTTCGCGATCGTCGCCGAGGAGCAGAGGAATACCGGATCCGATCCGTAATGGCGGCAGATGCGGCGCAGGCGGCGGAGGACGTTGCACAGGTGGCTGCCGAACACGCCGCGGTACGCGTGCAGCTCGTCGATGATCACGTACCGGAGGTTCTCGAACAGCTTCGCCCAGCGCGGGTGGTGCGGCAGGATGCCCGAGTGCAGCATGTCGGGGTTGCTGAGCACGATGTGCGCGCGCGCGCGAATCGTCCGCCGGGCGTCCTGCGGCGTATCGCCGTCATACGTGAAGACGCCGATCGAATCGCCGGAGCGCCCCGCAATCGTCTCGCACATCGTCTGCAGCTCGGCGAGCTGATCCTGCGCGAGCGCCTTCGTCGGAAAGAGGTAAAGCGCGCGGCTCGACGGGTCCTCGAGAATCGCATGCAGGACCGGCGCGTTGTAGCAGAGCGTCTTCCCCGACGCGGTCGGCGTGACGACGACGACGTTCCGCCGGTCGAGCGCGTGCGCGATCGCCTCGGCCTGGTGCGAGTAGAGCTGCTCGATGCCGCGCGACGCGAGCGCGCCGCGCAGACGCTCGTCGAGCGACGGCGGGAACGGCGCGTACTGAGCGGGCGCCGCGCCGAGCCGGCGTGCGGCCGTGACGTGGAGATCCGGGTTGTCCGCCCGGTCGGGCAACGCGCCCGGCGCGAGCCGTTCGAGCGCCGCGTCGAGCGCTCCGTCGCGCCGCGAACGTGTAGCCAGCCCAGTAGTTGCGGTCCCCGGAGCGTCCGGCATGGGCCGGGATCGTAGCAGCCAAGCGGGGGGCGATCAAGCGGTGAAAGTGAGACGTCCGTGCCAACGGTGCCAGAGTGGTGTCAGGTACGTGCCTGGCACGTGCCTGACACGTACCTGGCACGTGCCTGACACGTACCTGGCACGTACCTGACACGTACCTGGCACGTGCCTGGCACCGAGCGACGGCATGACCAAGACGCAATTCGGATGGGTTGCCGGCGCCGCAGCGGTCGGCGTCGCGCTCGCGGCGCGCAGTCTTCGCGCCGCTCGCGCGATTGATTTTCGTGGCCGGTCGGTGCTCATCACGGGCGGCTCACGCGGCCTCGGCCTGCTGATCGCTCGACAGCTCGGACCTCAGGGCGCGCGCCTCACGCTGGCGGCCCGCGACGCAAGCGAGCTCGAACGCGCACGCGCGGACCTCGCGGACCGCGGGATCGACGTCTCCATCGCCGCCTGCGATCTGCGGCGGCGGGAGGATGCCGAACGGCTCGTGCACGACGTCGTGTCGCGCGAGGGCGGCGTGGACGTGCTCATCAACAACGCGGGCACGATGCAGGTCGGACCGCTCGAGCACATGCAGGTGTCGGACTTCGAGGAGGCGATGGCGGTGCACTTCTGGGCGCCGCTGCACACCATGCTCGCGGCGATTCCCGCGATGCGCCGGCGCGGCGGCGGACGCATCGCCAACGTGTCGTCGATCGGCGGCAAAATCGGCGTGCCGCACATGGTGCCGTACTGCGCAAGCAAGTTCGCGCTGACGGGTCTGTCGGACTCGATGCGCAACGAGCTCGCGAAGGACAGCATCTTCGTGACGACCGTCTGCCCCGGCCTGATGCGCACCGGCTCGCCGTTCAACGCCTGGTTCAAGGGGCGCCACCGCGACGAGTTCACGTGGTTCGCGGTGTCCGACTCGATGCCGCTGCTCACGGTGAGCGGCGAGCGCGCGGCGTGGGACGTGATCGACGCGTGCCGCCACGGCGACGCGGAGCTCGTGATCTCGTGGCCGGCGAAGATGGCCGTCGTCGCCAACGCCGTCCTGCCGGATGCGGTCGCGCTCGCAATGACGATGGCCAATCGCCTGCTGCCGTCGCCAAGCGACGGCGCCGGTGCCGAACAGCACAGTGGGTGGCAGAGCCTGTCGAACTGGGCGCCGTCAGCGCTCACACGGCTGACCGATCGCGCGGCAGCCCGCAACAACGAGCTGCCGCACTAGAAAGGCAAAAGGCAGAAGTCAAAAACCAAACGTGACTTTGCCTCTCACACGCGCGCGATGGTTTGGCGGAGGATGAACCGCAGCGTCTGGTCGTTGAACTCTTCGACGTGTTCGTATAGCGGCGCGTGCGCGCAGCCTTCGAAGATCACCACCTCGGACGAGCGGATGTTCTTCCGCATCGTCTCGGCGAAGCGAATGGTCAGCGCGTCGTGCCGCCCGAACGTGATGAGCGTGGGCGCCGCGATCCGATTGAGCTGCGCTTCGACGTCGTGGCGCACCACGGCGTCCGACTGCTCGAGGAACGCCGCGACCGACGGCTCCGGGCGGCTGCGAACGAACGCGGCGAGCGAGTCGATGTAATCCGGCTTCGCGGCGTAGAGCTCCGGCGTGAAGCACCACGGGAAAATGCCGCGGATCGTCATCTCGGCCACGCTGTCGAACGCCTTGGCGAACGTTTGAAATCCGCTGACGACCGTCTCGAGGAACGGATCGGTCTTCGTCCACGCGGAATGGAGCGAGAGCGACAGCACGCGATCGGGGTGCTTCGCCGCGAGCCACATGCCGACCGCTCCGCCGAGCGACAGCCCGGCCACGTGCGCCTTCTCGATGCCTGCCGCGGCCATGAACGCCGCGACGTCGTCGGCAAGCGTTTCGGTGGAATACGCTCCCGCGGGCGCGGCGCTCTCCCCAGTGCCTCGCAGATCGAGGGAGACGCACGTGAAGTGCTTCGCGTACGTCGACACCTGAAACGCATAGCACGCGTGATCGGCGGCGAGGTACGGGATCAGGACGAGCGGCTCTCCCGATCCGTGCTGTTCGTAGTTGATCGAGATGCGGTGGGCGTTCACCTTGGGCATCGACCACTCCTTGCCGGTGCGGATGCATGCCGGTGGCGGTGTTCTACGCCTGTGAACGCCTCCCGATCAAGACCTTTGTGGCGCGTCAGTGCACGGTGTTCATGCCCTGCGGCTTCAGCACGACCTTGATGCACTGGTCCTTCTGATCGCGGAAGAGATAGTAGGCCTTCGCGGCGTCCTCGATCGGAAAGCGGTGCGTGATGACGAACGACGGATCGATCTCGCCCCGTTCGATGCGCTGCAGCAGCGGCTGCATGTAGCGCATCATGTGCGTCTGACCCATCCGGAACGTGAGCCCTTTCTGAAACGCGGCGCCGAACGGAATCTTGTCGAGGAAGCCGCCGTAGACGCCCGGGACCGACACGATGCCGCCTTTGCGGCAGCAGTGAATCGCTTGGCGCAGCGCGTTCGGCCGGTCGGTCGCGAGGAACGTCGCCGTCTTCACGTTGTCGAGATAGGCGTCGAACGTCGCGCCGTGCGCCTCGAGGCCCACGGCGTCGATGCACGCGTCAGGTCCGCGGCCGCCGGTCATGCCGCGCAGCTTCTCGAAGATGTCCTCGTCCTCGAAATTCAGCACCTCGGCGCCGCCGCGCGTCGCCATGCGCAGCCGCTCCGGCACGGCGTCGATCGCAATCACGCGCGACGCGCCGAGCAGGTACGCGCTGCGGATCGCCATCTGCCCGACGGGGCCGCATCCCCACACGGCGATGACGTCGCCTGGCTGGATGTCGCAGTTCTCGGCGGCCATGTAGCCGGTCGGAAAGATGTCCGAGAGGAACAGCACCTGCTCGTCGGTCAGCGACTCCGGCACCTTCAGGGGGCCGACATCGGCAAACGGCACGCGCGCGTACTGCGCCTGCCCGCCGGCGTACCCGCCCGTGAGATGCGAGTAGCCGAACAGCCCGGACGTCGTGTAGCCGTACAGCTTTTCCGCCATCCACGCGTTCGGGTTGGAGTTGTCGCAGAGCGACCAGAGCTGCTTCTCGCAGAAAAAGCAGTGGCCGCACGCGATCGTGAACGGCACGACGACGCGGTCGCCGACGCGCAGCTTCGTGTTCTCCTTCCCGACCTCCACCACCTCGCCCATGAACTCGTGGCCGAGGATGTCGCCCGCCTGCATCGTCGGGATGAACCCGTCGAGCAGGTGCAAATCCGATCCGCAGATCGCGGAGCTGGTGATCTTCACAATCGCGTCGCGCGGGTTCAGGATCGACGGATCGGGGACCCGCTCCACGCGCACGTCGTTTGCCGCATGCCAGACCAGAGCCTTCATGTGCGCCTCAGTCGTAGTTGAGCAGTGATTGTTTGCCGCGCGGCTGCCCCGCCGTCGTCGGCACCTCGCCCGCCTCGAGCAGTTGCTTGAAGCGCCGCAGGTCCTCGCGGATCTGCTGCGACGGCTCGTTGCCGAGCAGCCAGGCCACGAACGAGCCGACCTTGCCAGCCGGCGGTTCGTATTGCAGCCGGACGCGGAGCTCGGTGCCGTGGCCGTTGTCCGCGCGCCGGAACCGTACGGAGCCGGCGCTGACCACGTCGGCGTTCGCGAGCGTCCGCCACGCGATCAGCTCGTTCGGCACGTCGTTGATGATTTCCGCGTCCCATTCGACGACGCGGCCGGCGGGCGCCTTCGCTTTCCAGTGCGACCGCCGCTGGTCGAGGCGATGGACCGAGACGAGATGGCTCATGAAGCGAGGCAGCTGCTCGAAATCGCGCCAAGCGGCGTACAACTCCTCCGGTCGGCGGTTGATCGTCGTCGCCTCCTCCACGTTCACACCGCGGCCGCCGCCGAGGGCGGCGCGCGTGTCGGCGTCGGCCGTGTCGATGCCCGTCGCGGCGTAGATCGGACACCGGCCGGTCGCTCCGCGAGCGATGAGGGCCGCGGCGGCCGCCGTCACCATCGCGCCAGGTACCGACCGCTCCTCGCTCCATTGCTTGATGCCATACGCGGCGAGCGCCGCGCCGCCCAGCGCGGACGCCCAGCGTTCGACGTCTCCTACGTTCACGTCTGCAGTGGCCATCGTGTGCTCCTCGGCGGCGCGAGTCTTCAGGAAGCGTGCCGTGCTACCCTGCCTCGGCCGATGGAGCGCCAGGACCTCATGCAAACGACGACAAGCGCCGGTCGCCTGCCTCGGCGGCTGGGACTGTGGAGCTCCGTTGCGCTGGTCATCGGCATCACGATCGGCTCGGGCATATTCCGATCGCCCGCAGGAATCGCGCGGCTCGTGCCGAACCCGCTGGCGATGATCGGCATGTGGGTGCTCGGCGGCGCGATCACACTCTGCGGCGCGTTGTCGCTCGCAGAACTCGCCGCGGCGCTGCCCGAGACCGGCGGCTTCTACGCCTATCTTCGCGAGGGCTGGGGGCGTGGCGCCGCGTTCGTCTTTGGATGGTCGGAGCTCGTGCTGATCCGCGCGTCGGCGCTCGGCGGCATTGCGGTCGTGTTTGGCGAATATCTGCTGCGCTCGCTGCGCATCGATCCGATCGAGCACTTCGTGGCGGCACGCGCGCTCTCGGCCGCCGCCATCGCCTTTGCGGCCGTCGTGAACATCGCCGGCGTGAATCTCGGCGCGGCGATCGTCAGCGTCTCAACCGTGGCGAAGTTCTCGGCCCTGGCCCTGCTGGTCGCGGCCTCATTCGTACTCGGCGCGAGCCATGGTGCATCGGTAGCCAACTTGACCGTGGCGACGGTGCCCGCCCAGGCGATCGGCACGGGCGCGCTCGGCCTCGCCCTCGTCAGTATTCTCTGGGCGTACGACGGCTTCGGCGACCTCTCGTTCGCCGGCGGCGAAGTGCAGGACCCGCAGCGCAACCTGCCGAGGGCGATCATCATCGGCACGCTCGCACTGATTGGCATCTACGTGTCCACGAACGTCGCGTATCTGTATGTCAGCCCGATCGAATCGGTCGGCCGGTCGCCGCTCGTCGCCGCCGACACCATGCTGGCGCTCTTCGGCCAGTCGGGCGTCGTTCTGGTGTCGGTGTTCGTGATGATCTCGTCGTTCAGCTCGCTGAACGGGAGCATGCTCGCCTCGCCGCGCGTCTTCTTCGCGATGGCCGACGATGGGCTGTTTTTTCGCGTGATTGCGCGGGTTCACCCGCGCTATCAGACGCCGTACGTCGCGATCGCGCTCGCCGCCGTGCTCGGCATGGCGCTCGTCGCCAGCCGGAGCTTCGAGGCGCTCACGAACACCTTCGTGATCGCGATCTGGCCGTTCTACGCGCTCAGCGTCGCGGCGATCTACCGCCTGCGGCGCCGGCGACCGGATCTCGCGCGGCCGTATCGCGTGATCGGCTATCCGATCGTGCCCGCGTTGTTCATCGCGGCGGTCGCCGCCTTCGTCGTGAACGCGATCGTGAACGACACGACGAACTCGCTCGTCACCTTCGCGCTCATTCTCGCCGGCGTGCCGATCTATTACGGATTTTTTTCGCGCGATCGCCGTCAAATGCGTTGACGCGTGTGCAGACGGCTGCTACTCTTGCCGATAGTTGTTGTCAAGGAGTGTTCTGCAGATGAATGCATGCGAGCCGCGAGTGCGGCACCGAGGATTCTTCCTTCATTCGACCGACGGCAGCGAAACCGATATCGCCGAGCACGACAACGCCGAGGGCGTCGTCGTTCGGAGCCGCGCGAGCCGCTCCAGCACACCCCCCCGCCAGTTCTCGTCCAGCGGCCGCCAGAGTGGCGCGGCCACCCGACCGGAGGACACGCGGCCGCAGATCAGATCAGGGAGCGTGACTGGCAGCCGTCAACGGGCACACTTGCCCCGCTGATCCAGCTCGCACGAGGCGACGCGAGAAACGCGACGACCGCCCCGACCTCCTCGGGGCGGCCAAATCTCCCGAACGGCAGTTCGCGCCGCACGAACTCCGCCATCCCCTCGGGATCGTCCTGAACCCGCCGATCCCAGGTTCCACCCGGAAATCGAATCGATCCAGGCGCCACGCTGTTGACGCGGATGTTGTCGGCCGCGAGCTGCCGCGCCATCGCCTTCGCCAGGCTGATTTCGGCCGCTTTTACAGCGTTGTAGGTCATCCGGCCGCCCGACTCGCGGCCCCAGATCGACGCGATCATGATGATGCTGCCGCCGCCGCGCCGCCGCAGGTGGGGTACGGCCAGGCGGGACGCGCGGATCGCCGGGAAGAGCGTCTGGTCGATCGCCTCGGTCCACTCGGCGTCCGAGGTGTGCACGATATCCGCGCCGCGGCCCAGGCCGACGTTGTTGACGAGGATGTCCAGGCCGCCGAACGCCTCCACGGCGCCGTTCACGAGGCGATCGACGCCTGACGGTTCGCTCAAGTCGCCGGCGATCGCCACGACCCGGTCGGATCCGCCGTCGAGCGCACGCAGGTCGGCCGCTGCCGCCTCGAGGCGTGCCTGATCTCGCCCGCTGACCGCCACACGGCAGCCCTCACGCACGAGCTCGCGCGCCGACGCGAGGCCGAGGCCGCGGCTCGAGCCGGTGACGATCGCGACTTTGTCCTGCAGCTGGAGATCCACGCGTCAACCGTCGTGCGTCAACGGCCGCCGCGACCCGTCAGGTCGTTGAGCGTCCAGTCGAACTTCTTGTACGCCATCTGCCACTGATTCGTCGTCAGGAACTCTTTCTCGATCGTCAGCAGCTTCGGCCAAACGAAGCCGACCACGGCGCGCTCGATGTCGCTGCGCTGAACGAAGGCCTCGGGGCTTTTCGAGGCGTAGGCGGCAGAGAACTCGGCGGCGCGCCAGGAAAAGATCGAGCTAGCCGTCAGGACGTTCTGCTCGCGGTCGACCGCGACGCACGCCGGCCGAGACGCGCACTCGGCCGCGACCTCGGCGAGCTGCGCGTCGAGGCGATCTGGCGTGAAGGCCTCGCTCCGGAGGCGCCCGCTGTCCACCGCGCCGCGGCCGAGCGCGAAGTAGACGCGCGGATCGTGAAAGCCGGGCAGGATCGTCTGCTCGATCTGATCGAGGGTCACCGTGCGGCCGGCGACGCGGTGCGGCGCGCGCTCGAACGCGCCCGGAATCTGCCGGACGCTGTGCGCGGGGTACTCGGCCGACTTACCGGCAATCGGGTAATGCTCGATCACCGTCTTCAGGACGAGCGCGTCGTACGCGTTCAGCCAGAACGCGAGCTGCGCCGGCGGCGGATCGCCGTCGATCGACGCCGAGGCCACCTGCGCCAGGTAGGCATCGAGCTTCCCGTGGTCCGCTTTCAGCGCGCGGTAGTAGACGAAGCCGTCGCGGACGTAGGCATCGAGGATGCCGTCCAGCGCCTTGCGGCGAGCGGGTTCGCCGCTTTCCTGCGCGCGCGGCGCGCCCGCCAGCACGAGCGCCGCGGCGGCGGCCGCGAGCGCGCGCAGCCCTATCGATCCGCGAAGAGTCCGAGACACCCGACGACTATACCCGATGCGCGAGAAATGCCGCGACCGCGTCGTTGAACGCGTCGGGCCGCTCGAGGCTGGACAAGTGCCCGGCGCCCTGGATTACCACGAGCTCGGCGCCGGCGATGTTCCGGCGCAGCGATTCGCTGAGAGGCCGCGGCGTCACCGCGTCTTCGTCGCCGACGAGGACGAGCGTCGGACAGTGAATCGTCGCGAGCGTCGGCGTCGAGTCGGCGCGCGACAGCAGCGCGTCGAGCATCGACGCGATCGACTCGCCCGAGTTCGCCAGGACGAGCGCGCGCGCCCGCGCCACGAGTTCGGGCCTGGTCGTTCTCGTCGTCTCGCCGAGGAGCTTCGGCAGCATCTCGTCGGCGATCGCGGCCGGCCCTTTCTCGCGCGCGGTCGCCTGCATCCTGCGGCGGCCGGCCACCGCCTCGGCGGTGTCGGCTTCAGCGCGCGCGTCGGCGAGGATGAGCCCCTGCACATAGCGGGGCGCGAGCCGAGCGAGCGCGAGCGCGGCATAACCGCCCATCGACAGGCCGCACAGCACCGCCTCGTGCGCGTGAAGGCCGTCCAGCAGATCGACGATGTCGCCGGCGTAGTCGTCCATGGAGACGGGACCCGGGTGCGCGTCGCCGCGATCGACGCCCCGCATCTGCGGCGCAACGACGCGCCACCCGCCGGCGGCGAACGGAGTCAGCTGAGGCTCCCACATGCGCGCGTTCAGCGGAAACGCGTGCAGGAGCACGAGCACACCGCGCGGCCGCATGCCGGAAGGCGGCTGTTGTTCGAGATAGCGGACGCGACCGGACTGTGGCACCGCTGAATTGTGGGCTGAGCGAGGGGGCTCTGTCGAGAGTCGCCGGATGCGAGTCGCAGTGGCCAGTAGCCACTGGCCAGTAATCTTATTCGGTGCGCAGCGCGCGCATCGGATCCACTCTCGCCGCTCGGCTGGCGGGCACGAGGCCCGTCAGCATCGCGACAGCGGCGAGGAGGACGCCCGCGAGCACGAACGATCCCGGCGATCCGGCCGACACACCGTAGAGCTGGCTGCTGAGCAGTTGGCCCGCGGCAAAGGCGACAGGAACGCCGACAACGAGACCGACCGCCAGCAGCGCGAGCGTGTCGCGCAGAATCATCCACGTCACGGCGGCCGGCTGCGCACCGAGCGCCATCCGCACGCCGATCTCGTTCGTGCGGCGCGCGACGCCCTGCGCGACGATGCCGTAGAGGCCGACGCACGCGAGGACGAGCGCGAGTGCGCCGAACGCCCCGACGAGCCGCGCCGCGAGCCGCTGGCTGTCGAAGTTCGCCGACACTTGCGCGCGCAGCGTTTTCGGATCGTTGACCGGCATGCCGGCATCGACGTCGGCGACCGCCTGACGCAGCTCGCCGGCGGCGCCCGACGGCTCGCCCGTCGTCCGCACGGCGATCTCGGCGTCGAACGAGAACTGACTCGCCTCCTGCAGCAGTGGCGTGAACACCATCGGCGCCACCGCGTCGGGGCCGTTCGCGAAACGGGCGTCGGCCAGCACGCCGACGATCTCCAGATCGCCCGCGTGCGGGTCGTCGCCGAAGCCGAGGCGATGGCCGATCGGATCGCCGCCGGGGAAGTACTGCCGCGCAAAGGCCTCGTTCACCATCGCGACCTTCGGCGCGCTCATCGTGTCCTGCAGGCCGATCCCGCGCCCGCGCACGATCGTCATGCCCATCGTCTCCGCGTACGACGGCCCGACGAGCACGCCTTCGATGTCGACGTTCTCGTTCGGCTTGGGCACGTATCCCTGAATCGACGCGCTGTTCACGCTGCGACTGCCGCCAAATGGACTGTAGCGCGCGATCGTCGCGGCGCGGACACCGGGCAGCGCGACAACGCGATCGTACAGGCGCCGGTACATCGCCGACACGTTCTCTGGCGTGTAGCCGGCGAGCCGCGGATTCAGCCGCATCAGCAGGACGTGGTCCTGGTCGAAGCCGAGCGGGCGTGACTCGAGGTTGAGCAGGCTGCGCGTGAGCAGGCTCGCGCCGACGAGCAGCACGAGCGAGATCGCGATCTGCGACACGACGAGGAGCCGCGTGAGCCTCACGCTTCCGGCCGCCGTCGATCCGCGGCTGCCCGACTTGGTCGCCGTCACGAGGTCCACGCGGCCGGCGGCCACGCCGGGAACCAGGCCGAACAGGATGCCGGCGCACGCCGCGATGGCGACCGTGAACGCCAGCACGCGCAGGTCGAGCGACGCGTGCACGGGCGACGTGGACGACACGATCATCGACATCAGCGCTTGCACGACCCACTGCGCGAGGATCACGCCGCAGATCGCGCCGATCCCCGCGAGCAGCAGGCTTTCGGCGAGCAGCTGGCGGAGGAGCCGGCCGCGCGTCGCGCCGAGCGCCATGCGCACCGTCATCTCGCCTTGCCGCGCGATCGCGCGCGACAGCAGCAGGTTGCCCACGTTCGCGCACGCAATCAGGAGCACGAGGACGACCACGCCGAGCAGGATGCGCAGCGGCTGCGAGTAGCTATACCGCAGCCCCGAAATGCCGGCGCTGCCGTCGGCGAGCTCGATGCGCGAGTCCCGAATCCCCTTCAACCGATCCGGGGTCGGGTGGCTGCCGGCCGCGTTCGTGAGGAATTGCCGCAGCGCCGCCGTCGAGGCCGACGCCGCGGCCTCGCGTGTCGCCCCGGGCGCGAGGCGTCCGATCAGGCTGAGCCAGTAGGTATCCGATCGGTCCAACGTGGACGGCCGCAGCTCGATCTGCGGCTGAAATGCGAGAGGCACCCACACGTCGGCCGGCCGTCGAACGCGCTCGCCGAAAAACTCGGACGGCATCACGCCGACGATCGTGAACGACGTGCCGTTCAACACGACGACCGACCCGACCGCGGCGGGATCGGCGTGCAGCCGCTCGGCCCAGTACCCATGGCTGACGACCGCTGCCGGCGACGCCGTGGGCTGGTCGTCCTCCGGCGTGAGCACGCGACCGGCGGCCGCCGCTGCGCCGAGCGTCTCGAAGTAGTTCCCCGACACGAGGTGCGCCTGTGCGCGCTGGACGGGACCGCCGCCGGCCGCGCCCGCCGAACGCGCGGACACCGACGTCTCGCCGCTCCGCACGGCGGCGAGCGACTCGAACGGCAGCGGCTGGCGGCGGAGATATTGGTAAATCTCGTAGGAGAATCGCGGCCAGCGCCCCGTCGGCGCGTCTCCCGTCGACGTGCCTTCACCTGGCGAGTCGTCGAACAGCACCAGGCGCGACGGCTCGCGGACCGGCAGCGACTTCAAGAGGACCGCGTCGAAGAGCGTGAAGATCGCCGTGTTCGCGCCGATGCCGAGCGCCAGCGTGATCACCGCGACGATGGTGGAAGCCCGTTCGCGCGCGAGCACGCGCAGCCCGTAGCGGAGGTCGTTGAGCGCCATCTGTGCCGTCCTCGCCCTTCAGACGCCCCCGCGCGGCAGGAGGTTGGCTTCGGCGTCTATCGGCGTTCGCTGCGCGCCAGCGCGGCCAGCACGCGATCCTGATCGGACGAGGACCGGATCGCATCCACCGCGTGGAGGAATGCCTGCCGCCGCGGACCGTCGAGCGATTGCGATTTGACGATGGTCAGGAGCACTTCGGATCGATCGTAGTCGGAGTGCATCTTGCCCACGGCGTCGAGCGCCGACTGCAGGACCGGCTGCGGCAAACGATCCTTCTTCACGACATCGGTGAGCACCATCCGCCGGTCGTAGTCTCCATGAATGCCGTCGAGCGCCATGAAGAAGGGCTCGCGCGTTGCGTCGTCCAATCCATAGTGCTCCACGTACTGCGTCAGCACCTCGCGGCTGTCGTAGTCGGAGTTGACCTTGGCGACCGACGACAGCAGCTGGCGCCGTTCGTCGGTGCCGAGCGCCGGGCCGTCCGCCATCATGCCATTCAGCACCTGGCGTTTGTCGTATGCCGAGTGCATCGATCCCGCCGCATCGAGCGCCGCGCGGGCGACCGCCGGGACGAGCGGACGCCGCGCGAGCACGACGTTCAGCACCTCGCGGCGATCGTAGTCGGAGTGCATCGAGGAGACGACCGGCAGATACGCGGCCGCCATCTTGTCGTCGAGCGGCGTCTTCTTCGCGATGGCCGTCAACAGCACGCGGCGGTCGTAGTCGGAGGTCATCTGCCGATCGATGCGCTGCAGCACCGGAAGAATCGTGGTGTGGTCGAACGGCGCGGCCTCGATGAGCGCCTGCAGATACACGCGGCGCACGTAGTCGCCCTCGAGCTGATCGACCTCCTGCAGCACGCCCGACACGCCTTTCTTCTCGAGGATCGATTTCACGCGTTGCGCGGCGCCGAAGCCCGAGCGGCGGACGAGGTGCGCGATCTCGGTCGCGAGGAACGCGCGCGCCTCGTCGTCCCACGGACGCTCCGCTGCGCCGACGTAGTACTTTCTCGCGATCGCGCCGCCCACTTTCTTGATCTCGACGCTGCGCGACACGTTGTTCGACGACTCGCGCACCGTCAGCGACCCATCGTCCGACATCGTCTGGACGTCCTTGAGGTCGTCGGTGAACGTGATCTCGCCGTGCGCGTTCGCGTCCATGTGCTCGCCGTCCTTCGACCAGCTCATGGTCCAGTTGCGGTCGTTCGTGTGCATCGACACGTGCGTGCCCGACTGTTCGGCCGGAGGCGCGGGTGGCGCCGGTGGTGCGGGCGGCGCAGGCGGCGCGGGTGACGCCGGTGGTTGCGGTACGTCGGCCTGTGCCCGTGGCGCAGGCGGCGCGGGAAGGGCCGGCGGCGCGGGCGGCGCGGGTGGTGGGAAAG
>JADMIO010866687.1_pt1 | contig 30115 bp, 28 predicted proteins | sample 8958161 | NCBI WGS metagenome assembly JADMIO01 (sample SAMN16585339, study PRJNA669376) | soil metagenome | isolation source: Crop rotation soil | place: USA: Cullars Rotation, Alabama | collected 2011 | reverse complement strand
GGTGCCGGCCGGCTCGCTCTCCGCCGCTACCGTCGTGGCTCCCTGCTCCGGGCCAGCCCCCTCCGGCAGCTCCGCGGGCGGTTCACCGGCCAGGCCCGCGAGCAGCAGCGTCTCCCCGCCGATCGCCGGTTTCCCGCAGCTCCAACAGAACTGGGCCTCGTGATTGAGGGTCAGTCCGCAGACGCATCTCCAGCCCCAGGGCACCTCGGAATCCAATTCACCGTTCCCCCGCCCACCCACCGCGATACATCCTGCTTATCAGGATGAGCCGCGTGCCCGTGCGCGCGCGGCCGATCCGTTCCGCCCTGTCCCGGCGCCGCTGCACGGTCTGCCTCCCCCACCTCCACGCATGTCCGAACGCTTCTCCGGTCAGAATCTTGCCGATTGCCCTTTCTGTCCGCCCGGAGGGCGGCAGTTCCGCACCGCCCGGCTGTGTTCCGGCTGCGGGCAGCCGCTGTGCCTCTCCTGCCGGCCCGATATCCCTGGAGTCCCGTCCCGCTGCCCGGACTGCGGCGGCGGCGGCGCCGAGGAAGCGCTCCGAGAACCCGGCCGCGCGCTGGAACGGCTCGCCGCCGCGGGGCTGAACCCACCCCTCTGGCTGACGCTCCTGCGTGACCGCGCCGGAACCGCGGAGACGCCGATTCCAGAATAGGTCGGCGCGATTTTCGCCCGTCTGTAGTAACAGTTGTTTGGCGGGAACTTCTGTTCGTGGTATACTCGCGGCAGGAGGGACCAGTTAATGAAGGGATTGACCGCCAAGCAGCAGCGCGTGCTGGACGTGATCCGGCAGGCGATGCGCACCTCAGGGCAGCCGCCCACCGTTCGTGAGATCGGGAAAGACATCGGGGTGCTCAGCAGTTGTACCGTCCAGCGGCATCTCGATGCGCTGGAGAAGAAGGGCTACATCAAGCGAGACCGCTACAAGTACCGCTCGATCGAGCTCACCGATTCGCCCATCCCGCCCTTTATCCGCGCCATCAATGTTCCCATCCTGGGACAGATCGCGGCGGGCGCCCCCATCCTCGCGCAGGAGAACATCGAAGATAGCTTCCCCCTGCCGATGGATGTGGTCGGCGAAGAAGACAGCGTTTTCATGCTCCGCATCAAGGGGGACAGCATGGTCGACGCCGGCATCTTCGATGGAGACCTGGTGGCGATCCGCCAGCAAGAGACGGCGCGGAACGGCGAGATCGTGGCGGCGTTGATTGAAGACGAGGCCACCGTCAAGCGGTTCTTCAAGGACGGCAAGCGGATCAAGCTGGTCGCCGAGAACCCGCGGTACGCCCCCATCGTGGTGGATGACTGCCGGATTCTCGGGCGGGTGATCCTCAGCATCCGGCGCTTCTAGCCAGGGGGCGGCGCGGCCGCCCTCCGTCCGTGCCGGTCCGGATGTGTGCGGGGCAGTCGTTACTGACTGCCCCGCCCTCATCCGGAGTCCCCCGGGCCTACCAATCCTCGTTCGGGCTCACGCCAAGCTGCTGGGCCACCTGCGGATGAATTGGGATGGGCCGTCCGAGCTGCTGCTCGAAGTCCATGAGCTGGCGGCGCAGGATGATGGCCATCACCTTGGCATGCTCCGGGCTCATGCGGATATCCGCCACCACGGTCGGCGGCACGTTCCCCTTGCCGGGCGTCGGGGAGACGGTAAAGGTGAGAGCCACCGTGAAGGGGGCGCACCCCACCTGGAGACCGTCGCTGTACAGGGGTTGGGGTTCCTCGGGCATCGGCTGACCTCGCTCAAAACGGACGACGATCCCCGTTCTACCCACGGCCGGGCGCCGCCTCCTGCGAACCATCAGCCCGCTTCGGGTGCGGTGATCTCAGTGCACCGCCGGGCCCAGTACCGTCAACTCCGCGCGGTCGGTGTCCAGGCGCGCGGAAACTCCCAGCGGCAGCGGCATCAGGTTCGGCAGGTGGCCGGAAGGCCAGCCGCACACCACCGGGATGCCCAGCGGCGGCAGCAGGTCGTCGAACACCTGGTCGAACGTCAGATAGCGGCTCCGCTCCTGCTCGTCCGGCTCCCACCGCGTGGTCCCGATAACGATTCCCGCGGCGCGCTGCAGCTTGCCGGCAAGCAAAAGCTGCATCAGGAACCGCTCCCAGTGGGCCGGCGACTCGTGAACATCTTCGAAGAACAGGAGGCAGCCCTCGGTGTCGATCTCGTACGGAGTGCCGAGCAAGGCCACCACCAGCGAGAGGGTGCCGCCCGCCAGGGGTCCCTCGGCTATCCCGGGCCGCAGCACCCGGGCCCCGGCGCAGCGCGGGTCGCGCAGCGAGCCGCTCGGTTCCGCCGCCGTTAGCATCCGCACCAGCACTTCCACGGCGGCTCCGCCGAATCCGGGCGCGAAATCGGACGCCACCATGGGAGCGAAGAAGGTCGAGAAACCACAGCGGGCATGCAGCGCCAGGTGGATCGTCGTCGCGTCGCTGTAGCCCAGGAACGGCTTCGGATGAGCTCGGATCCGCTCCCAGTCCAGGAGCGGAAGTAAACGGATGCTCCCGCTGCCGCCCCGCGCACAGATGACCGCATCGACCGCCGGGTCGGCGAACATGGTTGCCAGGTCCTCCGCCCGGTCCGCATCCGCTCCCGCCAGGTGGCCATACTGATCGCGAGCATGCGGCGCCACCACCGTGCGGAATCCCAGGGCGTGCAGCGCGTCGCGGCCGCGCTCCAGGGCGTCCTCCCGCACCGGTCCGCACGGGCTCACGATTCCCAGCGTGCCACCCGGAGGCAGCGCGGGCGGCGGGACCAGAATCCGGCTCATCGACCGCGCCCCGCGGCTCGGGGCTCGCGGAGACCCATCGCGGCCACGGCCCCGAAGAGACCCGCGGCGCTCCCCAGAACAAAGGCCGCGGGGTAGCCCCACTTCGCGGCGATGAGGCCGAGCACCACCGGGGCGGGCGCCGTCACGAGTTGCACAGTGTTCACCGCGCCGAGGGCCATCGCGTGGTCGGCCAGGGGAACGATCTCCAGAAGGTAGTTGACCAGGAGCTGGTAGACCGGGAAGCGCACGCCCACCAGGAAGTACACGCCGAGGTACCAGGTCCAGTGCCCGGCGAACGGAGCCGCCGCGCCCAGCAGGATGGCTGCGAGCGGGATGGTCCCCTCGATCCAGAGGAGCGCGCAGATCACGCCGCGGTTGCCGCGCCGATCCGCCACCCGCCCGAGCACACCGCTGGCCGCCGATTGGCTCACGGTCTGCACGAGCGTCGCCGCTACGATGGCGGTCGGCAGCAGCGCCGGGGTCAGGCCCGGATTGTGACGCCAGAAGCCGGTATAGAACTGGAGCATGTTCGCCAGGATGCCGACCGCCACGTTCACCGTCATCAACCGGGCCAGGTCGGGATTTCCGCGTGCCAGCCGGCCGAAGTGATGCAGGCTGGCGACCAGTCCGAACCGCCGGGTCTCCGCCTTCAGAATCGGCTCCCGGATGAAAAGCAGCGCCAGCGCGGAGCAGACGAAGAAGGTCGAGGTCAGCGTGAACGCGAGGGCGTAGTTCCTCGGCTCGGGAAAGGCGCCGCCGCGGGTGATTTGGAACACGATCAGAATCGCGACGCCGTTCACGATGCCGCTCAGCGACATCCCGGCCGCCATGGCCCCGCCCCGGCGGGCCGCGGGGATGACCCGGCCCAGCAGTGCGCCCTGCGCCACCCCCGCCGCGCCGAGGGCGGCGAAAAAGAGCGAATAACAGACTCCGAACACCCAGATCGCGCTCTGGCGATGCGCGGCGTCCGGCGTCCAGAGATACGCCGTCAACGCAATCCACACCGCGACGCCGGCGCCCCAGAAGAGGATCAGGGCGTGGCGCTTGGAGGCGAACCGGTCGGTGAGCGGCGCCGCCGCCAGCGGGGAGAGGTTGCGCCCCAGGGTGTTGACGGCCGTAAACACCCCCATCACCCACGGCGCCGGCGCCAGGTACGAGATGAGCCCGGCCATCATGGTGGCTTCCATCTTGAACTGCCACCCGATCCGGTAGAAGAACTGGTACGCCACCCACGCCCAGAAGTTCCGCGCCTCGTACGGGATCTCCGGTGCCGCGAGGGGAGTGGGCACAAGCGGCTCGGGGGAAGGTGCGTCGGCGGCTTTCACAGGGGCCTTTATACTCGGTCCGTAACCGCAAACGCGAAGGTAGCAGGCCTGGCAGGCTCGTGCGGGCACTGCTCGCTGCCGTCGATGCGACAGATGTCCCGCTCCGCTCTACCGGCCGAGCCGGTGGAAATCGGCGCGCCACGGAGGTAGAATATCCGTCGTTCGCGAGCGGATTCGCGGCGTGCCGACCAGGTTCCACGCGTTCCGTCCGTTTCGAGCCCGTCTCGCCCTGGCCGACAACGGTGTCGGCCCACCGGCCGCAGCCGCGGCCACTCGAGGATCAGCGGTTGACAACGGCACTCGCGGAGCGCGAAGCTGCGGACCTGGCGCCGGAGCGCGGTCAGGCACCCGCGGTCCGGGCGCCCAGCCCCGACGAAGCGGCCGCCGCGCGGCGCCTGCAGCGGGACGCCTTCGCTCTTCCTGAAGAGGGTCTCGCCGGCCACCCCGGCGAACGCGAGGAGCTGCGGGTGCTGGTACGCGAGAGCCGCGTGGTCTCGTGCCTGACCGTGCTTCACGCCCGTCTGCGGTTCGCCTCGGCGGAGCTGGCGATGGCGGGAATCCGCCACGTGGCGACGGCGCCCGACGAGCAGAACCACGGTTACGGCAGCGAGCTGATGCGGGACACCCTCCGATGGGCGCGGGCACAGGGCATCGCGGTCTCGGTACTCTTTCCTTTCTCATTTCGCTACTACCGCAAGTTCGGGTACGAGCTGGGCGGAAACCACTGCCAGTTCTGGTGCCGGCCCAACGCCCTCCCCGCCTATTCCGAAGCCGCGCACGTACGGGTGGCAGGTCCGGCAGACGCCGGCGCCCTGACGCATTGCTGGCAGCGGGTCGCACAGGAATACGCCTGCACGCTCGGACGGCAGCCCGACCGTTGGCGGACCGTCCTCGCGGACCCAATGCACCGCGTGATGGTTGCGCCGGGCGAGAAGGGGGTGAGCGGCTTCGCCGTCCTGGATGAGACCCGTGACTCGTACGGCGGCCGTCTGTTAAGAGTGCTGGACCTGGGTGCGACCGACCGCCGTGCCTGGCGGGCCCTGATCGGACACCTGGCCAGTCTGCCCGTGGAGGGCATCGAGTGGCTCGCCAGCGCCTCCGCTCTGGCGGCTAGCGGTCTCCTCCGCTCGCCGGCACCGCTCCGGGAAGGCTTCAAGCCGCGCGGAATCGCCACCGTCCGGCCCATGTGGCAGCTCCGGGTCCTCGATGCCCGGCGGGCCCTGGAAGCGCTGCTGCCCGGCACGACCGGCGGGCTAACACTCGCCGTGCAGGTCCGAGATGACCTGCTGCCGGAGAACACTCGGCCGGTGACCGTTGCTGCCGACAAGAACGGCGTGCACATCCGCGCAGCCCGACCTGGCGATCCAACCCTCACCGCGGATATCCAGATCTTCTCGCAGCTCGTCTGCGGTTACGTGTCCCCCACCGATGCCGTATCCCAGGGCCTGGCTTCGGTCAGCGGGCCCGATGCCCTCGAAGCCGCCGACCAGCTCTTCCCCTCCGGCGAGCCGTTCATCCCTGAGCTGGATCGCTTCTGATCGGGCGCGAAGGGGGGCCACGAACCTGCGTCTCCGGCTCCATCCTTTCGTGCGAACCCTGCAGCCTCTCGCGCGCCCCGCGCGGCCCCTCTCCCCGCCCGTCGGCGATAAACTGACCCGTCCGCCCCGAGGAGCCTCATGCATCATCCCAACGACCTCCGCTACGCCAAATCGCACGAGTGGGTGCGCGTGGACGGCGACCGCGCAACCGTGGGCATCACCGACTTTGCCCAGCACGAGCTGGGGGACGTGGTCTACCTGGATTTGCCGGCGGCCGGCCAGACGTTTCGCAAGGAAGCCGCGTTCGGAACGGTGGAGTCGGTCAAGGCCGTCTCCGATCTCTATGCGCCCGTCTCGGGCGAGGTCCTCGAGCAAAACTCCTCGCTGCTGGATGCCCCCGAGGGCATCAACAATTCACCTTACGATACCGGCTGGATGCTCGTGCTGAAGATGTCGGACCCAGCCGAGGTGGAGAGCCTGATGGACTCGGCGGCGTATGAGGCTCACATCGCCGGCTCCTGAGCGCTCGGCCGCCGCCCAGGCGGCTTTCCGCGCCCGGCTTGCGGCTACCACCTGGCGGCGAATCCGTTCGGGCAGCGGCTCGGGGCAAACGAACATGGCCATCGACGCCGACCTGCTGCAACAGGCCGCCGCGGGGCTGCTGCCACCCGTGATGCGCCTGTACGCCTGGGACCCGCCAGCCGTCTCGCTGGGCCGCTTCCAGGATTCCGCCGGCATCCGGGAGGAAGAAGTGCGACGCCGGGGGTGGGACGTGGTGCGCCGCCCCACCGGGGGCCGGGCGGTGCTCCACCAGCACGAGGTCACCTACGCGGTCGTTCTCCCGCCGTCGGTCGTCGACGGTGTGGGCGTGCGGGACAGCTACGCGGTGCTCACGGCAGCCCTCAACGCCGGGCTGCGCTCGCTGATACCCGCGTGGACGCTCACTCAGGCCCGGCCACAGCCTGACGCCCCCCGCTCCGGTGCCAACTGCTTCGCCGCGGCGGCGGAAGCCGATTCGGTGACCGTCGCCGGAAAGCTCGTCGGCAGCGCCCAGGCTCGATCGGGCGGGGCGCTGCTGCAGCACGGAAGCATCCTGCTCGATCTCGAAATTGAAGCGTGGCAAGCGCTGTTCGGGGACGCCGGACGTCCGATCAGCCTGGCCGACCTGGCCGGTCGTCGCGTGCCCGCGCAGACGGTGGAAGCTGCGGTGGAAGCCGGGTTTCGGACGCTCGGAATCCGCTACGAGGAGGACCCATGATCGGCCTGGTCGTGTCCATCCTCTTTTTCGTGGCCATCGGCGTCTACCTCATCGTGCGGCGGACTGAGATGGCGCACGCAATGGCCCTGGTGCTTGGGTCCGGCCTGGTGCCGGGGTGCGCGGTCGCGCTGGGGACGAGCTTCATTCTGATCGCCGTCGCCGCCGGAGTCTGCGCTGCCCTCGGGCTTTTCGGACCCCTGTGACGAGCCAATGGTCCGCCTCGTCACGCGGCGGCCTGGTCGCGCGTCATATCTCACATCGGCGTTGAGCGCCCTCGGGGGCGGGAGAGTGGCGATGGGCGTGGCGGTAATCCTCCAACAGCCGGGGACCCAGGACGTCGATGAGCTCGCAATTCAGAGGGTGGCCTCCGGCGACCCCGCCGCCCTCGCGGAGCTGTTCGACCGCCACCGCTCCCGGCTCTTCGTCTTCCTCTACCGCCTGGTGGGCGACGCCCCAACAGCCGAGGACCTGCTGGGGGAGACCTTCTTGCACCTGCATCGCGGCGCCGGACAGTACCATGCCGGCAGCGGTTTCGCTCCGTGGCTGTTTCGGATCGCGCGCAATCTCGCCGTCAGCGAGCTCCGCCGGCGCCGGGTGCGGCAGCAGGGCTGGCAGCGGCTGGTCGCCTGGTTCAATCCGAATTCCGCCGCCCCCGAACCGGAGCCCTGCGACATCAGTGACCGAGTACAGGCCGCGCTGCGGAAGCTCTCCGAGGAGCAGCGCACTGCCATCGTCTTGAAGGAGTACCTGGAGCTGGACTACCGCGAAGTCGGGCGCGTGCTGGGATGTTCGGAGCAGGCCGCGCGGGCGCGGACCTACCGCGCCCGCAGCGCTCTCCGGGCGCTGCTGGAAGACTGGTATGCTGAGGGGCGGGCGGAGATTTGATACGGATGCCGACGAAGAGGGATTGCCTCCGGGCCGAACGGCACCTGCAAGCGCTCGCCGATGGCGAGCTGTACGCGGGCGATCACGCCCGCCTGCAGGCTCACCTGGACGAATGCGCGGCCTGTCGCCACCTGGGAGCCTTCGACGAGCAGGTGCGGAAGGCCCTTCGGGAGGAGCCTGCGGTCCTGCACTGGCGGCAGCTCCCCACCGGTCGGGAACTGCTGCTCGCTGGGGCACTCGTGCCGTCGCCGCGAGGACGCAGCCGCCTGGCCCCGGCAGTGGCGGCCATGGCCGGCGCCCTTGCGCTTGCCGTACTGACCCTCAAGACGCCGGCTCCCCATCGAGCATCGCAGGCCCGCCCGTCCACGGCCGCGCTGCCCGCCCTCGTCGTCGTCGACGACGAAGCCGCCGGCCGGCAGGTACTGGTCGCCCCACCGGAGCGCACACCTTGAAGCGGAGGGCGCTGCTGGCAGCGTGGCTTGCCGTTGCCGCGGCCCCGGCCGGCGCCCAGGGCAAAGGGGACTCGCTCGACCTGAAGGTCGTCGAGCTGGCGCGCACGGTCGACCTGGGACGCGGTGGGGAGAAATTCCTGACCGTGACGGTGGAGGTTGCCGGTGGCGATCCCCTCCGCCTCCGACGCGTCCAGCCGCTGCGCGAAGACTTCACCCTCCTGGCAGGCAAGACGTCCCTGCCCTGCCGGTGGCTCCGCGGCGGCTCCCTGCCGGAGGACGCGAGCCGGCTTCGGTTCGTGCTCGGCTTCTCCCCACCCGCGGGCGGCGGGCGCGTGACCCTGCGGGCCAATTTGCCGCGCATCCAGTCCGAAGACACGCTGGAGATGCGGCTCACCGACCTCGACGGCAAGGCGCAGGAGCGCTCCGGGCCCGGCTGGCGGGTGAACGTGACCCGCTTCGCCCCTGAAGACTACCGGCCGCCGGCGCTGCCCGAAAAGGGCCAGTTCTTCAGCAAGGCCGGCCCGGTGGACGCCCGCGTGTTCCGTCGGGAGGCGCCTGGGCAAACTCCGGACCGCGTGCTCGCCCTCCACTTCGACGCTCACGACACCGGCCTCTTCGACCCGCTGCTGGATGTGGCAGGCAGCTTGCTCGTGGATGGCGGTCCCGGGACTCCGATGGTCTCCGCCGCGCTGCAGCGTGACCCGTCGCGCACGGTCGCCCGGCCCCCCTACTCGCCGTTCGTCCGCGCGCAGTTCTACTTTGCGCTGCCGCCGAAGGCCCGTGCGACCGGCGCTGTGATCCGGCTCATCCGCCGCACCGGCAACCCGACGGCACCACCGATCGAGATCAAGAACCTGCCCCTGCCTGATTAGCCGCACGATGCACAGACTCACCGCCTCCTCTGCGACGACGCGGGCGGAGCTGGGATTCGGCTCACCCTACCGCCTCGATGCTCCGTCGAGGAGCTGAAGCCAGACCTGGAAGCGGTGGGCCAGCCACGCGGCGCCCTGGCCCTCCGCCTCCAACCATCGCAGGCCGGCCCGTCCCCGCCGCACCCAGACCACTTCCGCGGGCAGGTCCTGCGTGGATCCGTCCAGCGTGTCCTGCAAGATCAGCCGGCGACACTCGCCGGTGGTCAGGCCGTCTTCGATGAGCAGGCTGATCCCGTGGCGGCTCACGTCGTAAACCACCGCTGGCAGCCCGAATACCCGCACAGGTGGGCACTCACCCACCCGCGGCTCCGTGCGCCGGTCTAACCGGCGAGCACCCCCAGGCGCCTGGCGGCGCAGCTTCGGACGCTCGTGAGGGACCATGGCACTGCTCCTGACGTGCGATGCCGGCGGAATCGAAGGTCGAGACGGTAAGGGACGTGAACGAGACGGCGACTCACTCCCAGGGCAGCGCTAGCTGCCCAGCGGGAACCGGGGTGTCGAGCAGACCGGGCAATACGAGCTCGGGCGGCTTTGACCGAGCCGGCTCGCGCACGGGCAGCGGCGGAAGCGGCTGGCCGGTGTGGGCGGGACACGCCGATTTGAAATCGCACCCTCCGCACTGCTGCCCCGGGCACGGCTCCCAGCTCCGCTCGGAGTTGATGTCGTTGCCCGTCGCAATCACCCACCGCTTCAGCTCGCGCACCTGGGCGGAAGATCGCTCGGTGGTGCGACGCAGGTTGTGCCGCAGGAAGTACAGCGTCAACGCTTCCGGTCGAATCCCGTGCGCCTCTTCCATTCCCACCGAGTACAGGCCGAGTTGCAGGTCCTCATCCACCTGCTCCTGCGAGCGGACTTCTCGCTCCAGCTTGTAGTCGATCACCTCGTAACCGGAATCCGTGGCATCCACGCGGTCCAGGGCCCCTTCGAGCGTGTGAGGACCCAGGTGGATTCGGAACTTGTGCTCCTGAAAGATCGGGTTGCAGCCTCTCTCGCTATTCGCCGCGTGATACCCCTCCAGGATTTGCAGCCCTTCCTGGTACTCCGGATCGCTGCGCAGCGTGGGATCCTGCAGGGCTCCCCAGGCGGCATCGTAGGCGGCCAGCACTTCGTCCCAGCGTGGCGGGCCGCTTCGGGCGTAGGTCAGCCAGCGCATGAGAGCGTGGTGGATGCGGCGCGCGGCGCGGAAGAGCCGCCTCGGCCGGCGGGGCAGCCGATCGAGATAGGTGAACCGGTACCGCAGCGGGCATTGCCGGTAAGTGTTGAGCTTGGAGTAAGACAGCCTCAACGCCCTGACCACCGTCCCCGGGCGGGACCGATGGGCCTCGCGCCTCACTTCGCTGAACCAGGGTGGAGCTTCCTCTGCCCCGGCCCGACGATTTTCCCAGACGGGAAGAAGGAACGCGGCCGAAGCATCCTGAACAAGGGGCCGGTTCCCCGTGGAGAGGAGATTTCCCCGCCCGGGAATGAACTCTCCAAGCGTCGTAGCGGTAGTTGCTCAACCAACCAGGAGGCCCCCGTTGGAAGGCTATTGCGTGAAGTGCCGGTCGAAGAAAGAGATCAAGGACGCCAAGCAGGTGACGATGAAAAACGGTCGGCCTGCCACCGAGGGCGTCTGCCCGGACTGCGGAACCAAGATCTTCAAGATTGGTAAGGGGAGCTAAGCCGCTTCCCTTTCCGTTCGGTCCCCTCAACCCTCCCCCAAAGGCCGATGAACGGCCTCTCCCCCCAAAACATCCCCTTCTACACTTAACGTCCCCTCTTCTGGCGAACCCCTGCCCTACGGCGGGGGTTTCTTCTTTTCTGCGGCCGTCGTCGCCCGGCGAGGCTGGCAACCTACCGCCGAACCCACAATCGGTCAGGTATCGTCTAATAGACGGCAGGGAACATATGCCCCAATTCAGCGGTCTGCTATGATCGCCGGACGCGAGCATTTCTAAACATCGCTCCGGCCGCTACCCCCGGAGCCCTGCCTTTGTCGCCTCGCCGAATCCGCCCGGCCCGCCCCGGCCGCTTCGCCACCAGCTTCTCCCTGCGCACTCTAATCCTCGCCCTCCTCTGCCTCGTCGTGTCCGGAATCGTCGTCTCGGCCGCGGGCGCGGCGGCGATGACCGTGTACGTTTCGCCTTCCGGCAGCGACAGCGGTGACGGCTCGAGTGCCCGACCCTACCGGCAGATTCGGCGGGCGCTCGCAGCCGCGCCTCCCGGGCTGACCGTCCTGGTCGCCGATGGAGAGTACCTGGGATTCACGCTGGAAGACGTCCACGGGGCGGCCGGCGCGCCGATCACCGTCCGCGCGCTGGGCCAGAATGCCGTGGTCGTCCCGACGACGGACCGCTCCTACAACCTCGACAACATCGTGGTGAACTACTCGTCGTGGATTTCCCTGGATGGGCTCCGGAGCGCGGGAGCGGGACGGGCCGGGGTGCGGGTAACTGTCAGCCCGCACGTCACGGTGCGGAACGGGGTCTATGGGAATAACGCGCGGTGGGGCATCTTCACCGGTTACTCGGACGACCTCCTGATCGAGGGGAACGAGTGCTTCGGCAGCCGCACCGAGCACGGCATCTACGTCTCCAACGCCGGCGACCGGCCGGTGGTCCGCGGCAACTGGGTGCACGACAACAACGCCGCCGGAATCCAGTTCAACAGTGAAACCGACGACGGCTCGGATGGCCTGATCTCCGGCGCGGTCATCGAGAACAACGTCGTCTACCGCAATGGCGCCGCCGGCGGGGCGGGACTCGCGCTCTACGCCCTCCAGGAATCCGTCGTCCGGAACAACTTGCTTTGGGGCAACCACGCCTCGGGCATCGTCTTCTGGCAGGGAGATGGCGCGCTCGGTCCCCGGGACGTGCAGGTGGTGCACAACACCGTCGACATGCCCGCCGACGCGAAGTGGGCGCTGCACTTCAGCGACACGGCGGGGCCGAACCTGGTGCGGAACAACATCCTGCTCTGCAGGCAGGGCTGGCGCGGCGGGCTGCGCTACACCACCGCCGGCGACGTGGCCAACGTGGACAGCGACTACAACCTCATCGACCGAGTTTCCGATGACGACGGCGAGGAGATGATGCCCCTGGCCGACTGGCGAGCTCGCGGTCACGAAGCGCACTCGGTCACCGCCTCCCCGGACACTTTGTGGCTGAATCCCGCCACCGGCGACTACCACCTCCGGAACGGCGCCGCCGCGGTCGACCGCGGGCAGCAGGTGGCGGGGGTCCTCGTCGACCTGGAGGGCCGCGTCCGGCCCGCGGGCAATGCCGTGGATCTTGGCGCCTTCGAATCCGGCTCCGCGGCAGCGGCCCCTCGTCCCACTCTCACCGGCTGGAGCCTCTCTGCCACCGTGGTGGACGGCGGCTCCTCGCTCACGGGCACGCTGACTCTTTCCGCTTCGGCACCTGCGGGCGGAGTCGTCATCGCGCTCGCTTCCAGCACAGGCGCGGTTCAGAGCCCGACGACCGTCTCCGTTCCGGCGGGCGGCCTAACCGCAGTGGTGGCGATCGCCACCACTGCGGTTGCCACCGACACGGCCGCCACCCTCAACGCAACCCTTGACGGCGCGACGCGCGGCGCATCTCTGACGGTCCGAGCGGCGACTGCGCCGTCGCTCTCCCTTTCGATCGCCCTCAAAGCGAAAGAGCTGGTGGGCGGAGCGACGACAACTGGCACCGTGACTCTCTCCGGTGCTGCTCCGCCCGGAGGGCTGCGGCTTGCGGTCAGCGTCGAGGGTCCCGGGGTCGCCCCCGCTAGCCTAACCGTGCCATCCGGATCTCGGACCGCTACGTTCACGCTGGGCACGCGACCGGTTGCCGCGGACAGCGACCTGCGAGTCGCGGTGTCCGCCGCCGGGTTCGGCGCCGCAGCACCGCTCTCCGTCAGGACTCCCGTCCCCACCGCGCTCGGACTCAGCCGGGGCACGGCGCGTTCGGGTCAGAGCGTCACCGGCACGGTCACGCTCAACGGCAGGGCTCCCGACGGCGGAGCCGTGGTCTCCCTGGGGTCCAGCCATGCCGCCGTTCCCGTGCCGAGCACTCTCACGGTTCCCGCGGGTCAACTCCGGGCGACGTTTAGCTTCAAGGCAGGCAAGGTGATCAGCAAGACAGCGGTGTCCATCACCGCAAGCCGCGCTAGCGCGAGGGTGAACCGGACCCTGACTGTCGTCGCCCGGTAGGTGCCCGCGCTGACAGGGCGGAGCATGCTCCGAGAATCAGGTTTTGGCGAGCCGGCCGCGGCTGCAGAACTGTGGCGGCACCCCAATCTCGTGGCAACAAAGCGGACGCGGAGTTGTCATTCCTCTCGGCATCCATGGACCGTCCCCAGGTCGCGGCAACGACCAGCTCTGCCAGGAGCGGCGGGACGGTCCTCCGTGAGGCGCCAAAGGAGGCGTCCGCTCATGCTGTCATCCCTCGTTCCCACTCCTGCGGCGCACGGGCGCCGGCATGGCTTCACCCTCATTGAGCTGCTGGTGGTGATCGCCATCATCGCCATTCTCGCCGCCATTCTCTTCCCCGTGTTCGCCCAGGCGCGCGCCAAGGCACGCCAGACCATGTGCATGTCCAATTGCCGCCAGATGGGCACCGCGATGGCCATGTATGTGCAGGACTACGATGAGCTGCTCCCGCGCGTGTTCACCGGGGGACCGCCTTCGCGCGACTGGACGACCGACCTGCTGCCCTACATCAAGGCCGGTAATCTGCAGGACGCCATCAAGATCAACCCGGGGCTCGCACCGGACCGCCCCGACCTCTTCAGCGCGATCCAGCCCTTCTTCCAGTGCCCGAGCAAAGGCCCATCCCGCGACACTCGCGGGTTCCGTCGCGGCTTCGGCTACAACTGGTGGCTAGCCGTCAGCACCCCGATCTCCCTGGGCGAGATCCAGTTTCCGGCCGACCACCTCGCCTTTGGTGACGTCTATGGCGAGGTCGACCGCCTCGTGCCGTTCGATTGGACCGGGGACGCCCGCTTCATTCCCGAGGCCCGGCACAGCGACGGCCTGAACCTGACGTTCGTGGACGGCCACGCCAAATGGGTGAACGCGAAGGACCCCAAGATGCACTGGCCGCCCAGCATCAACCAGTCCGGCGCACCGCGCCCGCTCGGAACGTACTTCTGGCCCGGTTAGCGTCAGGCCCAAAGAGGGACGGCCCGCCCGGACAGGGCAGGCCGTCCTTCACTGCTCACTTGAGGCCGATGACCATGCGGTGCACGAGGCCGTCCCCAAGATCGAGCCGCAGTTCGTAGCTGCCGACGGAGAGTCCCTTCGACGACCAATTGAAGATGTAAATCCCCGGCGGGTCATAGCGAAAGGTGTTGTCGGCGCTAGAGTTGCCTGACGGCGTGGCGTCGACGGGGTCTCCCACCGGCTCCGAGCCGTTGACGCGCTGGAGGGTCAGTCGCGCCGTCGTGTCCGTGATTCCAGCGCCGGCTCCGAAGAGGCTGAACTTAACCGGAACCGTGCTGCCGAGCTTGAAGACGGATGATCCGTCTGCCTTGATCGGTGCCAGCGGGAACTGGACCTGGTATACCACCCAGACCGTGAAGCTTGCCGTCGCGATGTTGCCGTGACCGTCGGCCGCCGAGCACGTGACGGTGGTTTTCCCCAACGGGAATGAGGAGCCCGACGGTGGAGAACAGACGGTCGCAACCGAGCCGTCGACCAGGTCGGTGGCCGAAGGCGTGGGATAGACGACGCTCGCTCCCGTGCTGCTGGTGGCGCCGACTACCCGATCCGTGGGAACGCCGATTAGCACAGGGGGAGTCGTGTCTAGCACGCTCACATGGGTCGTCGCGGTCGCGATGGCCTGGCCATCCGAGACTGTGAGCGTGAAGGCGTGCTCCCCGACCGAGAGCGGCAGGGTGACGACCGCGGTGGTCCCCACGAGGACGCCGTTCTCCCGCCATTCATAGGTGAGGGGATCGCTGTCTGGGTCCGAGGATGCGGAGCCGGAGAGCTCGACATCGGTATCGGCTCCCGTCGCCTCGACTGCCAGGTCGGCACCGGCATCCGCCGCCGGCGGATGATTGCCAAGGGAGTCCACGGCAACGTAGTCGTAGTCGGCGTGGCCGGCGCCGGCGAATACCGAGCCGCTAATGCTCACGGTCTGGAAGCCGGGCAGTGGGGTGGCGTAGGTGTGGTGGGCGACTACCGCGTACACTTCGCCGTCCGGACTCATCTCCATGGTGAGCTCCTGGCCATGACGTGTGATGCGGACGTAGTAGGTGTCCGCAGCGTTGGGCGCGATCTGGGTCCGATCCGCCAGCACGCCCCCCTCCAGCGCATCACCATAGACATCGTCCCGTCCGAAGTCCCGGTCTCGCCAGAAGGTCAGCTCGTTGAACCTCCGCTGGTCCAAACCGCCGAGAACGAGCCGCAGCAGATGCTGGCGTCCGTTCCCGGGCGGCATCGAGTACGCGACCTTCGTCTCGAAGCGCCAGTCCGTGCCGCTGAACTCCCGGTAGACCCAGAGCGAGTTGGAATCGCCTGGAAACGTGGTGCCGTTGAACGTAAACCGAAGGAAGCCGGGGCGATCCGTGAGAGAGGCCAGGCCGATCCCCGGACGCACCACCCATCCAGGGTCTAGGGTCGAAGAGGTGAAATCGTCCCGGAACGAGCTCACGCTCTGAGCGCGAGCCGGATGGATGAAGATCGCCAGGCACACCGCCGCCAGCACCACGGTCAACCCGAGGCCACGCCGGGAAAAGGGTGTCATTTCCGCTCCTTGTCAGCAGACCCGATCAGTGGATTGGGCAGCCGAGATCCGCCTGGACCCCTACCGCCCGGTAGCTCGGGTACTCTGATGAAAGTCCATGCCTCTCGCATCGGCATTACATGCCGGGCCCTCGCGTGCGGGGCGCCAGACCAGCATGTGAGCGGGATGCGAGTTCCAGGTGAGGACTCCGTGAGGATGAGACCCAACAAAGGAGCTGAAGACCTTTCCCGACGGGATTGGCCCATGGAACCTATCTGGTCACTCCACCTATTGGGACGCACGAGTATCGAGCGGCCAGGAGCGGCGCCAGTCGAGCTGGGAGGCGGTAAGACCGCGCAACTCCTGGCGCGGCTGGCCCTGCCGGCAGGAAGGTCGCACAGTCGCGACCAGCTCGCCGAGTGCCTCTGGCCGGATGATGGCGCGACTCCGGAAGGCCGCAGCCGTCTGAATGGTGAGCTCTGGCGTTTGAGAAAGCTCCTGGAACCGGACGACATCGAAGCGGGTACGGTGATTCACTCGCTGTCGTCGGGGATATCACTCGCATCCCATCGGATCTCTGTTGACGTCAGCCGGTTTGAGACAGCGATCGCCCTGGCGCGCCAGCATACCGGCGCGGAGCTGGCCTTCCATCTAGAGCGGGCCATCGAGCTCTATCGCGGAGATCTCCTGCCCGGCTGCCTGGAGGACTGGGTTTTCCCGGCCCAGCGACTCGTCAAGGAACTCTACAGACAGGCTCTCCGGGACCTGATGGAGCACTACGAACGCGCGGGCTGCCGGGGGCGCGCACTCGAGTTTGCACTTCGAGCGCTCGATTGCGACCCAAACGATGAGGGCGCACACGCCGAGGTGATCCGGCTCTACGCGTTGGACGGTCGCCAGGAGGACGCGCGGGAAGTGCTCAAGTTCACCCGCGCCATACTGGCACGCTTCGACGAGGAGCCCACAGCCGAGACTCGATCTCCCGTCGACACTCCGGCTGGCCCCACTCGGGCCGGGTTTGAGCCCCACCCTGCTCCCATTCAACGCGGGGCGTCACCCGGCTCCACCGGAATCTCGGAAACTCCGCTGCTGCCGTTCGCGGGAGCCATCGAACCTCATTCGACAGCCTACCTCCGCCGTCCGGTGGATACCAGGCTTGAACACGCCATCGCCGAGGGCGTCAGTCTCGTGCTGCTGCGCGGTCCGCGCCAGGTGGGCAAGTCCTCCGCCCTGGCGGGAGCGCTCGCCTGGGCGGGCGCCAGGAAACTGCGCACCGCCTTCACGGATCTACAGCTCTTCGGCGACCACTCACTGCGGAACGCCGAGTTGGTTTTCCGCGGCCTGGAGGGCAGCCTGGCGGAGCAATTGGATGAAGCTCCGGAACCCTGGCATCCAATGCTCACCCCCGCGCGGAACTTCGAGCGGTTCGTGGCGCGCCGGCTCACGCCCGAACTGCCCCAGCTTGTCTGGGCAATCGACAACCTGGATCGGCTCCTTCCAGAACCGGCTGCCGCCGAAGTGCTGGCGCTCTTCCGCTCGCTCCACAACCAGCGCGCCCTCCCCGGAAACACGCCGTGGAAGACCCTGACCGTCGTGCTGGCATACGCAACCGAGCCCCGGCTCTACGAGACCAATCCCAACCTCTCGCCGTGGAACGTGGGCCTGAAACTTGACGTCACCGACTTCACCCGAGAAGAGCTCGCCGAGCTCAACAGTCGCTGGGACGCCCCACTGCGGAGCCGGCGCGATCTGGACGCGTGCTGGTCCCTTCTGGGAGGACACCCCTACCTCTCCTCAATGGCGCTCAGTCACCTGCGACGAGAGCGCCTCAGTTGGAGCAAGCTCACGGATGATGCGCGCGGATGGGAGCGGCTCTTCGGCGACCACTTGCGCCACCTTTGGGAAGACCTGGGGCGCAGTCGCGAGCTCTGTGACGCCGTTCTTCAGGTTCTTCGAGATGGGGCCCTGATCGACGAAGAGGCCTTCTACCGACTGCGGACTTCCGGCGTGCTGGCGGGGTCCAGCTTTGACCATCCCCGGATGCGGTGTGGCCTCTACGCGCGCTTTCTGCGAGGCAAGCTCGTTGGGATCACCGACAGTTGAGCGAGTTCTATGTTACTGGTGGCACGCTGCGCACTGACGCACGCAGCTATCTCGAGCGCGCGGCCGATCGTGAGCTCGATGCCGGCCTGCGGCGAGGTGAATTCTGCTTCGTCCTCACATCCCGCCAGACCGGAAAGTCATCCCTGATGGTGCGCACGGCGACCCGGTTGCGCGAGGATGGGATAGCGGTCGCCGTACTGGACCTCACCCGCGTGGGACTCAACGTGTCGCCGGAGCAGTGGTACTTCAGCCAGCTCCTGCTCGTCGGCGAGCAGTTGGGCAGGGAAGAGGAGTTGGAACGCCGGTGGGAAGCCCTGGGGGCACTGGGGCCCCTCCACCGCTTCATGGAAGTGATCGGCAGCCTGGTCCGAGAACTTCCGAAGCCCTCATCGGACGATTGCCCGGCGCTCGTCATCTTCGTAGATGAGATTGATGCGGTGCGGAGCCTTCCCTTCACCTCGGATGAGTACTTCGCCGCCATCCGCCAATGCCACAACCGCGCCGCAGACGCGCATACTCGGCTCCCTCTCGGGTTTTGCCTTCTAGGCGTGGCAACGCCATCCGAGCTCATCAGTCATCCCGAGATGACTCCCTTCAACATTGGTACGCGGATCGCCCTCGGCGATTTCACTCCGGATGAAGCCGCACCGCTCGCCCAGGGACTGCATGCATGCCCGGCCGAGGCGGCCCGGCTGCTCCGCCGCGTGCTCTACTGGACAGGAGGCCACCCTTACCTGACTCAGCGCCTTTGCCGTGCCGTCTCCGAGGCTTCACGCGGGCGCAAACATCCGCATGGTTGCCGCTGGAGCGTCCTACGAGGCGCGGCAAGCGCCCGTACGGTCGATCAGCCTTGCCAAAGGCTCTTCATCGAGCCCGGGGCCACGGACCGCGATGACAATCTCGCGTTTGCCCGCGACCGCATGCTGAAACACGGTCTGGATCGCGTCACCGTGCTGGAGCTGTACCGGCGGGTGCTGACGGGCCGCCCCGTGCGCGCGGAGAGCACGAACGAGGCCGCCGTCCTGCTCCGCCTGGCAGGTGTGGTCGAGGCGCGAGGCGAACTCCTGCGCCTGCGAAACCGGCTCTACGGTCGGGTATTCAACCGGAGTTGGATCTCATCGCAGATGCCCGACGCGGAACGCCGGCGGCAGCTTCGCGCCTATCTCCTCGGCGCCGGAAGGACCGCCGCGCTCGCATCCGCGCTCATCGCCGTCATCTCGGGATTTGCAATCGACCGGAGCATCCAGGCCCGCCGGCTTCGGCAACTGGCCTACGGCGGCGAGATGGGGGTGGCCGCACGAGCCGCGGAGGCGTGGGACGATACCGTCGCGATTGAAGTTCTGGAGCGACAACGCCCGCAGCCCGGTACCGAGGACCTGCGAGGCTTTGAGTGGCGGCGCCTCTGGGGAATCTTCCACGGAGAAGAGCGCCGACTGAGGGGCCACGACGATCTCATCTTCTCCGTGGCCACCTCACCGGAGGGGAACCAGTTCGCGTCCGCCTCTTTTGACGGCACGGTGCGCCTCTGGAACGCCAGGACAGGTGATCCGGAACAGGTGCTGCACAGCAGCGGCGGCCAGCTGTTTGCAGTTGCCTACTCGCCGGTAGATTCCCAACTGGCGACGGCGGGAGACAGCGGATGGTTGGAGTTGTGGGATTGGCGGACCGGCCGGGTTCAGATGCGCAAGAGGATCTCGGCCAGCGGCATCCACGCGCTGGCATACACCCCCGACGGAGCAGCGATCATCACCGTCGACGAGGCAGGGACGGCGGCGCGATGCAGCGCCCGGCCGGGGGAGGCTACGGTTTGTCTCGCACGATCCCGTCCTGGGTCCGAGCTCCGCAGCGTGGCGGTCACGTCCGATGGGAGCCGCGCAGCCTTCGCCGGAGAGGGCGATCGGCTGCGGATTGTAGCGCTCTCGGGCAACGCCCCACCCACGGAAGTCGCGTGTCCATCCGGAGTCCAGACGCTCGCCTGGTCTCGGGATGGCCGGCTGCTGGCCGTGGGGTGGAAGAGCGGAAGGTCTCAGCTCCTGGATCTACGCCGCAATCGCTGGGTCTCCGGGCCGCAGCAGCACCGCCAGGTCAACGCTGTGGCAGTCTCACCAGATGGCCGGTTGGTCGCGTCCGCGAGTTGGGATGCGACCGTTCGGCTCTGGGACGCTGGTACGGGAAGATCAATGTGGATCCTGCGGACCGGCGAGCTGAATAACTCCGCCTGCTTTACCCCGGACGGTCGGACTCTGCTCACCGGCGGCAACGCGGGAGAGGTAAAGACCTGGGATCTGGGCGCTCGCAAAGCCCTGGAGTCACTAGACTCCGGGCAGCCGGTTCGGGCCATTCGCTGCGGCCCATCGTATCTGGCCGTGAGCACTTCGAGCACCGGCTATTCCCGGCTGTGGCCGTTGGTCGATGGGCGGGCGGGCGCCCCGCTGCCGATCCCGCAGCAGTCTGGCAGGGCGCTCGATACATCATCTGACGGACGATTGGTTCTGGCGGCCACGCCCCAGGCAGGTCCGGCTCGGATCTTCGCAACGGGACATCGCCTTACCTGCCTCGGAGAACGCCGGACTCCCGGGCTGGCCGCAGCAGCCCTTTCCTCCGATGGCCAGTTCGCGGCGGTCAGCTTCAACCAGAAGCCGGGAGTTGAGATCTGGGGAGTGCCGTCGCTTCGCCGCCTGGGTGAATTCCGAACCCAGGCGAGGGACGTGGGTTGGATCTCCTTCTCTCCTGACGGGCGCAGGGTGGCTGCGGCGGGCGGTGACTTCCTCTCCGTTGCTGAGCTCCGTGGGGGGAGAGTCGAATCCGTCGTGTCCAGTAGGGCCGGGAAGAGCAACATCACAGGGCTCGCGTTCTCTCCGGACTCGCGGCAGGTTGCCTGCTGTGACTGGTCACAGCGTGTCTCCATCCTCGACGTGAGCGCGCTCTCGGAAGTCCGAGGTTTCGTCGCGCACTCCCAGCCTCTGACGGGCCTGGCCTACGCGCCGGACGGCAGAACCCTCGCTACCGGCGACGAGGGTGGAGAGGTGAAGCTATGGAGTCTGCCCACCTGCCAGAACGTGGGTACTCTTCGAGCTCACCGGCGAGCGACTCGCGCCCTGGCCTTTTCACGAGACGGAAATCTCCTCGCGACCGGCGGTGATGACGGCCAGATCCACTTATTCCCGGCTCCGGGATTCGGCAGTACCGATCCCGCGCCGCGCCCACCAAAGGGGCAGAACTACCCAGAGTCACACTCGCCCTAGCCGCTGCGGCCGTGCCAGCAAACCGGACCAGGGATCGCCGGCCGCGGACAGAGCAGCGAGAACCGAGGTGAAGGTAAACGTCGCCGGATCCGCGCCTTCCAGGTCCTGCCAGGCCAACGGCGTGGACACCCGCGCGCCGGGCACGGCCCGCGCGGAATACGGCGCCGCGAGGCTCTTGCCCCGGCCGTTCTGCACCCAATCCATATAGATCTGCTCCGGCCGTCTCGCCTGCCGTGCCCGCTCGGGGGTCGCCCAGCGGGGACGACGCTCGGCCACGAAGCGGCAGATCGCCTCGGCCACCCGGGCCACCTCCTCGTGCGAATGGATGGGCTCCAGGGGGACGTACACGTGGAGCCCACGCGATCCGCTGGTCTTCACCCCGGACTCAAGCCCGAGCGTAGCCAGTGCGGCGCGCGTCTCCAGGGCGGTGGCGACGACCTCCTCCCACGGAGTCTTCTCCCCCGGGTCGAGATCGATGACCAGCCAGCGAGGGTGATCCGGCTTCTCGGCCCGTGCCAGCCAGGGATGCTGCTCGATGTTGCCGAGATTCACCAGGTGGAGCAGCGTGGCGACCGACCCATAGACGGCGTAGTCGGTCGGCTCCCCGCCATGAAGGAGCCGCTCGATGCGCAGGAACCGTGGAGCGCTCTCCACCTGGTGCTGGTAGAAGGGCGCGCTCTCCACGCCCTGCGGATACCGCTTCAGAATGGCTGGGCAGCCCTCCAGGTGAGGTCCGATCCAGGGGGCAACGCCCAGGTAGTACTGCAGAAGACGTCCCTTGGTGATCCCCTCCCTGGGCCAGTAGACTTTGTCCAAGCTCGTAAGCGCCACCCGATCGCCTGCCAGATTTAAGACGGCGCTGCCCCTGGGCGCCGCCCACGTGAGGAACTCCTCCGGAGAGAGCGATCCCTCCAACGTCGGCTCGGGCGTGCGCCGGACCGTGGACTGCGCCGGCACCGCCCCGTCGGCGATCAATGGCGCGGCGTCTCCGGCCACCGACCACTCGTCCGGAGCTTTCTGCAGAATCCATTGGGGCTGCCCAGAATCCTGCTCAGAAGTCCGGAAGAGGCGCCACTCGCCTCGCAGCCTATCGCCGTGCAGGCTCAAGTGCAGCCGCCCCCGCTTCCAGGCGTCCAGCGCGTCGGCTTCCCGCGTCTCAAAGCGGCCGGCGTCCCACACGTAGACCTGGCCAGCCCCGTACGTCCCCGCCGGGATCTCGCCGTGGAAGTCGATATATTCCAGTGGGTGATCCTCGACCTGCACGGCCAGCCGACGGGTATCCGGATCCCGTGACGGTCCCTTCGGCACGGCCCAACTCTTCAACGTACCGGCGATTTCCAGGCGCAGATCCCAGTGAAGGCGCCGGGCGTGATGCTCCTGCACCACGAAGCGTCCCCCGGCAGCACCGCCCCCTCCCGAGCCGCGAGGCTCCGGAGTCCGAGTCCAATCGCGCTTCTCCTGATACTCCGCGAGGCTCATGCCAGCCCTTCCACCAGGCTGGCCGAATCGCGGTCCGGACGCCAACGGACAAAGACTGGTGCCCGCAGCCGCCCATCTCCGCTCCAGCCCTGGTGGCGCACCTCCGCCACGCGATGCGGCCGCACCCAATGCGGTTTCGCGTTGGTCCGGGGCGTCGGCAGAAACGGGGGGACGGGTGAAGCCAACGGCATCAGGGCTTCCAGGGCTTGGGCGAGCGCCGTGCGATCGAATCCGGTGCCCACATGGCCGACATAGCGCAGGCCCCGCCCTTCCGGAATGCCTACCAACAGCGCACCGAGGCTGCCGGAGCGCTCACCGCTGCCCTCGGTCCAGCCGCCGACCACCACTTCCAGGGTCTGAACGGTCTTGATCTTCAGCCAGTCGCTGGTCCGCAGGCCAGGCCGATAGTGACCCGCCCGCCGCTTGGCGATCACTCCTTCGAGATCCAGCCGGACGACGGTTTCCCAGAGTGCCTGGCCGTCCGGCCACACCGGTGAGAGCTGGATGCGCTCCGATGGTCGGACCAACCGCTCCAGCAGCGCACGTCGGTCCGCCCACGGGAGGCCGGTCAACCATTCGTCATCCTCGCGCAGGATGTCGAATAGTACAAGCGTGACGGGCTGGCCGGCGGCCATCCGCCGGCTGACCTCCGGGTTCCCCTGCTGCATGCGCGGCTGCAGACGCGCAAAGGACGGACGGCCGTCGACCAGGGTTACGACCTCGCCGTCGAGCAGGAGGCGCCGCCCGCCCGCCGCGGTGGAGATCGCCGAAAGCTCGGGAAAGCGCTGCGTGGCATCCAGCCCGTTTCGGCTGCAGCACTGCCAGCCCGCGCCGTCGACCGCCGCCAGCACCCGCATGCCGTCCCACTTCAACTCATAGGCATGGTCCGGCGAGCTCAGCGGGCCATCCGCGGCCTGCGCCAGCATGGGGCGCAGACCGGATGGAAGCAGAGTTGGGGACCGTCGGGATACCCCTTCCACGTCACTCTCCCCACGTCACTTTCCCCGCGTCACCTTCCCGCGTCACTTGCCCCGCTCAGAGGGCTCCCGGCGGCGGCGCGCCGGCTTCCGCTCCGGCTCCCGGGTTCGGGCTGCCCGCACGCGCGTTGGGCGCCGGACTTCCGCTGCGTCCTCGAGAGGAATTCGCTCCTCGGCATCCACGGTGGGCGTGCTCTTCTCCGGGAGGTGCTCGTTCGCCTCATCCTCCGGAGGGGTCTTCTGCTCCCCGCGAGCTTCATCCCCCGCAGGCGCTTCGGTGGCCTCGGGGCCGCCGGCCGCCGCGACGCTGCGCCGCAGCATCTCCATGAGGTCCGCAACCGAACCGCTCTCCGCCGGGGGAGCGGGGGCCGCGGTCACCTCGCCGCCTTCCACCTTCGTGTCGATGAGGCGGGTCAGAGCCTCGCGGTACTGGTCATGGTACTTGTCAGGTTCGAATGCGCCGCTCATCTGGTCAACGAGCATTTGCGCCATCTGCAGCTCGCGCTCGGGGATCTCCACGTTGAGCGGCTGGACGGCATCCTCCACCGACCGCACCTCGTCGGGAAAAGAAATGGTCTCCAGCACCAGCGCGTGACCAACTGGCCGGACCAGGGCGAGGTGCTCCCGCTCCCGAAACGCGACCTTTCCGATTCCGACGCGGCCCCGTTCGACCATCGCCCGGTGGAGCAGCGCATACGTCCGCTCCCCGCCGGGCGCGGGCTGGAGATAGTACGGCTTCTCGAAGTACACCGGATCGACACTGCCGAGGTCCACGAAGTCGAGAATCTGGAGCGTCCGTTTCGCCGGCGAGTCGATGGTCTCCAGGTCCTCCGGTTCGAGGGTGACGTATCGTCCCTTGGCGTACTGATAGCCGCGCGCAATCTCGCCCTCCGACGCGTCGCGCTCACAGCGCGGACAGTACCGCCGCGTCTCCATCTTTCCGCCGCACGGCCTGTGCAGCAGCTCGAACCGCACGTCACGCGGACTTTGAGCTGGCACGGCCTTGACCGGAATGGCCACCAGTCCAAATGAGATCGAACCCGACCAGATCGCACGGAGCATTGCGCTTCCTCCCGTGCGACTCCCGTACCCGGCCAGGCGGGTCGGCTAGACTGCCGCCAGGTGTCAAAGGGAGTCAGGGACCGGGTGCTGGGCTGCAAGGGCCCGAAACCTGTCCCCGGCACGAGCGCTCCCGGAGGGTCCACCGTTCCCCAGCCAATCAGCCGCTGAGAGTAAAGCCTTTGGCGGCGAGAGCAATCTCCCAGGCCTGAAGCTTGCGGCTGCCCATGCGGTGCACATGGAGCAGCTCGTCCCGGGTGAGGGCAGTGACATCCTCGACTCGAAGTTGGGGAAGCACCTCCGAGACGGTCACGCCCCGGCGTCTCGCCAGGTAGCGCACTACCGGCCAGAGGGCGGGACCCGGAACTTCGAGGCAGGAGAGGGGCATGACCGTGAGCGGATGAAGTCGTTCAGTTAGGAGCTACCCCCCTGTCCGGTCATACTCAACCTCCGGGACGTGTCAGAGAGGGTCAGTCTCCGCCGACCTGGGGCTCGCGGGGCTCGCGGCGGGGATCAGGGTGGGTTCGGCAGTCATCGGCGGCTCCATTTCCAGTGGGGTTGACGGATTCATAGTCAAGCATTTGTATATTTGTGATTGACCAGTAAAATATCGGATGGTGGGTTGGTTGCCGGAACCCATCCGGGCCGATTCGTCGAGCGGAGCAGCCTGTGCGCTCGTTGTCCTGTTGCGGGACTCACCGGGCGGACGGTACCTGGACGGGCGCCGCTCGGCCGAACTGCATCGGCGCGGAATACCAGCCCACGCGGAGGTAGTGCCCTACGACGCGCGGCTACCCGGGGCTTTTGCGTTGTCTTGGTGCGGAGCTCATCGACCGACTGGGGCCTGCACGAGTTTCCGCAAGGGACGGTACGAAGGGCGAAGGATGAAGTGGTGGAGAAGGACGAAACCGGTGTCGCCGTGGGGGTGACCGCGGCCAGGGATCGCCGACGGAGGGGGCGGGTACGTGCGGATCCCAGAAGCGATGCGGCCGCCACGTCTCGGGATCGACCGCCGCCGGGATGACGGGGTCGTGAGGCTGAGCGCTGCGGTGATGGGGCGGCCCGTGGTTGGGCCGCCCCCGCGATGCTTCTGTGAGGTGCCTAGTCGATGGCGCGGTGGAGGGCGTCCTTGACCTTGCCGACGGTTTTGTCCATCTTGCCTTCGGCCTGGAGGCGCTTGCCCTCGGCGTCGTCGCGCGGGCTGTTGGTCAGGTCGCCCATGGCGTCCTGAAGCCGGCCGGCGGCTTCCTTCAGATTGCCCTTGATTTCGTCTTTATGCATTCCTGACTCCCTCCGGACCGCCGCCCTGGCGGCGGCACCTTAACAGCGCTTGTTACCCGGGGGAGGAGGTATGCAAACCGGCTCAGCCGGGGTCGGATGCGGGGGCCGAGACGTTGAAGCGGTTCATGGCGCGGTCCAGGCCTTCGGCGATGATCGACTCGACGGCGTCCGCCGCACGCTCGGTGGCTTCGCGGATGGGCTCGAGCTCGTTCCGGCTGAATTTGCCGAGCACGTGGTCGACGGCGCCCGGGCCGCCGGGGCGGCCGACGCCGATTTTGACCCGCGGGAACTCCTCCGTCTGGAGGTGCTGGATGAGGCTCTTGATGCCGTTATGGCCACCAGCGGAGCCGCCGGGCCGCAGGCGGAGGCGGCCGACGGGCAGGTCCATGTCGTCATACACCACAATGACCTCCGCCGGCGTGATGCCGAGCTGGCGCATAAGAGGTCCGATGCTCTCACCGCAGAGATTCATGAAGGTGATTGGCTTGGCGAGGGCCACGCCATCATCGCCAATCTTGCCGTAGCCGACCAGCGACCGGCGCTCGCCCTGGCGGACGTCGATGCGGTGGCGTTCGCCCAGGCGATCGATGACCTTGAACCCGACGTTGTGCCGGGTGTTCGCGTACTCCGGGCCGGGGTTGCCGAGGCCCACGACCAGGTAGCGAGGCGGAACGGCCGGCTGCCGCCGCGTAAACGGAAGTCGCATCGGCAGCTACAGGTACGGCAGGAACAGCTCGCTGACGCTGGCGTCGCGGTGGATGCGGTCGATCGCCTCGGCGAGCAAGGGCGCCACACTGAGGCACTCGAACTTGGGCGTGAGCTTCTCGGTCGGGCGGCAGATCGTGTCCGTGACAATCACCCTCTCGATGAACGGGCACGAATCGAGGCGTTCGATCGCCTGGCCGGAGAGGACGGCGTGGGTGCAGCAGACCAGCACGCGCTCGGCGCCCTCTTCCTTCAGAGCGGCGATTCCGTTCACGATCGAGCCGCCCGTGTCGATGATGTCGTCGATAACGATGCAGCATTTGCCCTCGACCTCGCCGACGACGCTGATCACCTCGCTGCGGTTCGGCTCGGGCCGCCGCTTGGCGATGATGGCGAGGCGGGCGTCGAGCTGTTGGGCGAGGGCCTGGGCCCGCCCGACGCCGCCCACGTCGGGAGAGACGACGACCACATCGGGGCCGACCATCTGCTGGCTGATCATGTAGTCGGCGATGAGCGGACCGCCGTAGAGGTGATCCACCGGGATGTTGAAGAAGCCCTGGATCTGCTCGGCGTGCAGGTCCACCGCAAGCACCCGGTTGGCGCCGGCGAGGGAGATCAGGTCGGCGATAAGGCGCGCCGTCACGGGCTCCCGTGGCTTCACCTTCTTGTCCTGGCGTGCGTAGCCGTAGTACGGCATCACGACCGTGATCCGAGCGGCGGAGGCGCGGCGCACGGCGTCCAGGATAATCAGGAGCTCCATCACGTGCTCGTTCACCGGATGAGACGTGGACTGGATGACGAACACGTCCATGCCGCGGAGGCTCTCCTGGATCTTCACCCGCACTTCGCCGTCGCTGAAGCGGGTGACCATCATGTTGGACACCTCGATCTTCAGGTGCCGGGCGATGGCCTCCGCCAGCGGCTTGTTTGAGCTGCCCGCGAGCACGCGCAGCGTGTCATTCCGCACCGTGTCCCCCTCCCGTAGATGCTTCCGCCAGTTCCTGGGCCTCGCGGCGGCGGCGCGCCCAGCCTTCCCGGTTGGTCTGCCGCGACCGCGCCACCGCGAGCGCTTCCTCCGGCACGTCCTGCGTAATCACCGAGGCCGCCGCCACGAACGCCCCGTCGCCGACCCGCACCGGCGCCACCAGGGTGGCGTGGGTCCCAACGAACGCGTGCTTACCGATGACGGTGCGGTGCTTCTTCTTGCCATCGTAGTTGCACGTGATCGTGCCGGCGCCGATGTTCGTGGCCTCGCCGATCTCCGCATCCCCGATGTAGGCGAAGTGTCCCAGCGAAACGCGGTCGTCGACATGGGCATTCTTCAGCTCGACGAAGTTGCCGATTTTCACGTTGCGCCGCACCACACAGCCGGGGCGAAGCTGGGCGTAGGGGCCGACCCGCGTGCCGTCGCCGAGTTCACTTTCGGCCAGGACCGCGTTGTGGATGGTCACGCCGGTGCCGATGCGGCAGCCGGTGATTTGCACGTTGGGACCGATGATGCAATCCGAGCCGATCTGCGTCTCGCCTTCGATCCGGCTGTTCGGGCGGATCACCGAGTCCATGCCGATGGAGACGGCCGGGGAAATCCACGTGGAGCCGGGATCTTCCACCGTGACGCCAGCGTCCTGCAGGCGAGTCACCGCGTGATCCCGCACCAGCATTGCCGCCACGGTGAGGTCGGAGCGGGTGCGCACCATACAGCCCCCCGAGAGAGGGATCACCCGCGATGGGAACCCGGCCGGGGACAGCGTCGCCTCCAGGTCCACTTCCGCTTCGTCGGGCAGGGTCAAGGTGCTCAATCCGGCAAGCGGCAGGGACGGAGGTACCCAGGCGCCGCAGAACCAGCCATCAGTCGATGCCAAAAGTTCGACGGCGTCGGGCTGCGGATCCGCGGGAATGACGGCGCCCGACGGAACCCAGGCGGCCGAGAGGAGCAGCACGGGCGTTTTGACTTCTCCCAGAGCCGCACCGGCCGCCCGCAGCAGCTCGCCGTCCGGCGCCGGAACGATTTCGATCTCCCGGTCCAATGCCCCGGCGAACGGTTCCCCGGCCGGTGTGACCAGCAGAATGCGCTCGGCTCCGGCAGCGCGGCACGCTTCGGCGGCGTAGAGCGCGAGCGGGAGGCCCAGGATCAAATGTGCGGACGTGGGCTGCCGGGATCGGAACGAGGGGTCCGGACCCGGTGCGAGCAGAACGGCGGCAGGCGTGGCGGGTCGTGGCGGCATGGCGGCGATCCGGAAAACGGCCCGCGGAAAGCCTGACCGGAGCGCGGAAAGCTTATCACTGACCGCGGGGGGCAGTGGGGAGGAGGGGATCAGGGGCGGCGGGATTGTGAATTGGTGAATCGTGGGATTAGTAAATTGGGAAATTTGAAAATTAGCAAATTGGAGGACTGGTGAAGTCTTGGATGGGTGGATTGGCCAGGCGCATGGTCTGTGGACGCCTTTGATTGTCCTTCGCCTCGAATCCTGGTACGAAGTAGAGCCCGCGTCGGGGACGCGGGCTGCTTGGATCGTGGCGTGGGCGAGCGGCCTACTTGGGGGCGAGGAGCAGGGTCATCCGCTTGCCCTCGAGGGACGGTGGGCGCTCCACGACGCCGACATCCGCCACGGCGGTGCTTAGCTTCTCGAGCTGCTGCTTGCCGATCTCCGGGTGCGTCACTTCGCGACCGCGGAAGATTAGCGTCACCTGGACTTTGTTGCCTTCTTCCAGGAAGCGCCGGGTGTCCTTGACGCGATACTCCAGGTCATGCGACTCGGTGCCGTAGCGCATGCGGATGCCCTTGACATCCGTCGTGTGCGACTTCTTCTTCGCCTCTTTCGACTTCTTGGACTGATCGTACTTGAACTTACCGTAGTCCAGGATGCGACACACGGGTGGCTGGGCGGTAGGCGCGATTTCCACGAGGTCGAGACCCTGGTCCATCGCAAGCTCAAGGGCGCGACGGGTATCCATGATGCCGAGCTGGTTTCCTTCCGCGTCGACTACCCGAACCTCGGGGACGCGGATACGGTGGTTGAGGCGCGGGCCCAGGTCACGCGTGGGGCGGCGGTCGTTGAAGCGATTGATGGTTGGCCTTCCTTTCGAGAAGCGGGGACCGAAGTAGCTATTATGTTAGCAGGTCTGGCAAATCCTGCCAGTGGTCGGTGGGGCTAATACTCGTCATCCCAGCCTTCGCCACGATCCCGGCCGCGCTTCTCTCGCGGGCCGCTGCGACGGGGTCCCGGGCGCCCTTCAGGCTCTCCGAAACCGCCGGAGTCGCGCCGGCCTTCCGGAGGGAAGCCGCCCGGGTCACCGAACTCCCGACCGCGGGACACCCGATCGCCGCCCGAGTCACCCCGGTCGGCCCGAGGAGCGGGATCGCCGCCGGGCGCCGGGCGATCTCGCTCGAAGGGTCGCCCGCCACCGAAGCCGCCTTCTCG
>JADMIO010604088.1_pt1 | contig 30119 bp, 29 predicted proteins | sample 8958161 | NCBI WGS metagenome assembly JADMIO01 (sample SAMN16585339, study PRJNA669376) | soil metagenome | isolation source: Crop rotation soil | place: USA: Cullars Rotation, Alabama | collected 2011 | reverse complement strand
GCCGCGACTTCAAGTCACGTGAATTCCAAGCTTCGGATCCCACTGTGCTGGAAAGTGTCACTTGGGGGTTCTTCGGTGGTGTCGGACTCGGGGACTGCCTCGCCCTCGCTCCCGATGAAGGCGACCGTCTTGCCCACTGGGACTTCGCCTTCCGCGACGGCGATCTTGAGGAGTACGCCGCTTGCCTCTGCCTCGACCTCCTGCGTGACCTTGTCGGTGTCGAGCTCGAAGAGCGGATCGCCCTTGGCGACGGCCTCGCCCTCCGACTTCAGCCAGCGGACGATCGTGCCCGACTCCATGCCCTGGCCGAGCCGCGGGAGGATGACCTCGGTGGCCATTACTTGCCGACCGTCCGCTTGATCGCCGCGAGCACGTCCTCCATGTGCGGGATCGCGAAGCGCTCCATCACGGGCGCGAACGGCAGCGGTGTGAACTTCGCGCCGACGCGCTCGATCGGCGCGTCGAGCCAGTCGAACGCCTGGTACTGCAACACCGCCGCGACCTCGGCGCCGAAGCCCATCCGCGTCACGGCCTCGTGCGCGACGACCGCGCGGTTCGTCTTCTTGACCGACGCAACGAGCGTCTCCTCGTCGAGCGGCTGCAGCGTCCGCGGATCGACGACCTCGACGGAGATGCCCTCGCCCTCCGCCTCCTCCGCCGCGCGCAGCGACTCGTGCACGAGGCGGCCCGTCGCAATCACCGTGACGTCCTCGCCTTCGCGATGCACTCGCGCCTTGCCGATCGGGATCGGCTCGATCTCCTCCGGCACGTTGCCCTTGATCGGATAGAGCGTGCGGTGCTCGAAGAAGACGACGGGGTTGTCGTCGTAGATCGCCGACCACAGCAGACCGCGCACGTCCTCGGGCGTCGACGCGAACACGACCTTGAGCCCCGGGATGTGGACGAACCAGGCCTCGAGCTGCTGCGCGTGCTGCGCGCCCGGTGACCAGCCGGCGCCTCCCTGCGTGCGGAAGACGACCGGAACGGTGATCTGCCCGCCGGACATGTAGCGGTGCTTCGCCGCCTGGTTCACGACCTGCTCGGCAGCGAGCGTCATGAAGTCCTCGTACATGATCTCCGCGACGGGGCGCATCCCCTGCATCGCGGCGCCGATGGCCGCGCCGGCGAGCGCCATCTCGGAGATCGGCGTGTTGCGCACCCGCTCCGGCCCGAACTCGGCGAGCAGCCCCTGCGTCACGCCCATCGAGCCGCCCATCTCGGCGATGTCCTCGCCCATGATGAAGACGTCGTCGTCGGCGCGCATCGCCTGCACGAGCGTGTCGCGGACGGCTTCGCGGTACGTGAGCTCAGGCATAGACGTTCTTGAGCGCATCTTCGGGCGCCGGATCTGTCCCCGCCTTCGCGAACTCGACCGACGCCTCGACCATCTCCGTCACCTCGGCATCGAGCTCGGCGAAGTCCTCGTCGGACAGCTCGATCTTCGTGCGCAGGAGCTCGATTGGATCGCGCGTCTCGCGCAACGCACGGGCCTCGTCGCGGTCGCGGTACACCTGCGGGTCGCCGATGTAGTGGCCGCTGAAGCGCACCGTGTCGAGGTGGACGAAGACCGGCCCGTCTCCCCCGCGCGCGTGCTCGAGCGCCTTGTGCGTGGTCTTGTACACAGCCTCGACGTCCTGCCCGTCGGCCTTCAGCGCCTTCATCCCGAATGCCTTCGCGCGCTCGGAGAGGTCGCGGATCGGCGAGTGCTGGCTCTCGGGCGTCGACTCCGCCCAGTGGTTGTCCTCGAGGACGAAGACGGCGGGAACGCGCCAAAGCTGCGCGAGGTTGAGCGCCTCGTGGAACGTGCCGATGTTCGTCGCGCCGTCACCGAAGAACGCGACCGCGACGCGCGGCTCGCCGCGCATCTTGAACGCCAGTGCCGCGCCGGTGATCTGCGGCAGGCCGCCGCCGATGACTGCGTTCGCGCCGAGGTTGCCGCGCTCGACGTCGTAGAGGTGCATCGAGCCGCCGTAGCCGTGCGAGCAGCCCTCCTGCTTGCCGTAGAGCTCGGCCATGACCTCGTTCGGATGCGTCCCCTTCGCGAGCGTGTGCCCGTGCGCGCGGTGGGTCGAGGCGATGACGTCGCCGTCGCCGAGCGCGCGGCAGACGCCGACGGCGCACGCCTCCTGGCCGATCGCGACGTGGAGGAAGCCGGGCAGCTCGCCGGCGCGGAACCGCTCCTCGACCTTCTCCTCGAAGCGCCGGATGAGGAGCATTTCGCGCAGGACGTCCTGCAAATCCGCCTTCGCGAGGCTCGCGCGTTGCTCGACTTTCGCCATCGGGCGTAGGCTAGACGGAGCCCGTGGGCGTAGGTGCCGGCTCCGCCGGCGCCGGAGCGATAAACATAAGCAGGAGTGTACGGTTCCCTCCGTGAGCCTTGTCGAGCGGTGGAATCGGGTTGAAAGCGGCCTCGAGCCGGGCTGGACCGAGGCGACTATGAGCCTCGAGATCCACGACGCGGAGCAGCGCTCGCGGGCCGCAGCACTGCTCGGACCGGCCGGGCCGGGCTTCTCCGGGAACACCGTCCGTTTCACCGTCTCCACCCGCGGCCACGGCATCGGGCCGGACGGCGCACGCCGTTTGTTGAAGCGAATCGACGGAGAAGGCATCCCGGGACGCCTCGAGCTCGTCACCTCCGAACTGTCCACGGTCACCGAACCCGCGATCGCCCGCCGCACGCTCTCGGAAGCCTGGGACGCGGCGCTCGAGGTGCTGCCTGCCGACTGGAGCGATCTCCTCGTCGAGCTCGAGCTCGACTCGAGCGCCGACGTCGACCGCGGAGCCGTGCTCTGCGCGCCGCTCAACCCGATTCAGTCGACAGGAAGGCCCGGCTATCGGTTCCGCTGCGCGAGCGAGCGCGGCTACGGCGCCTCGGCGGGGATGGTCGGCCGCTGCTTGAGCCGACTCGACGAGAACGGGATCTCGGGGCGCCTCCGCATCACGCGCGTTCTCTGCGACGTTCACCCGGTCGGGACGCAGGGCGCGGTGTTCACGACCGGCCGCCGCGGAGCATGAACGACCTCGCCGACTCCGTACAGCGCGTCGCCGAGTCCGCGCGCTCGATCGTCGAGCTCGAAATCAAGCTCGCGCTCGCGGAGCTGAAGCGGAAGGCCGAGACCCTCGGGATCGGCGTGGGGCTGCTGGCCGCCGCGCTCGTGTTCCTGTCGCTCGCCGTCCTTTTCGCCCTCGGGGCGGCGACGGCCGGCCTCACCTATGTCATGCCGGTCTGGGGCGCGCTCCTCGTCATGGGCGGCGTGATGCTCACCGTCACCGCCGTGCTCGGGCTCGTCGGCGTCAAGATGGTGCGACGCGCCGCGAAGCAGCCGCTGCCCAAGGAGGCGATCGCGGAAGCCGAACTCACGATCGACGAGCTGCAGGATGCCGGAACCGCCTGAGATCCGGAAGGAGCTCGCAGAGGAGCGGCGGGAGCTGAACAAGGCCGTCGCCGACCTCCGCCACGAGCTCGACCACAAGGCCGAGCAGGGCAAGAAGGTCGCCGTGATCGCCGGCGCGGCGACGGGCGCGCTGATGGTTACGCGGCTCGCTCTGCGGCTCGCGCGCCGCCGCCGCTAGGAGGGACGGGCGAAACGGCTGAGGACGGCCTCGCCCGCATCCGTGGCGATGCGAGCTTCGACCAGCCCGGCGCTTCCCGGGACGAAGCGCAGCGGAAGCTGGTGAGGTCCAAGCCAACTAGCCAGCTCGTCCTCCGAGCCGCTGAGCGTCAGCTCCGAGACCTTGCCCGGCACACACGTGTGGCCCACGCGGTCGAAGATCGCTTGCCAGCGCGCCAGCCGGTCTCCGTTGTTCGGGTAATCGATGAAGAACGGAATCGCCGAGCGCCACTCCTCGTCTCCCCTCGAGACGGAGCGCCACCCGCGCAGCGTCCCGTCACCGTGAGGGACCGTGTAGTCGAAGATCTCCCGATCGACGCGGAGGGACACTGCCTCCAGGTCATCGACGCGGACAGCCCACGCGAGGAGGCCGTAGCCCGCCGCTTCGCACGCGAGCGCGTCTCGCCCACTGGTGCTTGCCTCCGCAGCCGCGCGATCCTCGATTTCGAGTATCTCGACATAGGCGGGAGGCGCGAGCGGGATGGTGTATGCGCGCGTCCCGGCGAACGGCAGATACCGGCCGCGCTCCCACCCCAGGCCGTGCTGCTTGCGGAGCTCCTCCGCCGCCGCAGCGGCATCAGGGGCGAGCAGGACGACGTGGTCGATCTCCACTGCCGCTAGGCCCGCAACTCTGCCCCGAACTCCTTGCCGACCGCGCCGGCAATGGCCGCGCGCACCGGCGCGACGTCCTCGTCGGTCAGCGTCCGCTCGGCGGAGCCGAACGCGAGCCGGAAGGCGAGCGAGCGCCTCCCCTCGCCGATCTGCGGGCCGCGGTACTCGTCGAACACCGACACGTCGCGCAGGAGCTCGCCTCCCGCCGCGCGGATCGCCGTCAGGAGCTCGGCCGCGGACGTGTCCTCGTCCACGACGAACGCGAGGTCCTGGCGCAGCTCGGGGTACTCGCTCACGTCGGCGAACCGCGTTGTGCCTATCGCAGCCGCGAGCGCGTCGAGGTCGAGCTCGAACGCGCCCCATTCGCCCTCGAGCTCGGCCGGGTGGAGCTCGCCGACCCAGCCCTCGGCGGTTCGCGCAGCCTTGCCGGGATGGAGGAGCGGCTCGGCCGTCCGCTCGAAGACCGGCTCACGTCCGAGCGCCGCGTAGACCTGCTCGACCGCCCACTTCGCCTCGGCGAAGCCGCCGTCGACGATTCCTGCGACATGCCGCGGCTCACGGCCGCGGTCGGGATAGACGTGCGCGATCTCGAACAGCCCCACGCTCTCGACGTCGACGGCGCGGTTCGCCCGGGCCGCCTCGACCAGGCTCGGCACGAGCGAGTCGCGCAGGGCAGCGAGCTCGGCGGAGATCGGCTCCGGAAGGACGATGGGGCCGGCGGGCACGAGCGACGCCGTGTACGCCTCCGACCAGCCGCACCCGACGAGCACGTCCTCGACCGTGCGCCGCACCTTCTGCCACGGCGTCAGCCGGCCGAACATGGCCTCGCGCCGCGGCAGCGTGAACGGGATATTCGGCAGCTCGAAACGCGCGATCTCCTCCACGAGGTCGATCTCGCGGGTCACGTCGCGCGCGCGCCACGTCGGTACCCGGAAGCCCAGGCCTTCTCCTTCGCACTCGAAGCCGACCCGCGTGAGGATCTCGACCTGCCGCTCCGGCGGCACGTCGAGCCCGAGCACCTCGGTCGCACGCGTCGGGCGCAGGGAGACGACCGCCGGCTTGGGGAGCTCGCCCTGGACGTCGGCGGCGCCCGTCCACCGTGCGCCGGCGAGCTCGACGAGCAGCTGCGTCGCGAGCACCGCCGCCGGCTCGGCGAGGTACGGGTCGACGCCCTTCTCCCAGCGGTTCGAGCCCTCGGTGCGCAGCGCGAGCCGCTCCGAGCTCCGCAGGATCCCGGTCGGCTCGAAGTTCGCGGCCTCGAGAAGGATGGACGTCGTTTGCTCCGAGACCTCGGTCTCCTCGCCGCCCATGATCCCGGCGAGCGCGATCGCACGCTTTGCATCGGCGATGAGCAGGTCGTCCGGCTCGAGCTTGCGGTCGGTGCCGTCGAGCGTCCGCATCTCCTCGCCCGGCTGCGCGCGACGGACGACGACGCGCCCGCCGTCGAGCCTGTCGTAGTCGAATGCGTGGAGCGGGTTGCCGAGCGCGAGCATCACGTAGTTGGTGACGTCGACGACGTTGGAGATCGAGCGGACGCCGGCGTCGCGGAGCCGCGCCTTGAGCCACATCGGCGACTCGCCGATCGTCACGTCACGGAAGAGCCGTCCGACGTAGCGCGGGCACCCGGCGAGGTCTTCGATCCGTATGTCGACCTCTTCGTCTGCGCCCTGCGGCGGATCGACGCCCGGCATCGGCCGAAGCTCGCCGCCGAAGATCGCAGCCACCTCGCGCGCCACGCCGTAGACGGACTGGAGGTCGACGCGGTTCCCGGTCGGGTCGACGTCGAGGATCTCCTCGACGAGCGGCAGCGCGGCGGCGAGCGGCGAGCCGGGCTCATAGCCGTCGGGCAGGAGCATGATCCCCGAGTGATCGGTGCCGAGCTCGATCTCGTCCTCGGCGAGGATCATCCCCTCGGACATCTGGCCGCGAAGCTCGCGCCGCTCGAGCGTCAGCCCGTTCGGAAGCGTCGCGCCCGGCCGCGCCACGGCCACGGTCGCACCGGCCCCAAAGTTCCACGCGCCGCAGACGATCTGCGCCGGCTCGCCCTCCCCCACGTCGACCTTGCAGAGCTGGAGACGGTCGGCGTTCGGGTGCTTGTCCGCCTCGAGCACGCGCCCGACGACGAACAGCGCGGTGTCGGCCGGCCCGCGCCGCTCGATCGTCGGCACCTCGGCGGCGGAGATCGTCAGTGCTTCCGCGATCTCCGCGGCGTTCACCTCGACGTCGACGTACTCGCGCAGCCAGCTGAGCGGCACTCTCATCGGAACTGCCTCAGGAAGCGGAGGTCGTTCTCCCAGAACGGCCGCAGAATCGGGATGTCGTAGCGCAGCTGCGCCGTGCGCTCGAGGCCGAGGCCGAACGCGAACCCTCCCCACTCCTCCGGGTCGAGGCCCATGTTCGTCAGCACCTGCGGGTCGATCATCCCCGAGCCGCCGATCTCGATCCAGCCCGACCACTTGCACGTCTGGCAGCCGCTGCCTCCGCAGACGCCGCACGAGACGTCCGGCTCCATCGACGGCTCCGTGAACGGGAAGTAGTGCGTGCGGAAGCGCACCTCGCGGTCCTGACCGAACAGCTCGCGCATGACGTGGAGCAGCGTCCCCTTGAGGTCGGCGAGCGTGATCCCGCGGTCGATCGCGAGCCCCTCGAACTGGTGGAAGATCGGGAAGTGCGTCGCGTCGATCGTGTCGCGGCGATAGACGCGCCCGATCGAGACCATGTACACCGGCGGCGGCTTCTCCTCGAGGGCGAGGAGCTGCGACGGCGAGGTTTCCGTGCGCAGCACCGTCGACGGATCGAGGTAGAACGTGCCGCGCGGCGACCGCGCTGGATGCCACTCCGGGAACGCGAGCTTGTCGAAGTTGTACTCGACCGTCTCGATCTCCCGGTCCTCGCGGATCTCGTAGCCGAGCCCGATGAACGCGTCCTCGACGTCGCGCCGGATCAGCGTCGTCGGGTGGAGCGACCCGCGCGGCCTGACCCGGACGCGCCCGAGGAGCTCGGCCGGCAGCGTGACGTCGACCCGCTCGGTGGAGAGCTTCTGCGAGAGCTCGGCGCGCTCGAGCTCCTCCTGCCGTGCGGCGAATGCCTCTTCGAGCGCCTTGCGCACGGTGTTGAGCGCCATCCCGGTCTCGCGGTCGCGCACGTCGCGCAACGCGAGCTTCAGCTCGCTGCTGCGGCCCAGGTACTGGACGCGCGCAGCGTCGAGGCTCTCGAGCGTCTCGGCGGCGGCAGCGGCGGTGAGCGCTTCGTTCTGTAACTCCTCCGGATTCACGTTCGCGACCTTATCCAACGGTCTCTTCTCCTTTCGCAGGCACGGATCAGCGGGCTGGGACGCCCCGGCTCGTGCTGCGTGGAGGAGTCGACCTGCTAGCGCGCCGACGCCCCGGCAGCGAGCCGGGGCGGGATAAAGGCGAAGGCGCTGGCGTACGACATCGGGCCGTGATAGTACCCGGTATGGCCGAATACGATGTGTGGGCGCCCGACTACGACGAGTGGGCGTCAGAGATGACGGAGGACGTTCCGTTCTACGTCGAGCTCGCGCGCGAGGCGGGCGGCGACACGATCGTCGAGCTCGGCGTGGGCACCGGCCGCATCGCCATCCCGATCGCACGCGAGACGGGCAAGCGCGTAATCGGCATCGACCGCTCGCCCGCGATGCTCGCCGTCGGCCGCGAGCGGGCCGGCGATCTGCCCATCGAGTTCCGCGAGGGCGACTTCCGCGACTTCACGATCGAGGAACCGGTCGACCTCGTCATCTGCCCGTTTCGCGCTCTTCTCCACGCGTCGACGTGGGCGGACAAGCGCCGCGTGTTCGAATCGGTCGCGGCTGCGCTCGAGCTGGGCGGACGCTTCGCGTGGAACATATTCGTGTTCAGCCCCTTCATTGCAGCGCGGAACCACGGCGAGAAGCAGACGCGCGGCGGCGATCTCTGGGAGATCGTCCGCCATGTCCCCGCCGACAACCGGATCGATCTCGAACGCGGCCGCGGCGAGCGCGCCGACGGGATCGTGCAGCTGTGGTGGACGACGAAGTCCGAGTGGGACGGCCTGATCGAGGTCGCAGGGCTCGAGGTCGAGGCGCTCTACGGCTGGTTCGACAAGCGGCCGTACGACGAGGAAGCGCTCGAGATGGTCTGGGTCGCCCGCAAGCCCGGATGACCGAGTACGACTCCTGGGCGGCCGTCTACGACGCCTGGGGCGAAGGCATGCCCGACGACGTGGCGCACTATCTCCGTCTCGCGCGCGAGGCGGACGGGCCGATCGTCGAGCTCGCGGTCGGCACCGGACGCGTCGCGATCCCGGTCGCCCGCGAGACCGGGAAGCCCGTGCTCGGGATCGACGCGTCAGCCGGAATGCTCGGGATCGCCCGCGAGCACGCCGCGGGACTTCCGCTCGAGCTGCGGCTCGGCGACATGCGAGAGCTCGAGCTCGACGAGCCGGCTGCGCTCGTCTACGTCCCGGGCCGCTCGCTTCTCCACCTGCGCGGCTGGCACGAGAAGCGGAACGTCTTCGAGCGCGTTTCGCAGTCGCTGCGCCCGGGTGGGCGGTTCGCCTTCAACGCGTTCGTCTTCAGCCATTCGATCGCCGCAGAGCTCGACGGGAAGACGCGGGACAACAACGGCGTCGTCTACACGCTCACGTATGCGCCCGGCGACAACCGGGTCGACATCAGTCGCGACGGAGCTTCGACCCTCCAGCTTTGGTGGGCGACGAAGTCTGAGTGGGAGGGCTTGATCGACGTGACCGGTTTCGAGGTCGAAGCGCTCTACGGCGGCTTCGCGCAGGACCCGTTCACCGACGAGTCCCTCGAGTTCGTCTACGTCCTCCGCAAGCCATGGGCGTAGGCTCGACGGAGCCCAATAGAGCGGGGTCGCCGGCTTCGCCGGCGACCCCGCAACAAGCACTGAGCGAGTACGACCCCATCGCCCGGCTCTACGACCCGTGGAGCGCGAGCGTCGTCGAGGACATCTCCTTCTACGTCGACGAGGCCCTGGCGGCGGGTGGCACGGTCGTCGAGCTCGGAGTCGGGACCGGGCGGATCGCGATCCCGATGGCGATGGCCGGCGTCGACGTGATCGGCGTCGACTCCTCCGCGGGGATGCTGGCCGTCTGCCGGCAGCGCGCGGACGAAGCCGGCGTCGGCACGCGCATCGACCTCCGGCTCGGAGACCTGCGCAAGCCGCCGGTCGACGAGCGCGTCTCGCTCGTGACGTGCCCGTTCCGGGCCTATCTCCACCTGCGCGACGACGCCGAACGGCTCGAGGCACTCAACGCAGCGCGCGACCTGCTGCGGCCCGGAGGGAAGCTCGTCTTCGACGTCTTCACGCCTTCGCGCGAGGACATCGAGGAGACGCACGGCCGGTGGATCGAGCGCGAGCCGGGCATCGACGAGCGCGCCGACTGGGACACCAAGGCGCAGACGCTGACCCTCTCCGTCCGCGGCCCGGCCGGCGAGTCGACGATGACGCTGTGGTGGCTCGAGCCCGCGCGCTGGAACACGCTGCTCGCCGAAGCGGGGTTCGAGGTGCTCGCGTGCTACGGCTGGTTCGACCGGCGACCGTTCGCCGGCGGCGAGGACAGCGTCTGGATCGCGACCCGAAAATGATCCGCGCGCAAATTGCGAGAAATTGTGTCCGAGGGGTATTGACCTGGTGACCGCGGATCCCGTAGGTTCCTCTTGCACCGAGCAGGGCACGCGAGTAGGTCGAAGCCTCGACCGAGCGGTCAAACGGTAAGGGAGCAATCCCAAGTCGGAAGGCCGGTTGGATGAGGGGGACGAAAGCGAAGCCGGCTCGGTGAATTTTTTTGGTCCCGCACGCCCGAACGGCCGGTGGCAGCCACCGTCACGTCAGGGTCGCGGAAGGCTCACGAGTTCGTGACCGGGAAGCCGGCGGCCCAGTCGTGGAGCCACGCGCGCCGGACACGAACACGGCACGAAGGCGGCACACAGCCGTAAGTGGCTGCCACCGGCCTTATCGGGCGAGCTCGTAGAGCGCGATTGCACCCGCGAGGGCGACGTTGAGCGACTCTCCCCCGCCCGGTTGCGGGATCGATACTCGCTCGTCGCAGCGGTCGAGCACTTCCGGCGGCAAGCCGTCGCGTTCGGCGCCGAGGACGAGCACGATCTCGCCGTCTACGGTCAGTTCCGGCAGCGGTGTGCCTCCGTGCGCGACGAGTGCGACGCGCTTTCCAGCCGGATCGTCGAACGCCGCGAGCGGGACGCGGAAGATCGCGCCCATCGACGCGCGCACGGCCTTCGGCCCTGTCGGGTCGGCGCAGCCCTCCGACAGCGCGGCACCGGCGCTGAACGCGTCGGCGGCACGGAAAAGCGTCCCGACGTTCCCCGGATCCGCGACGTGCCAGAGCGCAAGTGTCACCGCCCGCGTTCCTCGCGGCAGGTCATCCCGCTTGAACACCGCGACGACGCGCGGCGGGTGCGCAAGCGTCGACACCTCCGCGAGCAACGCCGGCTCCACGTCCTCGTCCGCGACCAGGACATCGACAGGCTCGAGACCGGCGCTGAGGCCGGCCTCGACAAGATCCTCACCCTCGACCGCGAACAGCCCGAGCTTGTCGCGCCAGCTCCGTTCCTGGAGCTTGCGAACGAGCTTCAGCCGCTCGTTGTCGCGCGACGTGATCACGCGCGCCACTCGATCCAAGCGCCGTGGAAATCCGCAAACGCAACCTCGTCCCCGTCCACCTGGAGACCGTAGTAGTCGTGGCTGCCGTCCGAGGGCCGCGCCGTCTCGATGAATGCGACACCGTCCGCCGCGCGCACGATCTCGCGCACGCGGGCCTGCCGCTCCTCGGGGAGATAGCCGAGCGCGGCCGTCTCCCACACGACGACGAGCCCGTCCTCCCCACGCTCGAGCAGCCTCGGCAACTCGTCGAGCATGTCCCCAGCGACGATCTCCGGCGGGTTCCGCCGCCAGACGTCCACCGCCGCTCCGAGGCGTGCGAGCCGCTCGTCCTGCCCCGCCCAGACAAATGACTTCAGGAGCCGGACGCCGTCGTCCGTGGACAGGTCGGGCGGCGCCTGATCGACGCCGACGCGCGAGAGAACGCGCGGGAGCGGCCCGAGCGGCACGGCCCGCCCGCGCTCCTCGCCGACGAGGCGCGGTTCGCCGGGAATGCGGCCGGCTCGATACTCGTAGCCGTAGCCGTCCCACACGAGGTTGAGCCCGCCGCTGCAGCCGAGCTCCACGCAGTGGAACGCGTCGACGCCGCGCCGGCGCGCGACCTCGAGGAAGCAGGGAACGAGCCACCAACACCGCGCGACCTCGTTCGTCTGGACGCGCTCGCGCGCCACCCATTCCGCGAGAAACGCTCGCTCGTCGCGCAGCGCGGCGGAAACGTCGTCCCAGGACGCCCGCCCGCTGAGGACGAGGTAGTGGAGCCCGCCGAACAGTTGCAGCGGATACCAGCGGTCGACCGCCGCCGGCAGCAGAGGCTCCTCCGCGAGATCGTGCGCGAGGCGCTCGTACAACGGCGACCGGCCCGCGAAGTGGCGGGCTTGTCGCGTGAACGCCTCGCGCCGATCCAGGGTCAGGCGGACGCGCCGAGCGCGGCCTTCGCCTTGTCGGCAATCGCGCCGAACGCGGCCGGATCGCTGACGGCGAGGTCGGCGAGCACCTTCCGGTCGAGCTCGATACCGGCCATCGAGCAGCCGTGTACGAACTGGTTGTACGAAAGGCCGTTCGCGCGCGCCGCAGCGTTGATGCGCGTGATCCAGAGCTTGCGGAACTCGCGCTTGCGCACCTTCCGGTCGCGGTAGGCGTAGGTGAGCGAATGCTCGACCTGCTCCTTCGCGTAGCGGTAGTGCGTCGATTTGCGGCCCCAGTAGCCCTTGGCCTGCTCGAGAACCTTGCGGCGCTTCTTCTGCGCGTGGACGGAACGCTTTACGCGAGGCATCAGCGCATCCCCAGCATCTTCTTGACCTTGTTCGTGTCCGCCCGCGTGAGCAGGCGCTCCTTACGAAAGCCGCGCTTCTTCTTCGACGACTTCGTCTCCAGGTTGTGGCTCCGCATCGCCGGGCGGCGCTTGATCTTGCCCGTTCCCGTCAGCTTGAAGCGCTTCTTCGCTCCGCTGTGTGTCTTCGTCTTCGGCATCGTGTTTCACTCCTGCGTTCTTCGTCGGGCCGAGCAGCATCACCATGTTGCGTCCGTCGAGGAGCGGCTGGGACTCGATCGCCCCGATCTCCTTGACGTCCTCGGCGAGCCGGAGGAGCAGGTCGCGTCCCCGTTCCGGATGGGTCGTCTCGCGCCCCCGGAACATGATCGTGACCTTCACCTTCGCGCGCTGGTTGAGGAATCGCTCGACGTGTCCCTTCTTGGTGTTGTAGTCGTGCACGCCGATCTTCGGCCGGAGCTTGATCTCCTTGACGTGGATCTGGCTTTGGTGCTTGCGGGCCTGCTTCGCCTTCTGCTCCTGCTCGTACTTGTACTTCCCGTAGTCCATGACCTTCGCGACGGGCGGGTCGGCCTGGGCAGCGACCTCGACGAGATCGAGGTTCTTGCCGTAGGCGTACTCGCGCGCCTCGTCGGAGGTCTTGATACCGAGCTGGGCACCGTCGTCATCGATCAGCCGGACGCGCGGGACTCTGATCGCATCGTTGATGCGCGTCGTGTCGCGGGGCGTCGGGCGAACCTGGTCGAACGGCCGGCGTCTGGGCCTCAAGTGGTAGTCACCAAGTCGGGCTTGCTCCTCCTCGTTTCGGTTACGGACAAACGAAAAGCCGCTGTCATGCAGCGGCCCGTTTCCTCAAGTCGTTCTGACTCGGTTGAACCTGCCAGCGCAACGAAGGCCGGGAGGTGAGGAACGGGTCCGCCCCTGCTTTTCAGGCTGAGAGGGTAGCAAGTCGCTCGAGGAGCGCGTCCAGCGAGAGCTCCGACTGCTCGCCCCCGCGCTCGCGCACCGCGAGGCTCGCGTCCGACTCCTTGTCACCGTAGACGATCGTGACGGGGATCTTGTCGAGCTCGGCGGCGCGAATCCGCTTGCCGATCGTCTCGCTCGGCTCGGCCACCTCCACGCGGTAGGGAGCGAGCCGCCGCGCGAGACCGCCGGCCGCGTCGACGTGCCCCTCTCCCACCGGCAGCACGCGCACCTGCACCGGCGCGAGCCAGAACGGCAGGTCGCCGCCGTAGTGCTCGAGCAGGATCCCGATGAAACGCTCCAGCGAGCCGAAGAGCGCCCGGTGGATGACGTAGGGCATGTGCTCGTGGTTGTCGGGGCCCATGTACGTGCAACCGAGCCGCGACGGCTGCTGGCCGTCCAGCTGGATCGTTCCCATCTGCCAGGCACGTCCGAGCGCGTCATCCATGAAGAAGTCGATCTTCGGCCCGTAGAACGCGCCCTCGCCCTCGGCGACGCGGTACGGCAGGCCGATCCGCTCGAGCGCCCGGCGTAGCACGCCCTCGGTGTGATCCCACTGCTCGTCGGTGCCGAGCTTGTTGTCGGGCCGCGTCGCGAGCTCGGCGTGGGCGAGGTCGCGCACGCCGAAGCGGTCGTAGAGGAAGTCGACATAGTCGAACATCGCGTCGATCTCCTCCTGAATCTGGTCCTCCATGCAGAAGACGTGCGCGTCGTCCTGACTGAACTGGCGCGCCCTCGTCAGGCCCTGCAGGCTGCCCGTCGGCTCATCGCGATGGAGGACGGCCGCCTCCGCGTAGCGGATCGGCAGTTCGCGGTAGCTGCGGACTTGCGTGTTGAAGAGAAGCATGTGACCGGGACAGTTCATCGGCTTGAGCCCGTAGATCGACTCGCCCTGCTCGATGCGGAAGAGGTTCTCCCCGTACTTCTCCCAGTGGCCGGACCGCTTCCAGAGCTCGACGTCCCACATCAGCGGCGTCTTCACCTCGGAGTAGCCGCGCCGGGCGTTCTCGCGGCGGCGTAGGTCCTCGAGCGCGTTGTAGATCGCCATCCCCTTCGCCGTCCAGAGGGCCGAGCCCGGCGAGAACTCGGACATATGGAAGAGGTCGAGCTGCGGGCCGATGCGGCGGTGGTCGCGCGCGCGCGCCTGCTCCATCCGCTCGAGATACGCGTCGAGGTCGGCCTGGGAGTAGAACGCGGTGCCGTAGATCCGCGTCAGCTGCGGCTTCATCGAGTCGCCGCGCCAGTACGCGCCGGCGAGGCTCGTGAGCTTGAACGCCTTGATCGGCTTCGAGTTCTGGAGGTGCGGACCACGGCAGAGATCCGTGAAGTCGCCCTGGGTATAGAGCGTGATGTCGCCCTCGGCGGTGTCGACGAGCTCGACCTTGTACGGCTCGTCCTCGGCGGCGAAGCGCGCCTTCGCGTCCTCGCGAGAGATGTCCTCCCGCGACCACTCGCGCCCCTCCTTCAGCTCTTTCGCGACCTCGGCCTCGATCTTCTCCAGGTCGGCGTCGGTGATCGGCTCCGGGAAGTCGAAGTCGTAGTAGAAGCCGTTCTCGATCGGCGGGCCGATCGCGATCTTCACGCCCGGGTAGAGCCGCCGCACGGCCTCCGCGAGGAGGTGCGCCGCGGAGTGGCGGAGGACGTAAAGCGCGTCGGGGTCGTCGGTGTCGCGCGTCGTGAGGAGCTGGATCTTGTCGCCGTCGGCGAGCGGCGCGCGCAGATCCTGTACCGCGCCGTTCGCGCGTATGAGCACCGCCTGCTCGGCGAGCTTCGGCCCGATCGCGCGCGCCGCGTCGAGCCCCGAAGCGCCGGCGGGAAGTTCGAGCTCTGAATTGTCGGGCAGTAGAACTTTCATGGAACCGTCCAAAGATAAGCACCCCCGTGAAGACGACAGGAATGAGGAAATAGAGGAATCTCCGGTGCCTGATCCGACGGAAACGACGGCAGGCGGAGACGACGACCCTGAAGCCGACTAGACGGGTGTCGATGTGCGCTTGGTGCGCATCGCGCGAGTCTAGCCGGAGAACTCCATGAGGATCCACTCCGAAGTGTGGTCCTCGTCGGGCGGGTGGCGTGAGACCTCGACGAAACCGGCCCGTCGCCAGGCACGAACCGCGCCGGTGTTCCACGCATAGGGATCGACGGTGACGCGCTTGCGGCCCTGTTCGTGGATGAGGTGCCGGGCCATCGCGAGCGCGGCATCGGGCCCGAGCCAACGACCGCGCGCGTGCGGCACGAGGAACATGTCCAGGCCTTCCGGATGGACCTGGAGATAGCCGACCGGCTCGCCTGCCTCCTCGATGATCCACGGCTCGACATCCGGCCGGGCGAGCCGTTCCTCCATCTCCTCCTCCGTGAAGGTCTCGTCGTCCCAGTAACGCGAGACCTCCGGATCGGCGTGCCAGACGACGAGGCGCTCGACGTCCCACGCGCCGGCCCGACGGAGCGACGTCAGCTTTCCGCGTACGAGAACGTCCACATCACATCCGTATGACTCGACCCACCGGCACTGGCGTAGAGCGCGTTGCCGGCGGCGTTGTCGGGCTCGGTGAGCACGAAGCCCACGCGGATGCCGCGCTCGCGCGCGAGCTCCGCGAGGCGGGCGAGCATCGCGCGCCCGATGCCGCGCCGCCGGTGTGTCTCGGCCACATCCACCTCGTAGACGAAGAGCTTCGCGCGGTCACCGTGACGCCGCGGCAGCTCGTGCGCAAGGGCGAGGCCCACCGGAGCCTCACCGTCGAACGCCACGAGGAAGAGCGTCCGCGGATCGGCGAGCAATCCCTGAGGATCCCCCTCGCCCTCGTACGTGCGAAGAGCGCCGACGATGTTTTCGTCGCCGGGACCGAGGAGACGAATCTCGATGTCTACAGGAGCTCTCACGGGAGGTATCCATGCCTAGCAAGAGCGCGAACGTCAAGAACGAGAAGCAGTACGAGGCGTTGAAGGACAAGGGTATGTCGAAGGAACGCGCAGCGAAGATCGCCAACTCGCCGGGTGCCTCGAGCCGCGGCGGCAAGGCGTCGGGCTCGGGCACGCGGCGGAGCACCACGTCCCAGGGCGGCACGACAGCGCAGAAGAAGGCCGCCGGCCGCAAGGGCGGCCGCGCCACGGCGAGCAAGAGCTGAACGAGCGCTCCCGCGAGGGAGCGCTCGCAATTCGACGACGACTGTGGTAACGATTCGGTCACTGCGGCGCTTTCGTTCCTCCAACCGAAAGGGTCGTTATGTCGAAGGGGTTATCGCGTCGCAGCACGTACGTCCTGACCGTCGTCGTGCTTTCCGTTCTGGCCGGTTCACTCGTCGGCGCCGGGGCTAGCCCCGCCGCGGCGGCGGGGAGCACGGGCCCGCACTTCGCGCGCACCTGCGCCGCCGTTCCGGCAGGACAGATGCGGTGCTTCGCCATTCACCGCACAACCGGCGTCATCGCCCACATGGCGGCCGGAGTGAATCCTGCCGTCGCCGTCAGCGGCTTCGGGCCGTCCGATCTCGCCAGCGCGTACAGCGTGCCGACCACGCTCGGCGCGGGGAAGACCGTCGCGATCGTCGACGCGTACAACGACCCGAATGCCGCGAGCGACCTCGCCACGTACCGCAGCAACTTCGGGTTGCCCGCGTGCACGGTCGCGAGTGGCTGCTTCAAGCAGGTCAACCAGAACGGGGCGACGAGCCCGCTCCCGGCGAACGACACCGGCTGGGCAGGCGAGGAGATGCTCGACATCGAGATGGTCTCCGCCATCTGCCCGAACTGCAAGATCCTCCTCGTCGAGGCGAGCAGCCCGACGACGGCGAACCTCGGTACGGCCGTGAACACCGCGGTTTCCCTCGGTGCGGTCGCGGTCTCGAACAGCTACGGCGGCTCCGAGTCGTCGAGCGAGTCGAGCTATGACACCTCCTACTACAAGCATCCGGGCGTGGCGATCGTCGCGTCCTCGGGAGACAGCGGCTACACGCGCGAGTATCCGGCCGCGTCGCCGTGGGTGACCGCCGTCGGCGGCACCAGGCTGAGCCGGGCGAGCAACGCGCGCGGCTGGACGGAGTCGGTCTGGTCGACGAACTCGACCGAGGGAGCCGGAAGCGGCTGTTCGTCGTACGAGACGAAGCCGTCGTTCCAGCACGACACCGGCTGCACGCGCCGCACGATCGCCGACGTCTCGGCCGTCGCCGACCCGGCGACCGGCGTGGCCGTCTACGACTCGTACGGATCCGGCGGCTGGACGGTGTTCGGCGGCACGAGCGTCTCGTCGCCGATCATCGGCGCGATGTACGCGCTCGCCAACTCGGCGACCGCAGGCACCTATCCGAACTCGTATCCGTACGCCAACCCGAGCGCGCTATGGGACGTGACGACCGGCTCCACGGCCTCGTGCTCGCCGTCATACCTCTGCACCGCGACGGTCGGCTATGACGGCCCGACCGGCCTCGGTACGCCGCACGGCGTGGCGGCATTCGGACCGGGCTCGGCTCCCGCGAACGACTTCTCGATCTCGGACAGCCCATCGTCGGCCACGGTCACCGCCGGGTCCGGGACGAGCTCGACGATCTCCACCACGACGACCTCCGGCTCGGCGCAGACCGTCTCCCTGACCGCGAGCGGCCTGCCGAGCGGTGCGACGGCGTCGTTCTCGCCGACGTCGGTCACGAGCGGCGGCTCGTCCACGCTGACGATCTCGACGTCGAGCTCGACACCAGCCGGGACGTACGCCGTGACGATCACCGGGACAGGATCCTCGGCGACCCACACCGCGTCGTTCTCCCTCACCGTGAGCTCGGGGAGCGGCGGTTGCACGGCGGCCCAGAAGATCACGAACCCCGGCTTCGAGTCCGGCTCGACCGGCTGGACTGCCACGGCCGGCGTGATCGGGCAATACGGCTCGTCCGGCGAGCCGACGCACTCGGGCACGTGGAACGCCTGGCTCGACGGGTACGGGACGTCCCACACCGACACGCTGTCGCAGTCGGTCACGATCCCGAGCGGGTGCAGCACCTACACCCTCTCGTTCTGGCTGCACATCGATACGGCCGAGACCACGACGGTGACGGCGTACGACAAGCTCACCGTCACGCTCGGCTCGACGACGCTCGCCACGTACTCCAACCTCAACAAGGGAACGGGGTACGTGCAGCGCTCGTTCAACGTCTCCGGCTTCGCCGGCCAGACCGTCACGCTCAAGTTCACGGGCGTGGAGGACAGCTCGCTGCAGACGTCGTTCGTTCTCGACGACCTGGCGCTGAACGTGAGCTGAGAAAGAGACAGAGCGGGGCGCCTCTCGCGAGGCGCCCCGCTCGATGTCGTTACGCCGTCGGGACGACGTTGCGAGCCTCGGGGCCCTTCTCGCCCTCGGCCGGCTCGAACTCAACGCGAGCACCCTCAGCCAGGGTCTTGAAGCCCTCGCTGTTGATCGCGCTGAAGTGGACGAAGACGTCCTTGCCGCCCTCGTCAGGGGTGATGAACCCATACCCCTTCGCATCGTTGAACCACTTAACGGTTCCGGTTGCCATATCTGTACACCTCCTTTGAAAGCTCTGAACGTTCTCGGAGGCGCAGAAGTGCGAACCCGGTACACGCTCTAGTGCAGTAACAGCGGGAACGGTAGCGAGAATCCGCACTTGATGCGTGCCCTCGCCGCTCCGGACAAGTTCAGAGGAACGCTGAGCGCGCGCGAGGCAGCTGCAGCAATCGCGCTGGGCGCGCGCCGAGCCGGATGGGAGGCGACCGAACTGCCGCTGGCGGACGGCGGCGAGGGGACGCTCGACGTGCTCGGCGGCGCGAACCGCACGACCGTGGTGACGGGGCCAGTCGGCGATCCGGTCGCGGCGGCATGGCGACTCGATGACGGCGTCGCGCTCGTCGAGGCGGCGCAGGCGTGCGGGCTGACGCTCGCGGGCGGCGCCGAGCGGAACGATCCGCTACGCGCGACGAGCCGGGGTGTCGGCGAGCTGATCGCGGCTGCGATCGAAGCGGGAGCGCACCGCGTGACCGTTACGGTCGGCGGCGTCGCCTCGACCGACGGCGGGGTCGGCGCGGTCGAAGCGCTCGGAGAGCGCCTCGCCGTCCCCGTCGAGGTCGCATGCGACGTCGACGCGCGCTTCCTCGACGCCGCCGACGTCTTCGCACCGCAGAAGGGAGCGACACCGGAGCAGGTCGCCGTCTTGCGCGAGCGGCTCGCACGGCTCGACGTGCCCGACCAGCCCGGCGCCGGCGCCGCGGGCGGGCTCGCCGGCGGGCTCGCCGCGCTCGGAGCGACGCTCGTCCCCGGGTTCGATCTCGTCGCGGGGCTGCTCGACCTCGACACCCACCTCGCCGCCACCGACCTCGTGATCACGGGGGAAGGTCTCGTCGACGCGACGTCGGTGACCGGCAAGGTCGTGGGCGGGGTTCTGACACGCGCCGCGGCGGCGGGCGTCGACACCCTCGTGGTCGCCGGCGACGTCGTGACGAACTCGCCCATCGACGCCGTATCTCTCATGGCACTCTGTGGCAGCGAGCGAGCGCTCACCGACCCCGCCGCGTGCATCGCGGAAGTCGTCGAGAAGGAGCTTCGCCGTATGACGAGAACCGGATAATCCGCTCACGTGCCCAAGCCGGCTAAAGGACCGCATCTCACCTACCGCCCCGGTCTCGACGGGATTCGAGCCCTTGCGGTCATCGGCGTCTTTCTCTACCACATGCGAACGCACGGTCCGTGGCTGCCGGGCGGCTTCTTCGGGGTCGACCTCTTCTTCGTCCTCAGCGGCTACCTGATCACGTCGATCCTGCTGATCGAGTGGGACCACCACCGCCGCATCGACCTGCTCCGCTTCTGGGGACGCCGCGCGCGCAGGCTCTTCCCTGCCGTCGTCGTCGTCGTGCTCGGCTCGCTCTTGCTGTCGGCCATCTTCGCGCGGGATGACCTCAGCAAGACCCGCGACGACACGCTCAGCTCGCTCTTCTACTACAACAACTGGCACCAGATCGTCGCGAACCAGTCGTACTTCAACCGCATGGGGGCTCCCTCGCTCCTACTGCACTTCTGGTCGCTCGCCGTGGAAGAGCAGTTCTACATCGTCTGGCCGCTCGTTCTCGTCCCCGCTCTCATCTTCTTCGGCCGCCGCTACCTGATGATCGGGGTCGCGGTCGCGATCGCGGTCTCGGCGACGGAGATGTGGGTCCTCTACAACCCCGAGACCGATCCGTCCCGCGTCTACTACGGGACGGACACGCGCCTCTTCCTGCTCCTCATGGGGATCGAGCTCGCGCTCGTCTGGCCATACGTCGAGCGGATCCGGCGGTCGATAGCCCTCCTCGACCTGCTCGGGATCGTGGCGCTCGGGTTCACGGTCTGGCTCTTCCTCTCGGTCCACGACTACGACTACTCGACCATCTTCCAGGGCGGCGACCTCGCGGCGTCGTTCTGTTTCGCGGTGCTGATCGCGGCGGTCGCCCATCAGCGGTCGCTCCTCGGCATGGCGTTCGGGGTCGCTCCGCTCCGCTGGATCGGAGAGCGGAGCTACGGCATCTACCTCTGGCACTGGCCGATCCTCGCGCTGACCCGTCCAGGCTTGGACGTTCGCTGGAGCGGCGCCGGCCTCGTGGTCGTGCAGGCGGCGCTCACGGTCGCCGCCGCCGCGCTGTCGTATCGCTTCGTCGAGCAGCCGATCCGCACCGGACGGCTCCAGAAGCGGCTCCGCGAGGTCGGGCCGCAGCGCCGGAGGGAGCTCATTGCCGCCGGCACGGCCGCGATCGCCGCTGCGTTCGCCCTTCTCTTCGTCGCGCCGAGCGCCACGAGTGCCCAGCAATCCACGCCGACGACAACGACGACGACGTCCTCCCATCACCCGGGTGGGGGCAAGAAGCCACCCAAGGGAGGGCCCAAGCCAGGGCACCACCACCAGAGGAAGCTCCTCCCCCGCGGGCACATGCTCGCGCTCGGCGACTCCGTGATGCTCGGCTGCGCGTCGGCGCTCCGACCCGCGCTCGACTACCGCGTCCATGTCGACGCCAAGGTCGGCCGGCAGATTCGCGACATGATCGCCGACGTCGAGCAGTACCGCGCGAACGGCCGGCTGCCAAAGACGGTGATCATCCAGATCGGGAACAACAGCCCGCTCAATTCCGGCGACCTCAGGGATCTACGGGCGGCGCTCCGCGGCGTGACGGACATCGTCGTCGTCAATGTCCGGGTCGGGACGAGCTGGCAGGACGAGTCGAACAACGAGATCACCAGTTGGCTGGAAGGCTGGCACGTCGCCCACCTCGCCGACTGGTACCACCACTCGACCGACTCGATGCTCTACTCAGACGGGACGCATCCATTGCCGCAGTACTGCCCGGTCTACGCCCACGTGATCGCAACGACGCTGCGCTGGTCGACGCCGTAGTTCCCTCATGACGACTCTCTCGAGCCGTGCGCGAGGGTGACGGGCGCCTCAGCGACGAGCTGCTCGGGATCATCGCCCTCGCGCGGGCTTCGCCACATCGTCGCGACCGCGTCACGCCCGTCCAGCAGGATCTCCCCGAGCCCGTTCTCGAACGTCGGCTTGCGGACGAACTCCCACCTCGCGGACGGTGACGGCACTCGCGCCAGCCGCGCGAGACCGGCGAAGAGCTGCTCGGAGACACGCGAGCCCGTGGCTTGCACCATGCGCCGCTGTAGCGACGACAGCGGGTTGCGGAAGGGCGAGCAGACGAGCTGGTACACGCTGGAGGATTCCCCGTCGCCGAGGTCGACGCGGTGGATCGAGCTCGTATGGACGTCGCCGCCGAGCAGCAGGATCGACGCCGGGGGCTCAGTGCCTTCCGTGCCGCGGGCGAGCGTCCGCAGCCAGTCGCACAGCTGCTCGAACGAGCGGTTGAAGGCGGCCCAGTGCTCGAGGTCGACCGCGCGCCGCAGCTTCTCGCTCAGATTCGCGGCGAGGCGTCCCCAGCTGCCGGCGCACAGCGCCTCGTTCCACGCCTGGAGGTGATGGATGCCGCGCGGCAGGAACACGGGCAGCGTGCTTGCGATCAGGACGTGGTCGAATGCGCCGCTGGAGTGGTCGACGATCCACTCCCACTCGTCGTCGTCGACCATCTGCCGGCGTCCGTCCGACAGGACGCGTGCCGCACGGGAGTCGAGCACGAGCAGGCGGGTGTCGCCGAAGTCGCGCCAGAACGACCACCGGCTGGCGGCCGACTCGCGATCCCACGTGTGCGCAAGCCGCCGCAGCAGAGGACCCGCGTCCCCCGCGTCCTTCACCGCCGCCCACGTCTCGTCCGAATCGAGCTCCGGCGGCGACTGGTTGCCGAGATGCTGGTAGATCCAGTACGCCATGAACGCGCCGGTGATACGGGCTTCCCACCATGGCTTCGCGCGCATCTCTTCGACCCACTCCCACGAGATGTTCCAGTCGTCATGGACGTCGTGGTCGTCGAACACCATGACGGTCGGCACCGTCGAGAACAGCCAGCGTACGTCGGGCTCGGACCACGACTCGCGGTAGAGCTGCGTGTATTCCTCGAAGTCGGCGACCTGCTCGCCGGGCGGGACGTCGGTGCCACGCCGCCGCTCGATGAATTCGAGCGTCGCGGGAGAGACCTCGTCGGCGTAGGTCTGGTCGCCGAGCAGGAGCAGTGCGTCGGGCCACTCCTTCTCGCCGCGCTGGAGCTGCTTCGCATACGTCCAGAGCGCGTCGATCCCGAGAGCCTTCACCTCGTCGGGCCACTCCCGCCCGAGGTTCTCCGGCTGGGGATCGCCCACGCGGCATGAGCCGAAGACGAGGCGCACGCGCCTCTCGTTGTTTCGGGTGCGAACGACGGGTCGCGGTCGCCCGTCCTCGGGCGGCCACACGAGCTCGCCGTCGAGCCGCACGTCGTACTCGGTGATGCTCGCCGGCTCCAGATCGGAGACGAGGACCAGCGCGTAGTGGTGGCCTTCGACCTCGAAGGTCGAGGCGCGGTGGCCGAGGATCTCGACCTCGCACGCAGAGCTCGTTTCCACCCAGAACGACGCGCTCTCCGTGCCCGCGTAGCGCAGCATCGGACCGAGCACGAGCCGTGGCGGCAGCGCATCCATCTCGGTTGACGCGCTCAGATCCGCCGGTAGCGGGCTTCGAGGAGCGAGAAGCACGAGAACGCGATCAGGCCGAGAGCGACGACGCCGAGCAGCCACGCGCCATACGCACCGTTGTAGAGCTTGCCGAGCGCCCCATCGAGCCCGATCGCCTCGTCCGCCTTGTAGTCGTAGGCAGCCTTCAGCAGGAAGATCGACACGAGTCCGAGCACGACCGCGCGGGCGACGTGGCCGACCGTCCCGAGCACCTTGAACGACGGCAGCAGGGTGCGCGGGATCTGCTCGGTCTTCGAGTCGTCGAGGAACTTCTGCCGCACACCGCGGACGAGCTGGTAGATCGCGACGCCGGCGAGCACGACCCCGGCGAGCACGATCAGCCAGCGGCCGGCGGGCCAGGCGAAGATGTCTTGCGTCGTGTGCTTCGTGTTCCCCGAGGGATCCGGCCCGGTGAGGATCTCGACGGCGATCGCGCACATCGCCGCGTAGACGATCCCGCTGCCGAGCGCGCCGATTCTCTCGACCCCGCTGTCGGTTCCTTCCCGCCCGTGCCCGAGAGCGGCCCGGAAGAACCGCCACAGCGCGTAGCCGCCGAGGCCTGCCGCAAGGAGCACCAGCAGCAGATGGCCAAACGGCTCGTGCTCGACCGTCCGCAGTGCACCCTGCTGGCTGGTGATCTTGCCGCCCTGTCCGATTGCGAGGACGAATGCGAGCAGGCCGATGATCCCGTACACGAGCGCCCGTGCGACAAACCCCGCGCGAGACAGGACGGCAAACGCGCGCGTCCGGACGAAACGCCGTCCCCACGAGCCCGCGGTCCGGACGGCTGCGTCAGCCGTTGCCATTGCGTCCTGCCTCCTCCCCTGCTTTCTCTCTCGGGACACAGATCGTGATGGCGCCCGGCTGCACCTTCACCTTGAAGCCCTTCACCTTTTCGCGGGCGCCGCCGTCCATCTCGTAGAGCACCTTCCGGTTCAGCTGCACCTTGATCTTCTTCGCCGACGTCGCCTGCACGAGCGGCGATCGCTCGGCGCGGCCGACGGCGGTGCGGGCAAGCGCTCGCGCCCAGTCGGTGAGGCCGTCCGCATTGACAACCCCGACCTCGAGGCGACCGTCATCCGGACGAGCATCCTCGAACACCTCGACGCCGCCGAAGAGGCGGCCGACGTTGCCGACGAGGATGCAGCTCGCCTCGCCCTTGTACCACGGCGCCCCGTCGACCTTGATCGTCGCCTTGAACGGCTTGGCGCGAAGATTCTTCGACCCGGTCCAGACGTAGGCGACCCGGCCCAGCCGGTCTTTGAGCGTGCCGTCTGCCTGGTCGATCATGGCCGCGTCGAACCCGGCTCCGGCCATGACGGCGAAGCGCTCGCCGTTGAACCGGCCCACGTCGAGCTGCCGCCGCTCGCCATGAAGACCGATCGATACCGCCTGCTCGATGTCCTGCGGGATCCCGAGGTTGGTCGCGAGCAGGTTCGCGGTGCCCGCAGGGACGATCGCGAGCGGCGTCCCCGACCCGGCCATCGCGTCGACGGCGCGCTGCACGGTGCCGTCCCCTCCCCAGACGAAGACCAGCTCCGCCCCCTCGGACAGGGCGCGCTTCACCTGCTTCGGGGCGAAGCGGCTCTTCGCAACCTCGACCCACCAGGGATCGTCGACCCCCTGGCGCTCGAGCTCGCTCCGTAGCTCCGAAAGTCCGCCTCCGAACGTCTTCCCCGCATGCGCGACGACCCCGACCTTGGTCATCTGCACGCCTTGCCCACGGCCCGTTCGATCCCAACCACCGCGCAGAGCGCCGCGATGCCGACGATGAGACCACCGGCCGCGTCGATCGGGTGATGCATGCCGCGGTACATCCGCGAGAAGGCGACGAACACCGGGATCAGCCCCGCGACGACCCAGATCGAGACTTGAGCCGCGCGGCTCTCGATGCGCGAGGTCAGCAGCAAGGCGATACCCCAGTAGATCGCAATCGACGCGGCCGTGTGTCCCGACGGATAGCTCGCGTCGGCCGGAAGCTTCTCCAGGCGCGGCACGTACGGCCGCGGGCGGTGCACCACGAGCGTCGTCGTGCGGTAGGAGGCGACCTCGAGGAGCAGCGCGAAGGCGAGGAAACAGGCGAGCCGCCAATGCCGGAATACGGCGCCGACGATGAGCGCGGCCACGGCGATGATCGGCAGCACGACGCCACCGGCCATGATCGAGCCGACGAGCGACGCTTCGGTCAGCCCGGCCGAGCGATGGTGAACGAGGAAGCGCACCAGGCTCCCGTCGTCATTGGCGACGCCGGGAACGTGCAGCAGGACGTGTGTGACCACGAGCCCGGCGACGATCGACATCGACGCGATCGCGACGAACGCAAGCGCGAGACCGTAGACGAAGGTCACCACGGGACGTCGCTCACCGGCCAGCGCGGCCAGGAGCCGGCCAAACGGACCCGGCTCCTTGTCGAGAACCTCGAAGTCGAGTGCGGACGACCTGCGGTAGGCACGACCGGGGACAACGTCCGCGTTCGTGGGGACGGTCTGGACAGACAGGTTTGAGGCCTCCTGAGGCGGGAAGAGCGGTCGGCCCAGTGTTTCTTGATTTGGCAATTCGGAAACACGACCGCGGCGCACAACCGCGCGGATGACCCATTCGTGCCACTCGCCGTCGACCTCACCGCAGCGCTCCTCGCCGGGCTCCTGGCTTATCTCGCCGCGCAGTGGTACGCACGCTCGCCGGCGACACCCGCGCATCCGGCCGAAGACGCCGCGCGCGCGGTCGGCGAGGCCGTCAAGCCGCATCGCGGCCTGAGACGACTCCTCGCCCGGCGGGCGAATCGCGAGGTCGCAAGCGGGCTTCTGCTCACGCTCGCCCTCGCCGTGACCCTCGTCGGCACTCTCGTGCTCGGCGTGCTCGCGCTGCTCGTGCGGCACGTCGCGTTCATCCAGCACATCGACAACTCCGCAGCCGCGTGGGGCTATGACCACCGCGCGAGCGCGTCCTCGAGCGGACTGCACGCCGTCACCCAGCTCGGCGGCAGCACGATCGTCGCCTGCCTTGCGGTGCTCGTCGTGCTCTTCGACGTGTTCCGCAAGGGCAGCCGCTGGGGCTGGCTGTTCCTGCTCGTCGTTCTCGCAGGGACGGAGCTTGCCCAGCTCGGCGTCAAAGATCTCGTCGGCCGCCTCCGCCCCACGCTCGACCCCGCCGCCGCCGCACTCGGGCCGTCCTTTCCCAGCGGGCATTCCGCGACCGCCGCCGCGTTCTGGGCGGCCGTCGCCCTGATCGTCGGGCGGAATCTGCCGCGACGCGCACGACCCTTCGCCGCCGCAACGGCGGTCGCGATAGCGGTCGGCGTCGCGGGAAGCCGCGTGCTGCTCGACCTTCACTGGCTGTCTGACGTCGTCGGCGGACTCGCTCTCGGCTGGGCCTGGTTTGCCCTCTGCGCCGTCGTTTTCGGCGGACGGCTGCTCCACCCGACGGCCGCAGCCGAGATCGCGAGCGCGGAAGCGAGCGCGACGCACGACGGCGTGAACCCGCGGCCCTCCCGCACCACCAGCGCCGCGCGCTGATCGCGGACGCTTGAACCCACGGGCTACCGACCCGTACAGTCCGGACATGAGTCCCTCGGCCGGGACCGGGGCAGCTGCGCTGGTTTGCGCCACGTGCAGCGCCGAGAATCCTCCGGGGAATCGGTTCTGCGGTTCCTGCGGCGCGGTGCTGGCGACGCCTGCGGTCGAGCGGCGGAAGCTGGCGACCCTCGTGTTCTGCGATGTCGCCGGGTCGACCGCACTCGGCCATCAAACCGATCCGGAGGCCGTGCGCGGGCTGATGCTCGCCTACTTTGCGGACGCACGCGGGGTGCTCGAGAGCCATGGCGGCACGGTGGAGAAGTTCATCGGCGACGCGGTCGTGGCGGCATTCGGCGTACCCGTCGTGCACGAGGACGATGCCCTGCGCGCATGCCGGGCCGCGCTCGAGATCCAGTCGCGGCTTGCCTCACGGATCGCGCTCAGGATCGGCGTCAACACGGGCGAGGTGGTCGCCGGCGACCCGACCGCGAGAGAGTCGTTCGTGACCGGTGACGCGGTGAATGTCGCGGCGCGCCTCGAGCAGGCGGCGGGAACGGGCGAGGTGCTGATCGGAGAGTCGACGTACCGGCTCGTCCGCGATGCCGTAGACGTCGAGCCCGTCGAGCCGCTGACATTGAAGGGAAAGCCGGAGCCGCAATCCGCGTTCCGTCTGCTCTCGGTCGGCGAGTCGGCGACGCGACGGGGAACTCCGTTCATCGGCCGAGCCCGGGAGCTGGCGCTGCTCGAGCGCGAATTCGACGCCGCCGTCGGCGATCGCCGTTGCCGTCTGGTGACCGTCGTCGGCGAGCCCGGCGTGGGCAAGTCGCGGCTGACGGCTGAGCTGATCGACCGTGTGCGTCGACGGGCGCGGGTGGTACGTGGCGGCTGCCTCTCGTACGGAGCAGGGATCACGTACTGGGCGGTCGCGCAGATCGTGCGGCAGCTGGCCGGCATCCGCGAGACGGACTCGGCGGAGCAAGTGCGTGCGCGGCTGGCCGAGTTCTGTGAGCCGATCGCAAACGGAGCGGCGGTGGCTGCTCAGATCGCGAACGTGCTCGGCGTCTCCGACGCCGCGACCAGTCCCGAGGAGCTCGGCTGGGCGGTGCGCCGGTTCCTGGCGGCGGCGGCGCGCGAGCAGCCGCTCGTGGTGGTCGTCGACGACATCCACTGGGCGGAAACCGCATTCCTCGACCTCCTCGCACAGCTCCCCGCAAGGCTCGTTGACGCGCCGGTGCTCCTCGTCTGCTCCGCGCGTCCCGACCTGCTCGACAGCGATCCCGCGTGGCCGGTGGCAGTGCGCCTCGAGCCGCTCACCGGCGCGGATCTCGACTCGCTGCTCGAGAGCCTCGGCGCGCCGGCGACCGCACGGGAGCGGATCGCGCAGACGGCCGCCGGCAATCCGCTCTTCGCCGAGGAGCTCGTGGCCTGGGTGGCCGGAGGCGGCGACCTCGCCGAGCTGCCGGCGGGATTGAACGCGCTCCTCGGGGCGCGTCTCGACAAGCTCGAGGCGACCGCCCGCGATGCGCTCGATCGCGCCGCGGTGGAGGGAGACGTCTTCCACTACGACGCGGTCGTCGAGCTCTCGGACGAGCCTGCGCGCCGGTTCGTGCCGGCCGGCATCGAGGAGCTGAGCCGTCAGGAAGTGATCAGCCGGACTCGGGGGGCGTTCGCCGGGGAGCTCCTCGCCTACCGGTTCAAGCACATCCTCGTGCGCGACGCGGCCTACGCGGCGACGTCGAAGAGGCTGCGCGCGTCGCTGCACGAGCGCCTGGCCGGCTGGGTCGCGCGGCGTGCCGGCGACCGGTTGGCCGAGTACGAGGAGATCGTCGGCTACCACCTCGAACAGGCACACGGGTACCGCGCCGAGTTGGGCGAGGCCGATGCCGACCTCGCCGCGCGGGCGGCGGCGCGGCTCAGCGCGGCGGGAAGGCGCGCGCTCTGGCGCGGCGACGAGCGCGCCGCCGCCAACCTCCTCGAACGCGCGCTCACGCTGGCGCGGCCGCACACGCTCGACGTCATGCTCGAGCTCGACCTCTCGCAGGCTCTGTGGGGCGACCCGGCGCGCGCGATGGAGGTGGCGGAGGCGGCTGCCGGACGAGCGTCCGCGGCCGGCGACGAGACCGGTGCAGCCCTCGCTCGCGCCGTCGCGGCCTTCCACGGCGTGCAGTGCAGCGCGTGCTCGCTCGACGAGCTCGAGATGCGAGTCCAGGCCGCGCTCCCCCTCGTGCAGGAAGGTGGCGACCACGCCGCGCTCGCCACGATCTTCTGGCTCGTCGGACCAACCGTCGCGAACAGCCGGGGGCGTTACGAGGAATGGGCAACCGCAGCCGAGCAGGGCCTCGAGCACGCTCGTCTTGCCGGTCAGCAACGGAGCAACCTCTTTCGCATCGCGACTCCGCTGACGGTCGGTCCGCGCCCTGCCGACGAGGCTCTCCGCACGCTCGACCTCCCCGGGGCCGACACACGCGCGTGGTCGTGCCTTCGACGCGCCGAGCTTCTCGCCATGCTCGACCGGTTCGACGAAGCGTGGAGCGCCGCGGAGCAGGCGCGCGAGCTCTTCCGGGAGCAAGGAGGCGAGTGGGGCGAGTACGCGCTGGCGGCCGTCGCGACCATCGCCGGTGACAGCGCAGCGGCGTGCGAGCGCCTGCAGGTCACGTGCGACTGGCTCGAGAGAACGAGGCAGAACGCGTTCCTCGGCTCCCAGGCATCGCTGCTCGGCCTCGAGCTGTGCCGGCTGGGACGGTATGACGAGGCGGAGGCGCGCGCGCGTCAGACCCGCGAGCTCAGCGATCCGGAGGACTTCATGTCACAGGCGCTCTGGCGGCAGGTCGAGTCGCTCGTCGCTTCGCACCGCGGCGACGACGCCGGCGCGGAGCAGCTTGCCCGCGAAGCGCTCGAGTACGTGGAGCGCACCGACAGCCTCACCTTCCAGGCCGGTGCGCTCAGCACGCTGGCCGACGTTCTGCTGGCGGCCGACCGCACCGAGGAGGCGATCGGCGCGCTCACACAGGCGCTCGAGCGCTACGAGCGCAAGCGGAACATCCCGCTCGCCCGTCGCGTGCGGGAACGGCTCGCCACACTCAAGCCGGTGGCCAAATGACCGACGAACGCGTCCTGTTGCTCAGCATGCCGATCGGCCCGCTGCTGCGGCCGTCGCTCGCTCTCGGCCTGCTGGCAGGCCACTGCGAGCGACTCGAGATTCCCTGCGACGTTCGCTATCTGACCCTTCCGTTCGCGGAGCGCGTCGGGCCGTCCGAGTACCGGTGGCTGACCTCGCGCATGCCGTATGAGACGTTCGCCGGCGACTGGCTCTTCACCGCCGCGCTCTACGGTCCGCGACCCGAGGCCGACGCGGAATACGTCAGCGAGATCTTGCGCGGGATCTGGCACTTTCCAGCACATTGGGATCCTAAGCTTAGAATTCCACGTGGACAAGTTGTCGCG
>JADMIO011475802.1_pt1 | contig 30120 bp, 22 predicted proteins | sample 8958161 | NCBI WGS metagenome assembly JADMIO01 (sample SAMN16585339, study PRJNA669376) | soil metagenome | isolation source: Crop rotation soil | place: USA: Cullars Rotation, Alabama | collected 2011 | reverse complement strand
GAACTGGTCACTTGGAGAATCAGAACTGGTCACGATGAGAATCAGAACTGGTCACGATGAGAATCAGAACTGGTCACGATGAGAATCAGAACTGGTCACGATGAGAATCAGAACTGGTCACTTGGAGAATCAGAACTGGTCACGATGAGAATCAGAACTGGTCACTTTCATTCTTGACGTGCTACTCTTTAAAGTGTTGTTTAAAGCTTTGTGTGCTTAAAGAATTGAACCTTTTCAAATGTATTTTTAGAGCAACCAGTTTAACCCTTTCTTTCAATGTAAACAATAGGACAAAAGATACGAGTTAAAGAGAATGTTTTCAATATCATATTCTTCTAGGCTTGCTTTTGGGTAGGAGATAAAAATGTTCAGGCTTTGAATTTATAAAACATTCTCATTCTGCTCCTGTTGAGATTTAGTTGAGTTCTAAGTAAGACAACTTGTCGTGATTGATTAAGCAAATTAGAGGCCATAATGAGTCCACGGATTAATGTAGAATGCGTTTATGTTGATCATTTGCTTTCTGACCAACTGGAGGAAGATCAAGAAGAAGAGGAGTCAGAAGCTGAACTTGAGCAGGGTGAAAGGTAACGGAGGTTTTGAACATCATTAATGTTTATACTTCATTCGTAGTAAAGAAAAATGTTACATTTCATGATCTGCTTACCCCAATGCCAAGGAAGTAAAATGTATTAGATTACTACCATCATTAACTCGACAATTATGGGAAGGTGGCATGAGTTTATACATGGGCGTGGTTATCTCTTAATTAATCTCTCTTTTACAGTCGGTTAAACCAAGTCGATAAGAAATGGGAAATGTTGACGATAGCCATCGCTGGGTTATGGTTGTTTTGCCTATTTGCTATTATTTCTATCAACTACTTCCAGCATCGTATTGAGGCTCCACGGTCGAAATGTCCATTTGGAGTGACAAGGGATGATGCATGGTTGTGGATTACGTTTATTTTGACCAGCTTCTACCTTACTTGTCATGCTCTCGTTACTTTCTGCACCAAGTAATTTTGTCATCAAATTGAATTAATTAAAACTATTGGTATCCAGTTGCCTACACTTTTTGTCTGATTTTGTTGTAGGCATAAAAATGAGTGACCCCACCACCACCATAATGGATTTAGCAACACACGACAACAACAAAACAATAAGAATCTCTTAAATGTCAACGTAAATTTCATTTCAATTTCAAAGAAATGTAAAGATTGGGTAGTTTACAGAATTCTTTTTAGCATCGAAGCAGAGTACAAAACATTAAATGTTGTACTTTTTATTCATTGTATCCATTTATCCATACATTTGTGAATTTCAGTAGCAAAATTATAAATTATATTATAATTATTATTGAGCCATGGCAATTGGTCCAACTTGCGAAGACAAATGCTCGTAACAAGCATGAAGTAGGAATCCTGATGTTGGGTTTTGGAACAATGGAACCAAAATTTCCATTTGGGACAGCTCACGCATGTTCAAAAAATTATCAATGTCTTCACCTGTAAAATTTGGCATAATAAATAAAAAAATAAGAATTTAGAAACAAAATTAAATTAAAAGGTCAACTTGCCTTGGGCAGCTGCCAAAAAAGCCAATTTGTAGAAAAGGGAAGGTTCAATCACATCCACAGGTTGATCAGTTGAAAAAGTATCCCAAGGGTCTCGTAAAATGGCTCGAGCTAGGACTAGGGTTCTAGAAATAAAATACAATGACCCTTAACTTTGACACCATTTTCATCATTTATTTCAATATCGTCATTTAACCTTCTACTGACCTTTTCTCTCCACGACAACCTCCAACGTAGTCGCATAGACTCCAAGCTTGCCAATAATTCCAGACACTATCCCTATCCCCCGACACCCCCGAAGTGTAAACATCAATGAGTTCCGCAGGGGTCAATACTCTCATCTCTTTCCTTGTCATCCCAAAGTTGGTCAGTAGGTCATCAGGCGCCGCATCCTGGAATCTTGAGATTTCCAACTCTTTATTCAATTCCATCAACGTATCTTGATCAATTTCCCCAGTGGCAAGCAAAGCCAATTTTGCCATTCCCAATTCAAACTTTTTATCATCTGCACTTCCAATTTCTTTTTCTGCCAAATCCTTCAAAACCACCGAAGCTCTTTTATAGTCTTCAATTTCACCCAAATGATGCCACTCCAACTCTGGATATTTTTTGATAAATTCACTCAACAGAGTTTGTGACCATGAGCTCAGACTGAACGTCTCAATCAACTCAATCCTTTTCTTGTGACGAATGTACCACTCAAAAGCAAAGTTTGGGAATCCTAAATCAGCATATTTGTAAAAGAAATTCTCGAGTCTCCCCTTGTCGCCATCAGAATGACAAACACTAAGCAAAATATTAAAATCCAAATATTTTTCAGCCAAAGACATAGTTTCATTTTTATCCAGTTGGACCAAATTATCCAACAGTTGAGCTCGAATGACGTCAAATTCATTTAGTTTTTCCTTGAAGCGATCTGACCCTTTCAGACTTTCCGTCTTGTCCTTGAGTCCATCCAGAATGAGGTCAGTCAGTTGTTCCAATTGTTTAAACAAGGGGAAAAAGTCCTCAACCATTTTACAAGTTGAGGTCAAAATCTCACATTGTTTGATCAGGGCTTCATACACATGGGCTTGGATGTACCAAGGGGTAGCATTGACCCCAGACAGGGGATCAAGCAAGGCTCTTCGCATTGCCTCAAACTGATCATTTGGCCCTTGACCTTTGGTCAATTCCACAAAGGTAAGAAGAATGAGTTCTGTTGTTTCACTCACAATGGTCGGCCCTTGAGTTGGGTCACATTCTTTTAACAAATCTTCTTCGAGGGTTACCAATGCAGGCAGGATTTGATGAACACGAGAAACATCTTTGTAAAATAAATCGTTGTAGCTCAACTGTGTGGAACGAAATTCAGTGCGAAGGAGGATGACCGACTTGACTGCAGGGTCCAAAATCTTTCTGAATTTTGGTTCGATTTGAAGTGATTGAAGAATCATGGCAAAACGAATTTTTTCGTACAGGTTGAAAAGAACTGACGGTGTTGCCTCAATATCTTCCCTTACGAGGACACCAGTGAGCTACAAAAGGTCAAATGTCAATAAGGGTCAAAGGTCAACGATCAAATGTCAATATCGTAATGATCAATACCCTATCGTAAATCCCTGTGACTTTGAGGAATCCAAAAAACAATTCCAAACCTTCCTTCTTATCAACAAGAAAGTTTTTGATGAGCATCTTAGATTTGATTCCCATGGGGTCAACATCATCTAATGGTGAAATTAACAATTAGTTTTCTATTCTATAAATTGAGGGCAGAGGTCATTTGCATTTGCATTACCTGCCCTCCCAAGCGTAGCATTCCAGCGTGGATCCCTGAGTGGAGCATCATCAACCAAATTTTCACAAAGGGCAACAGTCCAGAGATCAATGGGGTCATTCGGCGTTGTTCTCCCCACATTTGGAGGAAACAAATTATTCAAAATCTCAGAGCATTCGTCAACCCTTTTCCCACAAAAGTTTAAAAATGCAGATTTGTATCGATTCACATTGTCGTCACTCTGAGTCAAATCCATCAAACTGTTCTGGGTCATGGATAAAGACAAGTGGTCTGGGACACGAATGTCCGCAAAGGAATCATCAATCCTAAAACAAGGCATAGTGTTAGGTCATAGGTCAAAGATCATGCATATACTAGGGCTCACATCTTTGAATCAAATTTCTGTTGAGCTCTTAGGATCATGAGTCCAAATTTTGGGACAAAAAGAAGTGGAACTCCTTCAGCCACAAGTCCAGAGCCAAGGAATGGAGAACTTAACATTGCACTCGGGAAGAAATCAAAACTATTGTCACCTATTCATCAATAAATTCGTTATTAATTAGTACAATTCATTAATTAATTATCACACTCATACCTGCGACAATGCCAACAAGGTCCTCCGAAATCATGTAAAAATGTTCTTGGTTCAAAAGTAATTTCCAAGAATAAAGTTTTTCTTCATCCGTCTCACTTCTTGGAGTTCTAAAGTCGACGATGGTGAATTGAGTCGCAGAACGAGAGCGAACCATTTTGGGATCCATTGTTACTGCCAAATAATTAATTGATTAATAAATTTAATTACAATTTAATTAAATTAAATGTTTACCAATTCCATAGTGAAGCAACTTGTCCGTCTCACTCTGATTCATTCCAGCGGCCAAAATTCCCAATTTATTTCCAACAGGGATAATGTCCAACAACCAAATTTGAATTCCTCGGAAATCGGCATTTTTCTTCTGAACATTTTGAATATTAATATTAATTTCAATTTTAATAACAAAATATTTCTTTAGTCATTTGTCAACTTACCCAAACGTGTTCATGAAACAATTTTCTAACGCTGTCATCCACAGGAAACTCACTCACGTGTTGTTGAATCTGAGGACCAACTGTCCAAGTCTGTAGTGACCCACCAACCAAAACATAAACTGTTGAACTTTGACCTGCCCCTCCTTGATCCCTCCCGCTCGTTGGTGGAATCACAATTTTGGCACGTTTCTAATATAATACATCTTATTAATTATAAATCTCAATTAAATAATAAAAATAATAAATAATACACTTACTGTTTCCAAATGTGTGGATGATGGGTACAAATATGACATTTTTGTTCTGAGCCCTGCAAGTCCTCCTAACCATCCTTTACTGGCCATATTCAAACTCACACAGGTTAAAGACGGTTTGTTCCCAGGGGTTGGTCGAATCAGAAGAACAGTTGCACTCGTAGTGGTCAAAATACAACCCATTGGCCAAATTGATGATAAAGAATCACATTCTTGACCCTACCCACAAAACAAACATGATTTAAATTATTGGTCCTATTAATAAAATAAGGATAAATGACATACTGGTACGTCAGCATTGATTGAGACGGTTGCTGATTCATTTGAGATATTTGGCCAATAGCTAATGTGACCTTCTGGACTGACGGCAATGCAAGCAGGGACTCCTCCCACAGCAGTTGCAACAATGCAAACGAGTTGAGCATGATGAACCAATTCACTTGGGGGAAGAATAAGTTCTCGACAAGGAATCGCACTTCGTTTTCCATCAGACGTGTGTCTCCAAACATAAAGTTTTCTCTTACGGACAAGCCATGCCCATCCATTAGGATCCAATCGGCAGGATACTTTTTGTCCATGAGTATCTGTCAGAGGTCACAAAGCCACAATGAAATAATAATTAATCTATTAATTAGAATTAATCAATCACAGTTAGTCAAATTCATTCATACCGTTTTCGTCCAATTTGTTGACAGCGACTTTGACCATGGATGGAAGTGGAGTTCCAAATGGTTCGAGAATGTGTGAGATCTTTTGACTCACAAAGACTGGGACATCACTACCTCCAGCCATACGAGTTGTTCTTCGGCTACTGATGCTCAAACTAATTAATTAAATCACTCATTAATATTACGTACTTAAAGTAAATAAGAATTTTGTAAGATATTACAACAATTACAAGGAAGCAGAGCAGAGCAAGAAATACAAAATAATTGTGTCGTACCTGCTAGCATTAAGACTTGGAGATTCCCGGTAGGAAGCTGAAGCATTCATCCTTGATGAAGTATTCATACTCCTCTCCATCCCCAGATCAGGGGGATAGTACGATTGTCGATTTTTTTAATAATTCAAGTCGAAAGTAACAGGGAAAGTAAAAAGTAGAATTTTTCCGTTTCTTTCTGTTTTCCAAAGTGCACGGCGGTTTTGAATTTTGCCCGTCACAGAGTCCCGCGTCCAAATTTACCCCTACAGAAAATTTAGCTTTCGCTTTTGCACTGTAAAATTGCAACTGCTAAATATGCGCTAAAAACTGCAAATTTCAATTTAACTTGATCGATTGACAAATTTTAATAATTTTGTAAAGATTTTTCAAATAAAATTGGCATTTTGGGTATGACTAATTTAGAATTAGAATCATTGTGGAATTCGATCTTGCACTTGCACTTGCAATGCCCAGATAATTTTCCAAGTCCAAATGAGGATTTGAAATTAAAATTCTTCATCATCAGAGGTCAAATAGTGCATCGGAGAAAAGTTAGTAAAAAATTGTTCTTCTTTGATCTACAGATCGACAATAACAATACAGGTGAAAGGTTAGAGGTGATTGTCAAATACGACGAAGTCACTCTTGATCAACTTGTCCAATTATGGCGAAAAGTTCATGTGGGTCACCGTGTTCAAATTAATGGATTTCCGGAAGTTGTAAAAATTTCCCCTGGTGTTCATTTGTTCTTCCATTGTACGAATATTGATGTTTTGGAGGAGTACAAAGGTCAGAATCCAGTAACGCCAATAGCTCCCAAAAAAATGATCAAGGATGCCAAAGCCAATGGTAATGGAAATGAAAAATCCGAAAAATTATGCAAATTTTGGATAAGCACAGGAAAATGTCAAATTGGTGATGATTGTCCTTTCCTTCACACTGGGGGTCAAATCGAACGAATCCAATGGGTTAATGAGGTACAGAATTAACATTTTCATTTAAAAATTCAGTGTTAATTTTTAAATTATTTAGAGAATCTTGAGTAGGAGAAAACAATCAAACCCATTGGATCCCCATCTCGCTACTACCAAAAATTCTTCATTCCATCGAGCTCAAATTTTTGCAGATTGGTTAATAAAAACATTTGGTTCAGAATATCTTTCCAGGGGATCAGGTGTTTTGGACATTGCTGGTGGACGTGGAGATGTTTCATTTCATCTTCAAACTGTCAACGGGATCAAATCTACATTGATCGATCCGAGGGAAAGAAAATTCAATAGAAGACAAATCAAATTTATTAAAAAGTCTAAAAATTTAGATGGTTCTCTAATTGGAACACCGTCTGATCACATGCGTTGTGAATTTCAAGAGGAATTTGTCTCATTAAACTTGGAATTGTTTCAAAATGCTTCAGTTTTAGTTGGAATGCATCCAGACCAAGGTATAATTGTTTTGAATTTAATTTTGACTTACTTAATTTTTTAGTTATTTTACTTTAATTACTTTATTGTCTACAGTGACTGAACAAATTGCTCAAGTAGCCATTAATTTTGGAAAACCATTTGCAATTCTACCTTGCTGTGTCTTTGGTCATCTATTTCCAGACAGAATTCACAAAGGGAAACAAGTCACGTTATTTGAAGATTTTGTGTCGTATTTGATGAATCTCTCTGATAATGTGTTTCAAGATTTTTTGAATTTTGAAGGACGAAATATTGTCGTCTGGAAAAAAAGGGTACATAAGGTTTATTAATTTAACTCATGCACTTATAACATTAAACAGCAAAGTTATATGAGTATTTTTTCAATCACAGAGAAATAAATTTTACATTCTCAGCGTCATTCATTCATTTTTGAATGAAACAGAAATGTTTTCTGATTCGTCCAAACCAAATCCTAGGGTCTGATAATTAGGGAATCAGTAAATGTAAATTCAATCAATCAGATTCAAACAGGAAAAAAATATAATAATTGTGTTATGCCTTACAGTTCCAAATTGAGTGCCGCTGTTGGGCAGAGCCGAGAGTTGTTGAATTGCATTTCGGCAAGACTTGCATCGTTTCTGAAACACACTGGTCGTACTTAGCTAGTTATTACGAATGGGTCCCTTAGAATTATTAATCCAATGTCTGAACCGTACGTATGAGCAAAGTAGTATTCCTGCTTCATTAGTTTCTGAATCCGATAGAACGTTCAAACTTCGATAAAAGAAATTATCAACACACGAATTTCCTGTGAATATTTTCGTTCGTATTTTTCATTTCCACTATGTCATGCATGTCATGTCTTCCACTATGCTGTCATTGAACAATAAATAATTTTCCCAATACAACACATCATTTTGTCGTATTCAGTCGAGTTGTTGCATCTGTCTTTGTTATGCAATCTGGGGCTACACTGTATATGTCGTAGGCTGTGAAGATTAGTAGTCTTCTGGGACTGGGACTACTCGGCTATGCTTCATTGAATTGAATTGAATTGAATTGAATTGAATAGTGTTTATTTCCATGATAGTGACATATAACGAAGCATCAGAGATACATAACCATAACCATAGACATAACCCTTTGACTGATCAATACAAAGAACAAATCGAAAATATTCTAACTAATTAATTTTTTTTTATTTCTTTTATCAATTTTTGATCAAGTTATTTGACTTATCCCGAAGGACCTATCAGTTTGGGTCGTTTATGTTTAGTAGTAAAGTATCAGGCTATACCTTCCGCACCAAGCACCGGTCTCACCTTGCCCCTACTAAACTGACCCCCCACAACTGCACCATTTGGTTAGGTCTAGTCCGACACAGTCCGTAGGAAAGCCCGAAAAATCGGGGGAAACCTACGGCGCAGTCCACCCAGCCAGAATGCAATGTGGTGAGTTGGTGCCTAACCTCATGGGTTAGGGCGATGTTATAGCCAACTCAATCACCCGGCTTAGGTCAAACTAATTAATTTGGATGCTAAACCTAGTCAATACACATTTATTATGTGAATTAATTATATTGCCGTCTAAATTTGCTATTTTAATAATTACTTCGCTAGTAACCAAATCCCTGAATCGGGAACGCCAACAATTTGATGATCACTAGAAATTCCTTTGTTTTAGGAATGCGTTGTCCGACGTCTACCTCGTCGAAAGCGTACAAGGTAAATCCACCTCCATATCTTAAAGAGCTATTTATGTGTGTCCGTAAATATCATATAAAGTGTAGTCCAATAAGACGATAAATGAGCATCCTAGGATGTCTGAACATGAAGGTAGCACTCTAATAGAGAAAATTTTCATAAGATAGAATTTGAGAATTCACTTGCTCTTACTTCCACATATGTGCAATAAAAAGTAGAATATACGCTAATTAGATTAACAGAATCAAAATTTATTAATTTATTTTCCTGCTGATGTGTATTGGTCATTTTTACTGCTTAATAAGAAATTTGGTATTGACTTACTCAGACTTTGCACGTGTCATAGCCTCGGAATTATTAATTTGGTACAACATCTTTAAATCCTAAGATGTCGAGATGCTAAAATCACAAAATACATAAAACATACAAAACGTACATACATATACGTAAATACTAAAATTACATATTTGAGCTGACCACTATAGCCTCAGAACTGTTTCATGAATTGAATTTCTTCGCCAAGGAATAGCTCCAAATTCTGTTCATAAAAGTTTCCTAAGAGCCCAAAATCCATCAACAATCAGGTACTCTGAGACTACGGCTGCGACAAAAGCCAAGGAACAGGTTCAATTTTGTCAGATTTTTTATACCGCTTCTATGGTTTCTGCCTAAGAAAATTCGAGTGCGTATGACAAATAGCAAATCACTGGAAGGGAATTTATCACAGGCAAATGACCTTTACCCGATTGACCTAATACTCCAAGATCCCTTCAAATGTATCCGTATTTATTATATTATAGGCACTAATATTTGTTAATGCTAGTGTAATTGCTGTGCTTAGTGCACAATTGATTAACTAATTACATTAATTAGTATTTCCTTTTTGCGTTGAAGACTGTGAAATAAGCTAATTTAATAGTTGAATACAATTACTTAAGAATTTACTAATTTTTCTCATGCTATGCCATAACGATGCTTGTGAAGCAAAGCACCGTGAATACAATAAAAATAATGCAAATGATGAGCTTCAATAAATCAAAGAGACGATAGGAGTTGTATCTATTAGGTATTTGGATTCCAGAAAGTATCAAAGCTCACTTCTCATCCGGAAACAGTATCAAAGGCTACATGCAAATTCGTCGACGTCATCCTCATTAGCTCATGACTTTACAAGCTACAAGCGTGGAGCATAAATTAATCAAGCACGTGTCGAATTACATGTTCAGCGATGTTTTATTGAAGAAATATTTAAACAGTTGTCTGTCTGTTACACTTATTTGTTTCAATACTAACAATATCAAGGGTCCTTTTGGTTAAACTGACGCATATTCGTCCTTGCAATGCAATATATTCACAGTTGTGCTCTACTGTATTAGATGCATAACTCTGTCTGTGGTTAATCTGTTGTGGTTGGAAAACAGGAGTGCCAGTGATATAAAAGGTGAAATTTCATCACAGAGATTATCATTCATATCTTCGGAACTATTCCTGCAAACAATGGCACTACTCTTTGCAACAATCCTTGGAATCTTGGTTTGCACCTTTGGCGCATCGTTGGTGAGAAATAATTTTGAGCTAATGTGAACAAAATTTAGGATAATTAACTTAATGGTTAATTGGTTGCAACAGGCCAGCCCACATTCGCATTGGGGTAGCGGTTATCACAATGGTGGAGATTACTATGGAGGTGGGAGTTGGCAATCAGGTTCAGGGTCAGGGGTCAAACCAACAGCAGCACCAGCAACAACTCCAGTTGAGAGCAGGTCGATGGACCAACTCTACCGAAGTGCTTTGGCTGAAGGAGGGAAACTGGTAATTTACGCCGGTGGTGATGCCCCAGCTCAACAGGATAGCACCAAAAACGATTTTGAGCGCGCCTTCCCAGGAGTCAAGGTTGAAATGGTTGTAGATTTCAGCAAATTTCACGGACCCAGAATTGATTACCAGCTTTCAACTGACTCTGTAGTCTTCGACATTGCCCAACTTCAAACACTTCAAGATTTTCCAAGATGGAAGAAGCAAGGTGTCCTTCTTAATTACAAACCAATCGGATGGGAACGAATTTATTCAGATTTCAAGGATGCTGATGGTGCATATACGGGAGTTCAAGGTTCATCCTTCTCGACCAATGTGAATAGAAATCTATTGCCCAATAATGCCACTTGGCCTTACGAAGCACGTGATTACCTCAGACCCGAATTCAAGAATAAAATCGTTCTGACATATCCAAATGATGATGACGCTGTCCTGTTTTGGTTCAAAATGGTCGTTGATAAATATGGATTTCAATATTTGGAGGATTTCAAAAAACAAAACCCAACATTTGTCCGTGGAACTCAAAGAGCTTACGATTTGGTGGCTGATGGTTCATTTATTGCAACAATGAGTGCTGATGGAGGACTCAAGGATTTACCAGGACTACCACGTCATGTTCTTCCAAAATCTGATCCGTTTGTCGTATGGGCACAACAAGCAGCAATTTTCAAAAAGGCTCCTCATCCTGAAACAGCAAAGCTTTACATGAGTTGGGCAATTGATAAAAAAGTCCAAGAAAACGGATGGTCATTCCCTCTCCGAGATGATGTCAAAGCTCCTGCTCCATTTAAATCGATTTATGGTTATCTTCCCAATGGAGATCCAAATGGACTCTTACCTTTCATGGCCGATCGTGAGCAAGTTGAGATTTTCAAAAATCAAATTGCTATGGTATTTGGGGAAGTACAAGGCCCTTCACCTAATGGAATACTTGGAACTCACCCGACTCAAGGATACCCAACTGTTGACCCTTTGAACCCAACCGCATAGGCAGCTTAAAAATTATATTTTCAGTCATAAAAGTTGTTTCAAGGTTTACGAATTCTTTATGCTGGATTAATAAAAATAACTCAGGAATTTCGACAACATTTGGATTTTAATTATTTAGACATTGTTGACTTGATTAGTTACAAAGTTCAGGTACGACAAGGTTGATTAATTGATTGTTTAAGTATATACGTTCCGCATATACGATGCTGACAAGAGCAGAGGTGTCTGACAACGCGCTACTAAAACAAATGAAACGGAGAACTCCTGGTGATCATCAAATCTTGTGGGTCCTCCATTCAGGTATTTGGTAAGTAGCGCAATAGTATCAATTTTAGAATTAAATGAAAAGCAAAATAGTTAACTAGAGTAATCAATGCATATTGACTAAATGTAACGTAAAAATTAATTACTTAAAGAGGTTTAATTTGTATTGGTTCTTTTTTTGTTGTTTCCTTGCCGAATTCAATCATGGGCCAACGAACAACGAAGAAGGAAGAAGAGAAGAAAGAACGCGACATTCCACTTGGAAGAAGTCAGAGGTCAAGGCGTCCACCAAAAGCTTTGTAAATCCCGCCAAAGAAGACTAAGCTTATAGTTCCAGCCAAGAAAAATGCGAATTGCTCCCGACCCCAAGTCATAGGAACTCCCACTCAAAATTTCCCGCTTCAGTTCTCACTTCAATTTGAGGTCTCAAAGGCCAAGACAGTCGTCGTCCCTCAGTGGCAGCAGAAAGAGAAGAACATTCAGAGTGACCCGAAGATATGTGACATCATGCGATGAAGATTCTTCAGATTCAGCTTGAGAGAATGGAAGGTTTGGACATAAAAAGAATCATAGCCAGAGGAAGGGAAAATGCTCAAGCAGGGGTGAATGGCGGAAATTGTTATGGGCAAAATCAGCCAATTCTAGCCTGACGTGACATGACGTGACGTAACCTAAAAACCAAATCGCCTTACCTCTGGTGGGGGGAATCGAGTTGTCACAGCCATAGTGATCTGTTTTCCGTCGTTTTCTTTGTCAGTGACGATGAGTACTCGTTTCAACTTCTTATTTAATTTTACAATTTATAAAAAACTATTGCTACTTACCAAATGCTTGAATGGGAGACCCAGAAGATTTGATGATCACCAGAAATTCTCGGTTTCCTTTGTTTTAGGAGTGCGTTGCCAGACACGTCTGCTTTTGTCAAAAACCACAAAAAGTTAATTTCTCAAATTTGGGCAAATAGCCTTTACTTTCTCTCCATGATCTAGGAGTCAATTTTCCAATAGCCTAGTAAAATCGGCGTTCGTTAAGGTATGGTTGACTACAGAGATAGTATTTGAGCGACAACTGTATCTATTGGTGAAGCAATGCAAAAATGACTACCACCAAAAATATGTTTGTTGATACGAATAGATAGTTCATTTACAATACCAATGGGTCAAGTACAGGGGTGCTTCTTTGTTTTTGGCCACTTTTAAAACCGCCATAACTCTTACACATCTGCATGTAAAACTCCGAAAATTTGTACATACATAAAATAAAGTCCCCAAATTGCGTCTCACTATTTTTTGAACAGTTCGAATCAGAAATTAAGAAACTATGCACTGCGTAAGTTGAAACTCAACTCAAACTGTTTTCCAGCCATATTTCTCAACCTCAACGTCCTAACAAGTGGTAATAACTGTTAATTTACAAAACAATTAAGCTTGACCTTGTCAATACATACCAAGGCATCGGAAGCAGTTAAATTCGCAAGGAAACTCCACTTCAATCTCTCAAAATATTCAGTTGAAAAAAATTAGGAAAAAGCCTAAATTCAGAACTTTCAATTGATCGATTAAAATTTATTTAGTAGGCCAGGTAAAATTTTCTCAGCCACTGAATGTACTTTGTGGTACTCTAAGGAATATCACTGGTTGACATTCTTGCAAAAAATTACTAAGAAAACTTGAAAAATATCGTAAAAGCCATGTATACAACTTTTTTAGAAGACTTGTCTCAGAAATCCATACTAAACAAGCAGGGCGGGTTCTAGAAAATAGTGGGTTACGTAGTGGCGCAGTCCTTCTTTCACTCCCAGAAATTGACGCTGGAACGGACTCTTCAAACAGAAATGGGAGACAAAACAAGCAAAAAAAAAAAACAGAAAATTTCGGTCGTTTGGAAAACGTTTTGAAGGACCTCTAACATTGTTACCTCCCTAGAACATTGAGCTGGTTATTAATTAGGGCAAGAAGGACTACTACTTCTTAAACAGATGTGGGACAACATATTGAGTCAAGTCTTGATATGTACAATACAAAATTGTAGCTTTTACGGGACAACCAAAAGTGGCCAAAAACAAAGTAGTCTGTAGTCGTGACATATTGATTACAAAGTTAGCCTAATCTTGTAGCTAATAATATATACGAATTTAAATTAAAAAAGCACTTCACAATTAACAGGCGAAATCAATAGCAGTTACCAAATAAGTTCATAGGAAGTAGAAATAACATTCATTAACAATGAAATAACTACTCCCACAATACACCTAAGATAAATTTATAGCAGCAACATTGATCCTCCATTCCGGATTCCATCGACGACAGCAAAACATCTCAAATGATTCTAAGATTTCTTTCGCTCTTATTTCAGCCAATCGAGTTTAGCCACAGTAGACATCACGGAACGGCGAAGTCGAGAAGCCAAAACCTTCTGCCCAAACCTTTGGACAAAGTTGTAAGTCTTAGTGTATTCATCTTGAAAGCGTCCCAAACATGTGGCTGGAGTGTATTGTTCTCAAAAGCCTTGATCCTTGGCAGCAATTCGTCCACTCCGTCCAAATCAACTTACGAAACACGAAGCTACGAACGGCTTATGGTTTATAAGAAGCTCAAACACATTGCTTTCGATGGCCCAAATATCCGACTGAAATTAAAATTGAACGAATCAAATCAATCATTTAAGTAACAAAACAAAATGGAGATTTATCAGAACTTTGGCTGACTCTACTTACGGTGGAGTCAAATCTCTTTCTTTCCATTTCCTCCAAGGTCACGTACTGCACAATTTCTTTGATTTCGTCTTTATCGGTACTATGAAGGAATCGAAGTTATCTCATTGGCGTGGCGCTCCCAGAATCAGTGATTTTGACTCAATCGGGATTTGCCAAGAGAATATTTTCTGACTTCCGATCTTTGTGTGTCTTTCCGAGTTTTGATTGGATATTGGAGGCAGCAGAGACGATTTAGAGCTGGAGGACTGGAACTGGAAAGACAAGCAAGTCCACTTGCATTGTTCTGTCCAGTGGGAACCTAAACATTAAACAAATACAAAATTAATAAATGAATAAAAAATCCCTTTGTAATCCAACACACTAGGTTTAGAATATTATCGTATCTGTTTAATTCTAGTTGATTTGAGTCTCATTTCTGCTCGTACTTCTTTTTGAATTTCTCAGCTGCTTCTCTTGAGGCAGTTGAGACAAAGCTTGAGGAGTTGAGCTCTTGAGACAATCATTACGGTACTTACCAATTACCAAATGCCTGATTGGAGGACCCACAAGATTTGATGATCACCAGAAACTCTTCATTTCCTTTGTTTTAGGAGTGCATTGTCAGACACGTCTGCTCTTGTTGAAAACCTCAGAAAGGCATTTTTCAAATTCTTGTAACGAGTCTTTACTTCCTGTCCATGATATTTGAGTCAATCTTCCAATATTCCAGTCAAATCACCGTTACGGTACAATTGACTACTGTAGTATTTGAGCGAAAAACGCAATTGTTGGTGTGAATGGAATGCAAAAACGACTAACACCAAAAGTAGGTGTTTTGATACAAATACGTAGTTTTAGTTATAATACCAACGAGTATATTGATTACAAAACTGGACTAATCTTGTAACTTAGAATATTTGTGAATTAAAATTAAAAATGTACAATTTCAGTTGGCTAGCTCAACAATTGGCAGGCAAAATTGATAACAGTTAACATAGAAGTTTGTAAGATTAAGAAGTGCTAACATTGAAATAAGTACAGGGTTCCAATTATATTCGCGATAGCAGGTTATTTCCTAAACCGGATGACCTAGAAGCTTGAGTGAGGGCTCGTTGGAAAGCTCTCGGAAATGCCGAGTTTGTCACAAATTTTCGGACCAATCGGGTCACAAATGCGCGCGTAATTTAAAAATGAATTAAAGAAATGAAGATTTCTGTAAATTACTCCGGAATACCCCGATTTTCATCTTCAACCGCCTTAAATGCTTCTCGAAATTGTGAAAATGATGTCAAGGAATATGGAATGAAACACATTTGACGCATTTAGTGTGCGCGGATCAGATTTACTGTTTAATGAGTTAACTGGTCTGACCATCAAAATCGAGCATCTTTGGATGTGACAATTGGAGAGTTTGCAGAACAAGAACAGAAGTGAAATTCAAGTTGAAATCGGATCGAATGGAAGTTTTTTTTACGTTTTGCACTGTTTTTTAGTGAATTCAGATGCTAAAATTTGAAATGGAGCTTATTTTTAAGAATTCATTTTAGACAGAATTTTCCTTAATTTTCAACTTTTTTTCTTATTTTTTTGAATTGCGCGGGCATTTTTGATCCAATTGTTCTGAAAATTTGGGACAAACTCGGCATTTCCGAGAGCTTTCCAACGAGCCTTCACTCAAGTTGATAGGTCATCTGGATCCGGAAATAACCTGCTATCGCGAATATAATTGGGACCTTGTACACACACATGCACCCATAAACAAATAAATTTATAGCAACAACATTGGTCCTCTGTAGTATGCCGAATTCCAACGGCCGCAGCAAAAACATCTCCAATCATCCTAGGATTTCTTCCTCCTTCCACAAATCGAGTTTAGCCACAGCAAACATCACGGGACGGCGAAGTCGTGAAGCCAAAACCTAAAATCACATAAATTTTAAAATAATAGTCTACAGTTTTGACGTAATTTTTTATCAGCAATTTAAGAACCTTTTGGTCAAACTTATAAACCTTCTCGTTCTCACATTGAAAGTGTGCCAAAACATGTTGCTGGATTGTGTTGTTCTCAAAAGCCTTGATCCTTGGCAGCAATTCGTTGATTTCATCTGAGTCGTCTAGCATGAAGAGCTTACGATGGGTAAGAAACCCAAACACAATGCATTCGGTGACCCAAACATCCTGCTCAAATTAAAATTGGAAGAGTCAAACTAATAATTTAATAAACAAAGCAAATGGAGATTTATCTGAACTTTGGTTGACTGCGGCTGCACTTACGGTAGAATCAAATCTCTTTCTCTCAATTTCCTCTGAAGTCACGTCCTGTACGCCTCCTTTGGTTTCATGATCATCTCATCGGTGGTATGGAGAAATCGAAGAGCTCTCATCGGGGCGACACTTCCAAATATTGTGATTTTGACGCAATCTTCATTCCTTAATTGGACATTTTCCCTAAGGATCTTATTGATAATCCAAAATTAAATTGGAAATAGTGAGCAGCAGACATGATTTGACAGATAAAGACCTCTTGTCTATAATAAAAAACTTTAGTTATTTTATATCTTAAAAACATATTGTGATAATTATGAAATATTAATTTTAACTTATTTACTTTGTGTCCACGAGTAAAAGTTTGAATTTTTCATCATAAATGACAACACGGAGAAATGATTGTCAAAGTAATCCATGATACCCACGTCATGGCCGTTTAACATATAGGTGTCCAGATGTCGAACAATGTTCTCGTGGATCGCTCTCCTTTGAAGGTGGTGCTCAGGGATACAATCTCCGGCCACGATTTTTTGGCTCAATTGCTTCTGGATAAATGTCTTATTCTTGGATAAGGAGAAGCCTTGTAGACATTGGAATAGATTGCATCTTCAATTTTTGTAATGTCTACAAAATCAGAGATTCCATTTGGTCATAGTTAGAGCTGGATATATGGAATTTGGAACTGAAGGAACCATGAAATCCATTTCTACTGTTCAGCCAAGTTGGATCATGTCAAAAAACCAGAAAATAAATTAATTTAAGTTTTAAACCAAGAGTTTTTAAAAGCAAAATTTAACTAAAAGTAATTATTTAGCCTCTTCATGTCCAGTTGATTTGAGTTTCATTATGTTGAGTATATTGTTAATGATATTGTATGTTTCATGCCTTTGACGAATTGTTCTTGCCAACTTGACATGGTTTCAGAAGATTGTCCGTAAAGGACATGGCTCAATTGAATCAATAGCAGCAGGATGAGTGAGCGCTGTCTTGGCCACAGTGACGAGTAGTATTAACATCCCCAGTATCAACTACACTTCCAAATTCAATACTTTTCAAAATCGTGTCATTTTCATAAGTGCACAACGCAGTCTTTTAAAATTGTAACAAATGTTCAGGAAATTGCTTGTGTGTTCCAGAGTTATATAAAAGTTTATTTCAAATTGCATTAGGTCACAAAATTCTTATACAAGCGATTAACGAAATCGTTGTTCTTTAAAAAGATAGTGGAATAATTATTTTGTTACTTACCAGATTCCTGAGTGGGAGAATCCTGAGATTTCATAAACATCAGATATCTTCTTTTCCATTGTTTTAGGAGTGCGTTGCCGGACACATCCGTTCTTGGCGAAACATGTGAACTATTTTGCTTAAGGCCTCATTTCCAAAGCGAAGTATGTGCCTGGAGCCTATTTAGTTATCTCAGACTTGGGCAGAAAATGACGTAACAATTCACGCAAAGTTTGTCAAAACCTATGGTCATTTTATTATCTATTTTTTATTCATTAAAAGGTCTCCGAGTAAAATAGGTGGATGACACTTATTCATTTCGTTTGCGTTCACAAAGCCGTCCGCTGAAACTGAACTTTTAGTTTGTCAAGTCAATTTTAATGCATTTTGTGATAAGGAAGAATAATATTATTCTAGTATAAATCTCGGCATTGCAGAATGAGTGTCATGTTCAATGATTTAGCCTATAGTTTATAACTGGTATTCCTCGTTGTTGGTAGTTAATAGAAATTTCCATTACTAGGCCATAAAACCCGGGTATTGCAATATTTCTATAAATACACCTTTGTATTTCGGTTAGCCAAGGCAGCCACATCCCGTCTCCGAATCAGATTTGCAAAGCCTTGAAGGATAGTTCTTGTTTGCAAAAATACTAGTGCAGAAGGAGTGCCAATTTCGCAGTTGCATTTGTTCCTGCTTCAAAGTTGAAATTTTGTACATTGTATTACTTTAATCTCTTTCAGTTAAAATTATTGTCACTGAAAGTTTTGAACAAGCAGAATAGTTCAGGGGATAGTGAATATTTTTAGTATCGTTGAAAAATGGTTTCAATTTCTACGAAGGCGGTGATTCGTATACTAGCCGCTGGCAATGTGGTAAGGCAAACTTTTAGCAATGAGTTAAACCCGATTAATTTATATGGTTAAATTCATACTTACACGCATTTACAGATTTTACTGATGATTCTGACGTTCTACGTCTCGCGTATGCTTGTTTCTGAGTATTTGGATTTGGAAAGGAGTCAAGAGTTGAATATATGTACGTGTTTTCAGCTCGTAGTATTGTTTTGTGTGTAATTACGTCAGTCAATGCATTGCATTCGCTTGTGTCAATCACACTTTTCTTATAAAGAAAATTCATTGACAAAAATTTATTCAATTACTTCTTTAGGTTTTGCAGCTTGGGTTATTTGTGCAGCTGTATTCTTTATGCTGGCTACTCTACAAGTCACAACTGACTTTTTCCTTTTAGTGGTGAGAGAGAACAAATCTAATTTTTTGTGTTTTTATCAGAATATGTAAGAAATTTTATTATCCCAGAGTAACTCTGATGGAGCTGGATTCGTTGAAACATGTAAAACTTGGGAGAAAATGTCTACCCTATTCTTAACCTTGTTGACACTAGGGCTTCTTTTCTCATTGCTTTGCGAAGAATTCGTCGCAGACGCTGAGCTAACACTTTTGTTGATTTTGGGTGAAATTGTGGGAAGGACATTGAGTATGATCCTTGTGCACCAATACCTCAACCAAATCCTTGGCGACAGATTGAGTTATCCAAGGGCTTCTGTCAGCACTGTCAGTAGTAGCAGTGGTGGCGATTTGGATCCATACATCAGATATATTTCTACGTCTAAAGTCATCCATCAGGCACAATCACAATCGTCCGATGTAGAATCTCAATAAAAATACAAATGTACCTCAGTAAATGCAAATGCAACGATATATTAATATTGTGAAACATATATACATGTGATATAGAAAGGTTTATACAAACTTTATTTAGCTACTCACGTCATTGATTCTCACACATGCAGTCACGGGACTTTGCACTTGTTACGATTGTGACAGTAGTATTGGAAATACCAATCAATCAGACCCGCTGATCAAATCTTTACAGTACAGCAATGTGATATTGTGTACCTGGACCAGAATACAGAGTCTAACCTGATAAACACAATCACAAAGAAGCCGCACAATAATAATGTTATAGAAGGGAAATCTACACTTGAACTCAAGTGGTCAATTAAATAGAAATGAATCAAACTAATTGCCTCGCTACCTAATATATGAGCGATTTAGCTGAGCTGACTAAATCTCTACTACTCATTTCTCTCCCAGATTTCATCCAAGCCTTTGCGCAGTTTTTTCTTCAAATTTTTCATAAAAAATGGCCCGTTTTCAAATATCTTTCTTCCTGGCCATCATATGTTTCACAACTTCAAGATTATTCGCGGAACAAGTCCTATACTCTCCAGAATTCACAAACTGGGGGGTTTGGGGTGAGTTTGAGAATTGTTCTGAAGGGGTTTTTGTGAAAGGATTTCAAGTCAAGAAGGAAACTTGGGTTGGTCCCACATGGGATGACACCAGCTTAAACGGAATTCGTTTCTACTGTGGTGCAATGGTTGACGAGAGATATGTGACAAGTAGCGAAGGATCTTGGGGGAAATGGGGTAATAAGTACACCTGTGGGGATGGATATGTCGTAGGATTCCAATTGCGGGTCGAAAAAGGCAATCTTATCGATGCTGATGAAACTGCGACGAATAATTTAAGAATTTTCTGCTCGAATCATGCTCCTGGAGCTTTTATTGAAGCCGATGGTGAACGCTGGGGGAATTGGACTGCTTCAAGGATTTGTGGACCTGATGAAGGTGTTTGTGGAATTCAAACTCAAGTTCAACCAGATAGAGGAATTCTGAGTGAGTTTTTTGGAATAACATTTTTCAATTCTTTCAAACTTGACTAATTTTTATTTTTGTATTTGTGTTTAAGTCGATGACACTGCCTTGAACAATATCGCCGTTAAATGCTGTGACTTGCCAAACTGCAAGAAGAATAACTAAAACATTCGCCAAGCTTTCCTTCTCTCACACATAAGCTGATTTTGTAAAATAGTTGTTGTCCATATTTCTGATCTAAGTGAATAAATCATGCTAAAATGATCATTTTTCTTGCTCACTCATATCTCGCCTGTCGAATCTATCACAAGTATAGTTCATCATCGATCCGAATTTTGATCACTGGATGTACCGCAATAGTATATAAAGCAAATTGATCGTGTAAAGAAAATGAGATTTGTTTTAATTCATGATGTTATGCATTTGTATTATGCTCGCAATATATGAAGCTATTTATTCATTATTAGTACTTTTAGACAAGTACAATTTACAGCTGTATAAATAAATTGAGTGAGTAGAATTTTGTTTTTTGACTTTTCAATATTTTTTTATTTGGCTTCGACGGCCAACTGCCATAGAAACCTAAGGAGTTTGACATTCACACCAAACATGTTACTACGGGTTGAGTCAATTGATAATAATTGGTCCATGGTTGTGCGTGCGTGGATTTGAATTTCCAAAGCGAACGAATTAATTTTTTTGCTTTTGGATATCTTTGATGCTTGGTTGATAAGACTGAAAGATAACTACAAGTTAAAAATGCCCTGGCCAGAGGTAAGAATCTTATTGAAAAATTAGTCCGTTCCACACAAATCAGGATAAAGGGTGGGAGCTCAATATTTATTTCTTATTTAGAGTATTTGGAGTTGGTTCCAATCTGAATCCGACCCAAATCTGAGGCTGAAAGCAGTGGTAATGAAAACCGCATTGGGGGGTGAAGAAAAGTTAGTATTTGGGTTTAAAAATCGAGGACTCGATGAACCTGAGATCAGGCAAATGCTGGGGAAGGCTAATAATCATTTGGAAATGGTCAAATGTATTCGTCCATTCTTCTCCACAAAGGAATTCCATCGAGTGTTGGATGCATGCGAAAAATGTAAGCAGACAAATAGAATTCAAAATGAAAATGAACCATATGATGCACTAATTATTTTTTTAAATATCCCAGTGCTTTCCAAAAGTGACAAAATTGCTGAAATGTTTTTGGATAAAGCAAAACAAGAGCAGAAGAACCTCAACAACAAAATGGCATTGAGGGCCCATAACTTGGCATTGTCCTTTGCAGAATCACCAAGTGTCCTTGGAGAAGTCTACAGAGCACGTTCGGCCCTTCTTTTCTTGATGAAGGATTTTGGTGGATGTATTCTGGACATCAATATGGCTCGTTTATTTGGCTATCCCGTTACTCTTATCCAGGAATTGCGGACTCGACTCATCAAATGTCAAATTCAAGTCAAAGCAAAAGCCGTTAAAACTGTGGATCCATATGAAGTTGCCAATCGTAAAAATTGCAAAAATGTTTTATTCCGTGTGGAAGGAAAAGAAAATGAATTTTTAAAGGGAGCGTCGAATTTGATTGAAATTCGAGAAGGTGAAACGAACAATAGGGGAGTATTTGCCACTCGGTCAATTCCAGTGGGTAAGTCAATACAATAGGTCACTTACAACTCAATATTTTTAACCAAAATGCTTAATCTGATTCATAATTTTAGGTACGCCACTGATTGTTGAGGACGCTTTTGTTGCTATCTTGACCGAGGGATTAAACTGGGATATGACTCATTGTTGGAAATGTTCAAAAAGCACGAATCGCTCAGTTCCTTGTCCAATATGTGTCTTTGTAAGTTTACTATTCAAACGATGTCATTTCCGCTTTGATTACTAATTAATACGATTTTCTCTTGTAGGCAACCTATCGCAGTGAGAAATGTCGATTGAGTGACTTGGATCAAGGCCATTTTTATGAGTGTCCTTGCCTTCCGTACTTCCACGGATCAAATCTGAAAATTAACATTTTCCTTGGATTCAAAGCAGTCTGTAAGGCAGGTCCAGTTGAGTTGCACAAAATATATTCTGCTTCAAAGTCTTATGGTGATTTTCGACACAATGGTGGATTTGACCCAGTGACCAAGAAATATGATGGGAATTCATATTTGGCAGTTTTGAATCTAATTTCCCATGTGGAACACAATGAAAAATTCCCCCAACTAATCCAGCAAGCCATTTCCTTTACTGAAATCCTAAGATCAAAAACAAATTTCTTCGATCAAATTCAAGACAAGAAAAATTTGGACGAATTTAAGGACTTTGTTGCTTCGATTGCACTTTATCACGCCCAGTCAGTCCCTTTCAATTGCTTGGGCCTCAGCGATACAAAATTTGAGCTCCAACCTACTTCTGCAAAAAGCGACAACAATCTGTTTGGCAATCTGTGTGAACCAGATGTTTGTAAAATTGGAATTTATCCATTGACTAGTTTGTTCAACCATTCTTGTGATCCAAATGTGGGTAGAGCCAATCTCACGGACGGTCGACTCGTGATTATGGCGACAAAAGATTTGAAGGTTGGAGATGAACTCTTCATGAGTTATGGCTACGAATTTACAACTAATGATTTGGAAGATCGACAAGAAAACTTGGCTGCATCGTATCTCTTCAATTGTGAATGTATCGCTTGTGAAAACAATTGGCCATTGTACAATAATTTAGAAGAATTTCCGATTCGTCTACGATGTCCAAAGTGTACTCGTCGGTTCAGTTACTATGAATTTGAAAAATGTGTTTTGGACGAGATCGGGGATTTTGATGCGAGATGCAGAAATTGCAAAAAAGTATTTGACCTCCGCGTTCTTTGGGGTGAAATCAAACATTTTCCTTCACGCCTAAGCCAATCAATGAAATGCTATAAATGCTATTCTGAGCTGATTCCGGTTTTGATCAACTATTGCCGATTTCTACAATCCAGGGTTTGTCCACCGTTCTTGCCTCTTTATGAGACTCAAGAAGTTCTCAAAAGTATTTATTTTGAGCTTGCACATGAGAATGAGTAATCCAAAATCAGTAACAAAACTCCCCTCAAGGCAAGAACGTAAATAATATTAAATATAATGAATATTTTCATGTAATTTGCAAAATATGCAATGCAAACTTAGTGAATAGAAATATAAAAATAATTTTGTTAAAATAAAAATATTTGTTTAAAAATTTAAGTCATTGTATGTGAAGGGAGTTCTTTTTTTATTCTGACGTAATATCTGGTCTAATAAGAACTTGCCAACATGTAAGATGCGTGTTCTAATTGTACTTCTACGAATAATCTGTTCATGCATGAATGGAAACTCCATTACATTGTTATGCCTGCAGCAAACTCGGTAATATTAAAATTTATTCTGGAATATTTGGAGGGTTCTCAGAACAGGTTATTGAATATTTTCCCATCGTTGCAAATTCCACCTACAAATTTCCGAAAGTTCTTTGTAATTATGAAATACTGTTCTCCCGCTGAGATGACTACTATAGTTACGATAGATTTGTGGCCGATCGGGGTCAATTGAAGGAGGTAAGCTCGATATATTACCAATTTCAGATATACTTAAAGTACAACCGCCTCTACAATTTTGCACAACATTGTAATGACCCAGTCCCGAAGGATAATGCTATGGCTAGGAAACCGATAAGGAGAGGAGAAGGGACAAGGACAAAGTAGACTAATATAAATATTCCATATTTATAATCATCTGAACTCTGCCGAGTTCAAGGTAATAGGTAGATACTTGGTGTCCAGCAAAATGGAAGTTAAGTAAGCTGGTAAATAGTGTTGTTGGGGTTCGAGTTCGGGTTCTCAGAACCCGAACCTTGAACCTTCGAAAATTGAGAACCCAAACCCGAACCCGAACCCCAACACGGATTGGCAGAACCGAAACCCATGAACCGAGTTCGGAACTCTAGAACCCCATTCGAACCCGGTTCTCAAAAGTGTTCTACCTTTTAATGTAACACAACAACTGAGAAAAAAGTATTTGTTTCACCGTAAAGAAAACCTAACTTAACTAAATAGTTAGTTATGACCGAAAATAATATAAAAATCTTCATTTCCACGATTAGAATAGTTAAAATTCATATGAGATTTGTTGGACTGTTAAGGTTATTGTTATACAATGATTCAAATGGCATCTAAAAACAATTGAGGTTATGCACCAACATGAACTCGTCAAAATCCCAAGAGATCATGTGATACCCAAAGCTACTAGCATGTTAAAAATTATTCCGTAGGTTTTTGTTGCAAGGGGCCTACTGAAGAAATAATACAAGCTCAACTCTGTAGGCTATCCGTATAGCTGTAGCAATTAAAAGTAAAAATTTTGCGAGTTTTAAAAGTACATACCTACTTTTTAAAAGTACGTACCTACTTTTTAAAAGTACGTACCTACTTTTTAAAAGTACGTACTTACTTTTTAAAAGTACGTACTTACTTTTTAAAAGTAGTTTCTTTTTCTCACGTAAGGACACTTTACAATACTTATTCTCCCACCACTGAATATTGTTTATCAAGTTATAAGCACATTGTGCTTTAAAATGTTCGTTTTACCATATTTTTCAATAGAACCCATATAGAACCGCGTTCGAACCCCGAACCCATGAACCCGAACCCCAAATCGTGCAATATTAGGAACCCGAACCCGAACCCAATTGCGTCGGAATATTCTCAGAACCCGAACCCAGACAACATATTGGTCAATAAGGCTGGAATTGGAAACATCTTGTCTCGCTTCTTCCCAATTCTCCAGCCAAAGTGTAGTGCACATATCAATTAAAATTCCGTATACTTTACATTTAGTGTACGCATTGAATAGACACAATTCACAAACTCTGTTTCACAAATTTACTCTAATGAATAAATTTCGGATATCATCATTCATAATACTAAAGAAAGTATTCAGCGTTTGTTGTATTTCTCATCAAAACAAAGCAGTTGACCCCAACCCAGGTATAAATGAATGAAAATTGAACTATAAACGAAAAAACGAACGCTTACATTGATTCTTTTACAAGTTGAAAAATATGCTTGCTTTCTTTATAGTTTAAATTTGCACTTCATTTTACTTTTTACCTAAGCTATTTCCTACACAAATTTTCTCTACCTTGTAAACCTGGGGTCTGGGGATGGGATCAAGTGCTTTCTTTTGAAAAGATCAATTTGAAAATGGGTAATCTTAGTCAATAGGAAGAAGGTATCCAGTTTAGATTTGTGCCAAATAATTTTCCATCGGAAAGATTCGAATCCGAATCCTTGGGTCACCGGTTGACAGCAAGGCCAAATTGGTAGAGAAAAGAGAAAAGTTGTTTATGCCTGTTTGTAACATTTATCACCGGCACAGATCACTTTTGATTATATAGGAATGACAAGTAAAGTGTCACTCACGAGGGAGGTATCCGCAATGTTGGCCTTAGAATTGACCCGAATAATTTTTTTATCGAAAGGCCTTTCCCTAAAACTAACTCATAGTTAATATTAGAACGCAACGCTTAATAAGGGTCCCCAGTTGCCTTTGCTAATAAGAGTTGAGTTTCATTTTGATCTTCCGTTAACCCATGAATAATTTAATTTAACTTACAAAGTTCGATCTGAATATTTTCAAGTTCTTTTCCATGTCGAGCGTCACTAGTTTTGAAGACACTTTCAAGAAATTCACACGGGAATTTAAATTCCCTAAATCAGATGCAAGTTATTTTAGGACAGGCTCAATTTTTGCTTGATTATCATCCAATACTGATTGTTTTTCCCTGATTCTTGCTATATCTTCACTCAGTTTGATTTGATTTTCAGTCATTTTGGCTTGGTTTTCACTCATTTGGCTTGGCTTCCACTCAATTTTGCCATGTTTCTTCAACTTTTACGTAATTCAGCAAGAATTATTTGGGGGCTGTCAGCTTTATTGTTATTATCAGTGGAACCTGCTGATACATTTTGAGTTCCTTTAACTCATTGATATACAGCAGGAGGGGTCTTTGTTTTTTGATTTTCAGGCATTGTACGAGGCACAGTTCAAATCAATAGCAATCAGGGGAATGGAAAAACACATATCGAAAGGAAGTATTCGCTCAAGATGTAACTCCTTATGAACTGGTTTGCTTGCGTAGGAGATAAGGGAGTAGAATGATAAAAGAGGCTGCTTGGTCAAGTTCTGAGCAAGGTCTGACCAACAAATATTCAGCACATAAGCTTGGGTCAAGTGGTCAATTCTGAAGGCATAAGTAACTTTTTAGAATGAACGTTTTTCTTACAAAAATGGCATATCCTAACTGACACAGCAGGAAGCACGGTGTGAAAAAGACTTGGTGACAGAAGCTAAATGCAAATAAATTCTTAGAGGCTATTTGAAATTAAGTTTTCCTGAAGGGCTTTAAAAATTTCTGGGTGCAATGCCTCATTTAAGTCCAACGGCAAGTTTGTCGCTACAGGCCTGGGGCAGCAAAATTGATAAATATTTTCGAATTCACACAGGCCTGGCATTTCTAATGTTTAACCTGTGGTTTTCTTTCATATCGAAGAAGCATTTGTCGTTTTTGATGTAATCATTTTAGCTTAAGAGAGAAAATAGCGTTGCAAACTGAGTTATGTTATACTATGTATTTATTGTGCTCCAAATATATAAAGACAAACGCACAGCACTTATCCAAAAGTCATACTAATTACACTATATAGATAAAGGAATGAGAAATTAATCCAAGTGTCAAATTCTAGTTTATGATGACCTGAAAATGACTTGTCAATCGTGGTTCTTTCCATTAATTTGCAGAATCTGGGTGTACTAGCTCATGAAAATGAGATAAAACTTTTGCAATTATGGCAATCGGCACCTTAGCTGAGCAAAAGTTAAAATCTAATATTCTAAACTAAAATAGTGATCATTTACTCAGTATTTACAAAGAAAAGTATTTACTCAGCTAGATAATCGGGTAAGACCAAATTTTTTAGCAAATCACATCACACCGCGTACATGTATTTACTATAATTCATACTTATCACAAACAAAGCCAAAGAAAATAGGAACTTCACCCAGGTGTTGGCTTCGACAGAATGTTGCTGCTAGTTTGGACTCAGTGTTCTCTAACACCAGCTAGAGATCATTCTTATCAACTTCACATTTTGCCTTTGATTCCTGGACTTCTTGAGCAATTCTTTCCGCAGATTCTTGAGCACTTGCATCCTCAAAGGACTTGGATGTCATGGAATCCGTGTCAGCATCCCCCATTTCTTCACCCTCAGCAGTCCTAACAAACGACACTACTTCTCTGCTTATACTCTCCGCACTATCGTTGTCTTCTCGTTTAGCATCCTTCCCTTTCTTGAGCAGGATTCTACTGTCTCTGCGGACTTGATTGATTGGACTCGTCTCTGTGATTTTGTAAGCCTTACTTACGTTCAAGCCTCATTTCCAAATTGTAGAGAAGAAAGTAGCACAATCCATTGGAGGCATACACTAGATTAAAAGGAAAATAGATGACAGAGTATTTGTAACTCTCAGAAATGCGTTTGTTCTGCCAATCTTCATACTGCCTTCCTATTTGGGGCTTAGCAGTGTCCTCTGATCTAGAGCTGATGCAAAATAGCATGAATTTACTATTGCTACGATATTATCATCCAGGGTTGGCCAAATACTATTCCAAGTACTTTTGGGCCAAATCAGCAAATAGAGTGAGGCACCAAGCAGACTGTAGAAATGCTCATAAGAGGATTGATGTTAACGATTTGTATGAGAAATATGGCCTATTAACATTTATTGGAAGGCTAAAATTTGTTCGCTAACTCTCGTTTTGGTATTCAAGCACCTAAACTTTGATACAGGGCTTGAGTCACTGGAAGGTTTTTTCAGTTTAACTAGTGATAGGGCATACGGAGTGAGGACAAGGAGTTGTACTGGAAACGGTCTCACAGTAGTAGTACATAAACGTTCACGAACAGCTAATTCTTTGATAATCTCAGCAACTAAGGAGTGGAATATGCTGCCCTATGAATTTTAAAATAAAAATCAAAGTCTAAATAATTTTAAAAACAAAGTAAAAAACAGACTTGTGTCACTTATGAGCGAATGTTTTATCTAAAGCTCAAAGCTCCCCACATGTACAATCTATTGCATGTGTACTTTTAGTCTTATATAATGTAAATAACAAAATAAACAATGTCAAGTATTTCGAAAGCTTAGAGTCTAAATTAGTAGCACTCATTGATGAATCAATGTGACTTGTCGTATTGTTATGAGGAATCCTATTGATGACTTGAATAAACACTATCAATCAATCAATCAATCAATCAATTGTAAAATAATTGTTGTCCATATTTCTGATCTAAATGAATGAATCATGCTAAAATGTTCATTTGTCTAGCTCATATCACTCATATCTCTTTTGTCGAATCTACCACAAGTATAAGTCCTCATTGCCAACATAGTTTATCCCTATATGACCACCCCAAATTGCATCGAGTTTTTCAATTTTGATCACTGGATGTACCGCAATATATTTTTGAATAGTATATAAAGCAAATTGATCTCAAATAAAATGTAATTTATTTTAAATCATGACGTCATGCATTTGTATAATGCTCCCAATACGTGAAGCTTAGTCATTATTAGTACTTTTAGACAATTACAATTTACAAGTACAGTTGTATAACAGTTTATACAGTTGGTACAACTGTATAAATAAATTGAGTAAGCAGAATTTTCTTGACTTTTCAATATTTTTTTATTCGGCTCCGTTTTTTCCTCAAGTATTTGAAATTAGCCAACTGACATAGAAACCTAAGAAGCTGAACATTCGCACCAAACATGTTACTATGAGTTGAGCTAGTCGAAAGTAATTGGTCCGTTGTGCGTGCGCGGATTTGAATTTCCAAAGCGAACGAATTAATTTTTTTGCTTTTGGATATCTTTGATCCTTGGTTGATAAGACTGAAAGATAACTGCAATTTAGAGATGCCTTGGCCAGAGGTAAGAATTTTATTGAAAAATTAATCCATTCGACACAAATTAGGATAAAGGGTGGGAGCTCAATATTTAATTATTATTTAGAGTATTTGGAGTTGGCTCCGATCTGAATCAAATCTGAAGCTGAACGCGGTGATAGTGGAAACCGCATTGGCGGGTGAAGAAAAGTTAGCATTTGGGTTTGAAAATCGAGGACTCGATAAACCCGAGATAAAGCAAAAGCTGGGGAAGGCGAAAAATCATTTGGAAATGGTCAAATGTATTCGTCCATTCTTCTCGATCAAGAGATTCCACATAGTGTTGGATGCATGCGAAAAGGGTAAGCAGACAAATAAAATTCAAATGATAATGAAAATGAACCATATGATGCACTAATTAATTTATTAAATGTCCCAGTACTTTGCAAAAGTGACAAAATTGCTGAAATGTCTTGGATAAAGCAAAACAAGATCAAAAGAACCTCCACAACAAAATGGCATTGAGGGCCCATAATTTGGCATTGTCCTTTGCAGAATCATCAAGGGTCCT
>JADMIO010835399.1_pt1 | contig 30126 bp, 30 predicted proteins | sample 8958161 | NCBI WGS metagenome assembly JADMIO01 (sample SAMN16585339, study PRJNA669376) | soil metagenome | isolation source: Crop rotation soil | place: USA: Cullars Rotation, Alabama | collected 2011 | reverse complement strand
CTTTCCCCCGCCCCCGCCCCCGCCAGAACCGCCACGCTCGACCTCATCCGTGGCGTCGCCGTCACCAGCAAGCCCGCCGTTAGGATTGCCTCAACCCAAGCGATACGACGCTCTCACGAAACGCCGCGCGAGCGCCTGTACTTCCTATACTTCACTCTGCCCGCATGACCCCCGCGCCCACCAGAATCGCCACGCTCGACCTCATCCGTGGCGTCGCCGTCATGGGCATCCTCGCCTCAAACATCGCCGCATTCGGCTTCCCCGAATTCGCCTACATGACCCCCGCCTCGATGGGCGCGCCGAGCACGCCCGACCTGATCGCCTGGACCACGACCTTCATCGTCATCGACGGCAAGATGCGCGGGTTGTTCTCGTTCCTGTTCGGCGCGTCTATGCTGCTGGTCATCGACCGGGCCGAGGCGAGCGGCGAAGACCCGGCGACCGTCCACCTGCGCCGCATGGCGTGGCTGTTCGTGTTCGGCATCGCACACCTGTACCTGCTGTGGTGGGGCGACATCCTCGCGCACTACGCGCTGGTCGGCGCGCTCGCGTACATGTTCGCGCGGTTGCCGGTCCGCTGGCTGATCGGCGTCGGGCTCGCCTGCATCGCGCTCCAGACGGTCGAGCTGACGACGCTCGTCGCCTACACGTTCGACCTTCACGCCGCCGCGCACCGGCCGGGCGCAACGGCGCGGGTCTTCACGAACTGGCAGCTGTTGGCGGATCAATTCGGCCAGCCCTCCCCCGCCTCCGTCACCCGCGAACTTGCCATCGGACGTGGCGGATGGCGCGATCTGGTCGCGTGGCGTTGGACGCACGGCGCTGGGCCGATCACGTCCCTCACCGCCACTGGTCCGGAGACGCTAGGCTTCATGCTGTTCGGCATGGCGGGGCTGCGATCGGGGTTCCTGACGGGGGAATGGTCGCGGCGACGCTACACCGTGATTGCGGTCGTCGGAATCGGACTCGGCTGGATCTGCTATGCGGCCATCGCGGCGTTCGACATCGCCCACGGGTTCGACGCGCGCTATGTGGCGCTGTCGTGGCTCGCGCTCGCAACCCCGCTTCGGCCACTGACGATCATGGGGTACGCCGCGGCAATCATCCTGCTCGCACGGCCCGGCGGCTGGTTGACGGCCCGAGTCTCGGCGGCAGGTCGAATGGCATTCTCCAACTATCTCGGCACGACCGTCCTCTGCACCACCCTGTTCTACGGGTACGGCTTCGGGCTGTACGGCACATTGTCGCGAGCCCAGCTCTATCTGGTCGTCGTACCGGTTTGCCTGCTGATGCTTCTATGGTCGAAGCCGTGGCTCGACCGGTTCCGCTACGGTCCGCTCGAATGGCTATGGCGCAGCCTCTCCCGCTTCGCGTGGCAGCCGATGCGCGGTTCGGCATTCACGGCCAGCCGATGACGCTATTTGCGAATAAGACGCAAAAGGGCTTGCGAGTGGTTCGCATTATCCGTATCCCGTGCTTACAGCTAGGGAGTTCCCATGGTCGTCTGCGTTTGCAATGCCATACGAGAATCCGACGTTCGCAACTGCGCACGCGGCGGTTGCACTACACCGTGCCAGGCCTTCCGCTCGATGGGTCGGAAACCCAAATGCGGCCAGTGCACGTCGATAGCGCGAGCGATTATCGACGACGAACGCGCCGCTGCATAAGCGTCGCAACAGCTAGAAAAGCCCGGAAAACTGCCATTTTTTGGGGTTGTGCTAATCTGTGTCAGCCCGCTACATGTCTGTCAGAGGTGACGGAGATATGGCCATGCGCGGCGACCCCCAAGTAATCGAATTCCTGAACGAGGCGCTCAAGAACGAGCTGACCGCGGTCAATCAATATTGGCTCCATTACCGGATGCTCGAGCATTGGGGCGTTTACAAGCTCGCCCAGTACGAGCGGATGGAATCGATCGACGAGATGAAGCACGCCGACTGGCTGTCGGAGCGCATCCTGTTCCTCGACGGCCTGCCGAACTTCCAGCTGCTCGGCCGCCTTCGCATCGGCGAGACCGTCGAGGAAGTGCTGAAGTCGGATCTGGCGCTCGAAGTCGAGGCCACCGTCCAGCTCAAGGGCGCGATCTCCTACTGCGAAGAGGTCAAGGACTATATCAGCCGCGACCTGTTCGCCCGCATCCTCGCCAGCGAGGAAGAGCATGTCGATACGCTCGAGCGCCAGTTCGAGATGATCGCGCGGATGGGTATCCACAACTACATCCAGCTCAACTCGATCTCGGAACATGATTCGCCCAAGGCGGGCGCGGCGCCGCATCTGAAGGGCTGATTCACCCCCCTGTCATCTCGCTGAAAGGTGAGATGACAGGGCTGCATTATCCGTCAGTCTGGCGACGAATTATTCCCCTCCGAACCCAGTCGGTACGGCACGACGCCCAAACCCACCGCCCGCAACGGGCTTGCGCACTGCGACCGGGTTGGCCTCGCGCTCCAGCAGCGTCAGCGTCTCGACGAAAAGCGGCCGTAACCGGACGATATGCTCCAGCGCCTCGTCGGGCGTGTCCTGCATTTCCAGGCAATCGCGCGCAATCGTCTCGATTGCCTCCGCCAGATCGGCAAGCGGCTCCGCCCCGAACTGCCGCGCTTCACCCTTCAGCGTATGCGCGGGTATCACCATGGCTGCAGCATTGAGCGTACGCATCGCCGCCTCGATCGCAGCAACCGACTTCACGCCGTCCTCACGAAAATATCCGAGGATGCGGCCAAATCCCGCGCCGAGTTCGTTGCGCGCCTGCACGAACGCGGGCCAATTGATCAGGGTGCTTCCCTCGAACGCCACTGTCGCCTTCTCCCGTTAAGCAAATAGCGCCATGAAGGTCAGAGCCGTATCATACATAACCAAGGTAAACACAGTGTTGAAAAACTAACGACAAGTTACGACAAAGACTGAAATAGATACATCCAAAACGATTTCTATTGTTGCATTGGCGGACGCCGCGACCGCCGCGAGTTCGGTCGGGGCTTGAGGGTCATCCGCTGTCACCTCGACGCGGGTCGCACCATTCCGTAACGCGCGGGCGAGCCGCATCGCAGGCCAAGGACAACGCATGCCCCTGGCGTCGATACGGACCACGCCCGACACCACGCCTAGTGGCCGCCGCCGCCCTTGCCGTCGTCGTACGGATTCTTCGGCGCGCGGAACATCAGGCGCACCGGCACCGCGCCGAAGCCGAGATCCTTGCGCATCGAATTGACCAGATACCGCTCGTAGCTTGCCGGCAGCTGATCGACGCGCGTGCCGAAGATGACGAAGCTGGGCGGTCGCGTCTTGACCTGCGTGACGTAGCGCATCTTGATCCGCTTGCCACCGGGAGCGGGCGGCGGGGTCGCTTCGATCGCGCGCTCGAACCAGCGATTGAGTTCGCCGGTGCCGACACGCTTCGACCACGCGTCGCGCGTGTCGAAGCAGGCCTGGAGCAACTGGTCGATGCCCTTGCCGGTCGCGCCGGACACGGTCATCACGGTAACGCCCTTGACCTGGCTTAAGCCGTCTTCGAGAGCGCGCTTGACGCCGTTGAACAGCGACGATGCGCTCTCGGCGATGTCCCATTTGTTGAGCGCGATGACGAGTGCGCGGCCCTCCTGCAGCACCCTGTCGGCGATGCGGAGATCCTGCGCCTCGAGACCCAGCGTCGCGTCGAGCAGCAGCACCACGACCTCGGCGAAGTCGACCGCATGCAGCGCGTCCTCGACCGACATCTTCTCGAGCTTGTCCTGCACCTTGGCGCGCTTGCGCATGCCCGCGGTGTCGATCAGGCGCACTTTCCGCGCCTCGCCACCGGTCGGATGCCAGTCGTAGTCGACGCTGATCGAATCTCGCGTGATGCCGGCTTCGGGGCCGGTGATCATGCGATCTTCACCGAGAATGCGGTTGACGAGCGTCGACTTGCCCGCGTTCGGGCGGCCGACGATCGCGAGCTTCAGCGGGCCCTCATATTCATTGTCGGGCTGTTCCTCGGGCGGCTCTTCCTTGCCTTCGAGTAGCGGGAGCAGGCCTTCGAACAGGTCGCCCATGCCTTCGCCGTGCTCGGCCGACAGCTGGACCGGGTCGCCGAAGCCTAGCGCGAGCGATTCGAGGATACCGTCTTCGCCCGCGCGACCTTCGGCCTTGTTGGCGACGAGGATCACGGGGACGTCAGCGGTGCGCAGCCAGCGCGCGATCTCTTCGTCGAGCGGCACGATGCCAGCGCGCGCATCGAACAGGAACAGCGCGACATCGGCTTGTTCGACGGCGGCTTCGGTCTGCTGGCGCATCCGGCCGGGCAACGTCTGTGCGTCGTGGTCTTCATAGCCGGCGGTGTCGATGATGCGGAATTCAAGACCGATCAGCGACGCATCGCCTTCACGGCGATCGCGCGTGACGCCAGGCCGGTCGTCGACCAGCGCGAGCTTCTTGCCGACGAGGCGGTTGAAAAGAGTCGACTTGCCGACATTTGGGCGGCCGACGATCGCGACCACGGGGAGTTTGGACATGGCGTGCCCTTAGCGCGTGTCGCGCGAAAGGTCACCTAGTCCCTCGCCCTCCGGGGAGAGGGAGGGAGGAGCCTTAGGCGACGGAAGGGTGAGGGGTAGTTGGGGCAGGTGATCCTAGCCTCACTCCCCTCACCCTTCCCACCGCAAGTGCGGCGGGCCCCTTCCCTCTCCCCGGCGGGGAAAGGGGGTTTCGGTTACCTGTACGCGGTGACCTTGCCCTTCTGGTCGAGCGTGTAGAGCGTCGAGTTCGCGACGATCGGCGGCAGCGAGAACGGGGTCTTCGTCTCAATCGTCGAGCTTACCGTGCCGTCCGTCGGCGAGACGAAATTGATCTCGCCGCGCGAGTTGGTCAGGACGAGGCGGTTGCCAGCCAGGATCGGGCCGAACCAAGTGACGGCGTTGCTACGCTTCTTCTCGTTCTGAAACCGCTTCAACTGGGCGATCCAGCGAGCCTTGCCGTTCGAACGAGACAAGCAGACCAGCTTGGCATCGTCGGTCACCACGAACAGCCACTCGCCCGCGATCCAGGGGGTCGAGATGCCGGCGAAGTTCTGCTCCCACAGACGCTGTCCGGTCGACAGTTCGAGTGCGACCATGCGGCCGCCTTGCCCAACGGCATAGACGCGGCCGCCATCGATGACCGGTGCGGCGTCGATGTCCGACAGGCTCGACACCGACGTCGTGATCGAGGTGCGCGACAGCGCGTCCTGCCACAGGATACGGCCGTTCTCGTAGCGATACGCGCTGAGTTCGCCGCTGGAGAAGCCGGCGACCACGGTGCCCTGGCTCACGGCGGGTGCCGCGACGCCGAACACGCCCTGCGTCTCGAGCGTGCCCGACTGGACCCACTGAACCTTGCCGTCGGCCTGGTTGAGCGAGAAGACCTGATTGTCCTGCGTAAGGACATAGACCGCGCCATTGGCAACCGTCGGCGAGCCGCGGAGCGGCGCGCCGGGCTTGGCGCGCCAGAGAATCTTGCCGTCCGCCGCGCTCATCGCGACGACGTCGCCGACACCGTCGGTGGCGTAAAGCTTGCCGTCGTCATAACTGACGCCGCCGCCGAAGCGTGCCGCCTTGTTGAGCTTGCCCTCGGTGATCCCCGCGCTCCACAGCGCGGCGCCGGTGTCGGCGGTGAAGGCATGGATCGTCGCGGTGACGTCGGTGACGAACAACTTGCCGTCGGCAACGACCGGGGCTGCGCCGAGACGTTCGCGGTTCGAGCCACCGTCGATACCGGCCTGCCAGAGACGCTTGGGCTGGTCGCCGAGCGCGAGCTGACCCATCGACTTGGCGGGGTTGCCGCCGGGCTGGGCCCAGGCGTCGTTGACCGCAGGCGCCGGCAACAGGACCTGGACGTCGGCGATCGTCTTGTCGGTCTCGACCTCGTTCTCCGACACCAGGATCGACACGCGGTCGCCGAGCGTCGGCGTCTTCTTGTTGCCGCCGCCCTTGAAAATCCCGCAACCGCTGAGCGCCACCAGCGCGGCAACGGCCACCGTCACCCGATATGTCTTCATCATTGCGCCTTGGTATCCTCGTTTGATGCAGCCGGAGTGATAACCCTGGCAGTAGCGCCCGTGCTGGCAACAGCGTCCACACCCAGTACGCCAGCCATCTGAACAGCGCGTTGACGGATCGTCTCGGGCACGCCGGTATCGCGCGCGATCTGGCCGAACATAGTCCCCGCCTGCTGGCGCTGGTTCATGCGGAGATAGGAGATCGCAACCATCTCACCCGCGCTACCGAGCCACGGACCGCCGGGCACCGCCAGCGGACGAAGCCGCTCGACGACGACCTGCGGCTTCAGCGTATCGAACTCGGCCGACGTCTGGCGAACCAGCGCGAGATCGCGGAACGGCTTTGCCAGCGACGTATCCGCAGCGATCGAACCGAGCTTGGCAGCAGCCCCCTTCAGGTCATCCTTCTGAAGAAGGACATCGGCCTGCGTGAACAGCGCGAGTGCGCGGTAGCCGTCGCGGTTCGACTTGGCGAGTTCGGCCAGCGGCTTCGACGCAGCCGCGGCGTTGTTCGCACCGAGCGAATCGTAAGCGGCCTGAAGCTGCTCGCCCTCGACACCAGCGGCCTCGCTGTTGTGATGCTGCCAGTACAGGAAGCCAGCGAGTGCGGCGAGTGCGGCGACGACGCCAACCACGACCCATTTGCCCCAGTTCGTCCAGAACCCGGCGAGCTGGTCGCGTCGGAGTTCTTCGTCGACCTCACGCAGGAATGCTTGATCGGTTTTCGGCGGGAGGGCCAAGGAATGCTCCGGAAATAGTGAGGGGGTGGGCGGCGCGGACCTTAGCCGCGCCGGAACCGAAACGGAAGCGGATCAATCCTTGGGCGCGTAGACCTGCTCGGCGCCCGGAAACGCGCGGCTTCGCACATCGTCGGCATAGGTCTGCGTCGCGGACGAGATCGTATCGGCGATATCGGCGAACCGCTTCACGAACTTCGCGGTACGCTCGAACATGCCCAGCATGTCCTCGGTCACCAGCACCTGGCCGTCGCACTGCGCGGATGCACCGATGCCGATCGTCGGGCAGGCGATGGTGTTGGTGATCTCGATCGCGATCGGCTCGACCACGCCCTCGATCACGAGCGAGAATGCGCCCGCCTCGGCGATGCCCTGCGCGTCGGCGACGATCTTGGCGGCTTCCTCGGGCGTTCGACCGCGCGCGCCGTAGCCCCCGAGCACGTTGACCGCCTGCGGGGTGAGGCCGACATGGCCCATCACCGGAATGCCGCGCTCGGTCAGGAACTTGACGGTAGGCGCCATCGCGATACCGCCTTCGAGCTTCACCGCCGCTGCGCCCGTCTGCTTGAGCAGATACGCCGCGCTCTCGAACGCCTTTTCGGGCGAAGCTTCGTAGCTGCCGAACGGCATGTCGATCACCACCACCGCGTGATAGCTGCCGCGTACCACCGCAGCGCCGTGCGCCGCCATCATGTCCAGCGTTACGGGCACGGTCGATGGCAGGCCGTAGATCACCTGCCCCAGGCTGTCGCCGACCAGCAGCATGTCGCAGTGCGGGTCGAGCAACTGCGCTGTCCGCACGGTGTAGGCGGTGAGCATGACGAGCGGCGTCTTGCCCTTCTGGCGGCGGATCGCGGGGATCGTCAGGCGCTTGAGCGGCGCGGGCGTCGGGTTGGCGCGACTCGTCGCGGTGTCGAGGGTGTAGGTCGTGGACATAGCGGCGCTAATAGCGTGCGGCGTCGCGCTCGCCCAGTGTCGTGCGCGTCATACTGCCCAGCCCTTCAGCCGCGCATGGCCGACGAGCCAGAGCGTGAACGCCGCGACCGCGATGATGACGAAGGGCAAGCCCAGCGTCTCACTCGCGCCCTTGTGCGCGACGATGTCGGTCGAGGCGAACAGCCAGCCGAACTGCGCGATCGTCGCCACCAGCGACGCGATCAGGAACGGACGCGCACTGGCGCGGCGCATGAACAGCAACACCGCGCCGACGAGCCCCGTTAGCACCGCGACCGCGAACAGTGGGTCGTACCAGTTGGGCAACGCTGCATAGAGCGCGCGGTCATAAGCGCTCGCCTGCCCCATCGCATCCGCGCCGAGCCTGAGCTGTTGCAGGCACATGAAACATCCGACGAGTCCCCAAAGAACGAGCACGCCTGTCGTCATGCGAAACCACAAGGGCCCCTGTCGTACGAAGAACATGTCGCCGCCCCTGCCTGTTACTGGTCGACAGACTGCGCTCCGCAGAGGCCGTGCGCAAGAGGTCGCCGATACGCGGCAAGATGCCGTAGATCCGGAACCGGAGGGACATCGGGAGCTTCCGACTGCGACGTCCCTCCGGGCCGTATTCGAGAGGTATCGCGCTCAACCTGAACGCGTCGTGACGACAGACGCGCGGCGATCAGAAAGATCGCGACACGGTCAGGCCATAGGTGCGCGGATCCCCGGGCTGTCCCACGACCAGGCCTGTGCTGCCGGACTGGAGCGCGAGCACTTCGTAATAATTATGGTCGAACGCGTTACGCACCCAGCCGAAAACGTTCCAACTGTCCTTCGCCTTGAATCCCAAGCGGAAGTTGCTGAGCGCATAGCCCTTGATGTCGGTGTACAGCGATCGCGACGGGTTGGACGAGAAGGTCGACCGATAGCTGCCGTCATAGCCGAGATACAGCTGGCCATCGACGCCGCCAATCGTGGCTGGCAGATCGTATTCGGCGCCGTAAGAGAAGGCCCATTTCGACACGCCGGGCAGGCGCTGACCGGAGATGTCGCAATTGGCCGGGCTGACCGTCCCCGTCCCTGCCGGACCAGGCAGGCTGGTCGCGGTAGGGGCAGAGCCTCCCGACAGCTCAGGCGGGCACGGCGCATCGACGAACTTCACGTATTTCGCGTCGGTATAGGCTCCGTTGGCGTAGACGCTGAACCGGTCGGTGGGGCGGAAGGCCGAATCGAACTCCAGACCGCGAGTCCGCACCTTGCCGGCATTGGCGAGATAGCCGCGCAACACGCCGAGCTGGCCGTTGGTGACGGTCGCTTGGTAATCGCTGATCTCGGTCCAAAAGCCGGCGAGGTTGAGCGTCAGTCGGCGATCGAGGAACTGCGTCTTCAGGCCCAGCTCGTAGTGATTGACCTTCTCGGGTTTCACCGTGGCGGCCGATAGGATCGGATTGTTGCTGCCGTCGAGCGGCAGGCCGGACAGGTTGATCCCGCCGGATTTGTAGCTCCGCGCATAGGTCGCATAGGCGTGGATGTCGGAAGTCACGGTGTAGGCCGCCGTAATGTCGCCCGACAGGTTCCAATTGTCGAAATCGGGCTGATAGCTCTGCGGCGCGAGCACACCGCGCTGGTCGTTGAATCTTGCATCGCTGGTGACGAGTTCGCCGGCACCGGTCGTCACGACCGAGACGTAATCACCCTTCTTCTTGTCGTAGTTGAGCCGCAGGCCCGGCGTGATCTGGAACCGGTCGCTAACGTTCCAGGTCAGCTTGCCGAACAGCGCCGCGCTGGTGTTCTTGAAGCCGATCGTGTTGCGCGCGGTCAGGCCGTTCAGCGTCGCCGGATTCTTCCCGCCCGTGCTGGTCGGGTTGAGCAGGAAAGCGCTGGCCGCCGGCCCCTGGACCTGAAGCCCTTGCGTATCGATCGTCTGGTAGAAGTAGAATGCGCCGAGCACGTAATCGAGCGTGTGCTTGCCGTTCGAGGCGATCCGCAACTCCTGGCTGTACTGCGTCTGCTGCGACGGATTGGCAGACACGGTGGTGATCGGCAGGCCGATAAAGTCGCGATCGTTCGACGGATCCCAATGCCAGAACCGCCATGCGCTAACCGACGTGATCGTGGCCGCGCCCAAATCCAGATTGCCGAGCAACGAGACGCCACCCAGTTCCTGCTTTGCACGCAAGGGCGTATCGACATCGGTCACCCGGTCGAACGCGTTGGTCGATGGTACGACATAGCCCTGCGCGGCAGCGAGCGCGGCATATTGCCGGATCAGCGGCCGCTGAGTCGCGCCGGTGCGAACGTAATATTGCACGCAGCAATCGGGGTTCTGCTGGCCGTAATCACCCGACAGGGCGAAATCGAGCGTCTCGGTCGGCTTCCAGTAGAGCTGTCCGCGGACGCTCTTATTGTCCTGCGCGTTGAGGTTCTTGCCGGTCACGACGTTGTGGATCGTGCCGTCGCGCTCGGTCACCGAGGCGGACAACCGGATCGCGAGCTTGTCGGGGATCAGCGGGCCAGACACCGACGCCTTGGCCTGGATGAACTGATAATTGCCGGTCGTGAGCTCGATCCGCGCCTCGGGCGTGAAGCTGGGTTTCCGCGTCGTGATGTTGATCGCGCCAGCGGTGGTGTTCTTGCCGTAGAGCGTGCCCTGCGGCCCGCGAAGGACCTCGATCCGCTCGGTATCGGTAAAGTCGAACGTCGCCGAGGCGATCCGGCTGTAATAGACCTGGTCGACATAGATGCCGACGCCCTGCTCGATCCCGTCGTTGGTCAGGCCGAACGGTGCGCCAAGGCCGCGAATGTTGGCGGCGGAATTGCGCGGGTTCGTGGAGTAGAATTGCAGCGTCGGCTGAAGCTGCGTCAGGCGGCTGACATTGTACGCGCCGGTCTCGGCGAGCGCGGTGCCACCGATGACGGACATCGCGATCGGCACGGTCTGGATCGTTTCGGCGCGACGGCGCGCGGTAACGACGACGTCCCCGCCCCCGCCCTGCTGCTGATTGCCGAGGCGACCGTTGGCCTGTGCGTCAGCCTGCTCGCCGGCGGGCGTCTGCGGCGGAACGGCCGGCGTTGATACGGTAGCGGCCTGACCGGCAAGCAACAGAGCAAGCGTTAGCGACATGAATGTTTCCCCTAAACCTTGCCGCGCAAAGTCTAGTAATTCAGGGGATATTCAATGCGAGCATGTCTTGGGAGGCGGAAAGCGTGACTTGTCCCCCTCCCTCGCCGGGAAAGGAGCGGTGTTCAGACCAACCGGCTCTGCTTGACCGCGGCCTCGATGAAGCTCGCGAACAGGGGATGCGGGTCGAACGGCTTGGACTTCAATTCCGGATGGAACTGAACGCCGACGAACCAGGGATGGTCGGGACGTTCGACGATCTCGGGAAGCGTGCCGTCGGGGGACATGCCCGAGAAGACGAGGCCGCCCTGTTCGAGCGCTTCCTTATAGCCGGTGTTGACCTCGTAGCGGTGACGGTGACGCTCCGAAATTTCGGTGCCGCCGTAGATCGACGCGACGACGCTGTTGCCGTCGAGCTTCGCGTCATACGCGCCGAGCCGCATCGTGCCGCCCATGTCGCCTTCGGCCGCACGGGTTTCGAGGCCTTCGCGGCCCATCCATTCGGTGATCATGCCGACCACGGGTTCGTCGGTCGGGCCGAACTCGGTCGACGACGCATTCGGGATGCCGGCAAGATCGCGGGCACCTTCGACGCAGGCCATCTGCATCCCGAAGCAGATCCCGAAATACGGGATCTTCCGCTCGCGGGCGAACTTCACGGACGCGATCTTGCCTTCCGCGCCGCGTTCGCCGAACGCGCCGGGGACGAGGATCGCGTCGCAGGGCTCGAGCTGGCCGGCGATGTCGCTTTCGGCGTTCTCGAACAGCTCGGCGTCGATCCAGCGGACGTTGACCTTCACGCGATTCGCGATGCCGCCATGGACCAGCGCCTCGTTGAGCGACTTGTACGCATCCTGGAGCCCGACATATTTGCCGACCACGCCGATCGTGACTTCGCCTTGCGGATTGGTCAGGCGGTCCATGATCTCGGTCCAGCGCGACAGGTCGGGCGCCTCGGCGGGCTCGATCCCGAACGCACGGAGCACTTCGATGTCGAGGCCTTCGCCGTGATACTGGAGCGGCACCGCGTAGATGCTCTTCGCGTCCAACGCGGGGATGACCGCGCTGGCGGGGACGTTGCAGAACAGCGCGATCTTGGCGCGTTCCGACGGCGGCAGCGGATGCTCGCAACGGCATACGAGTACGTCGGGCTGAACACCCAGCGCCGCGAGCTCGCGGACCGAATGCTGCGTCGGCTTGGTCTTCAGCTCGCCGGCGGCGGCGATGTACGGGACCAAAGTCACGTGGATGCTGATCGCGTTGCCGCGGCCCTCCTCGTTCTTGAGCTGGCGAATCGCTTCGATGAACGGCAGCGATTCGATATCGCCGACGGTGCCACCGATCTCGCAGAGGATGAAATCTATGCCGTCGGTCTCGGCGCGGGCGAACGCCTTGATCGCGTCGGTGACGTGCGGGATGACCTGCACGGTCGCACCGAGATAATCGCCGCGACGCTCGCGCGTGATGATCTGCTGATAGATTCGACCCGAGGTCACATTGTCCGACTGGCGCGAGGGAACGCCGGTAAAGCGCTCGTAATGACCAAGGTCGAGATCAGTCTCGGCGCCGTCGTCGGTGACGTAGACCTCGCCGTGCTGATACGGCGACATCGTGCCGGGATCGACGTTCAGATACGGATCGAACTTCCGAATCCTGACGGTATACCCGCGTGCCTGGAGGAGAGCGGCAAGCGATGCCGCCATGAGACCTTTACCGAGCGACGAAACCACGCCCCCGGTGATGAAAATGTACCGAGCCATGGGAAGAGTCTCGTAGCGTGTGTTGGGGACGAACGACAAGAGCCCCGCGGATCACGCAGGGGCCTTTTATCGGCGAATGGAGTGTTTAGTTGGCTAGCGGGACCGCGCCGTTGTCGGCCGGCTTGGTCGTGCCGGCTGGTACACCGGCATTCTCGGCGCCACCGGCGAACGGTGCCGCGTCGCCCTTGGGCTGCGCGGTCGGAACGGCCGTTGCCGCCGCCGGGGTGCGGGCGAGCGACGTGTCGATCGTGGTGGTGCGGTGATTCGCCGCGAGGACCGCGAGCAGGATCGAGAACAGCACGAACATCGTCGCGAGAACGCCGGTCGCGCGGGTCAGGAAATCGGCTGCGCCGCGTGCCGACATCAGGCCCGACGGACTGCCGCCCATGCCCAGACCGCCGCCTTCCGAGCGCTGCATGAGGATCACCGTGACGAGGGCGGCCGCGATGATCGCGTGGATGACGAGCAGAAAGGCGAACATTGCGCGGAAAACCCCGGAACTTTTGCGAAGGCGCGCACATAGGCGACGTCGCGGTTTCGATCAACCGGGCGATCGACCGCGGCGCCGGCTCCGCATATCGCAAACCAATCGCAAAGCTACGGAAACATGACGTCCGGGCGGCGTTGAGACCCCGTAATGACGCTCATGACTGGGTATCGTGCACATAAATTCAGATGGCGGATCAACGCTGTGGCATCAATGGCAGCCAATACCTTATCGACCTGGATGACCGCTCTGGTGGATTATGTCCGCTCGGGCGAACCCGATCTGACCAATCGTCAGATGGCGCTTCTTCTGCTCGTATATCTCAAACCGGGGCCGCATACGGTGCGCGGCCTGGCCCGTGCTCTGAACGTATCGAAGCCAGTCGTCACGCGCGCCTTGAACAGATTGGGTGCCCTCGGCTATCTGCGCCGTCAACGCGACGATAGCGACAAGCGCAACATCTTCGTCGCGCGCACGACCGAAGGGGCAGATTTTCTTGAAGAGTTCGGGCAATTCATCGGCGACGGCCCCGCCCCAGCCAGCTCCAATGGGCGCGCAGCCGCTCACGCTTGAGCCGTTCGACGACCAGGCCCGCACGAGCTTTTCGCTGACGGGCCGCTCGGTCGACCTCGACCCGCGCACCCATGCGGTTCGCCGCGATATCGCCGACATTCGTCTCGCCGAATACGTATTCGCTCCACACTATGCCGTGCCGATGATACGGCCCGTCACGCGCACAGCTTTGTTGCGCAGCGGACGAGACGAAGCGAGCGATACGATGGTCGACCTCAACCCTGGCGACAGTTTCGAAGTGCTGGAGATTGCTGGCGTTTCTGCCTGGGGCGTTGCCCGTCCTAGCGGGCTGGTCGGCTATGTCGCAGCCGAAGCGCTCGATCTTTCGGCGACGGACGCGGCATGACCACGGTCTTCATCGATGGCGCGGTCGGCACCACCGGGCTCGAGATCCGCGAGCGGCTTGCCGGGCGGACCGACATCACGCTGGCGCTGCTGCCTGAGGATCGTCGGAAGGATCCGGCGGCACGGCGCGAGGCGCTGAACGATGCCGATTTCGTCATCCTCTGCCTGCCGGACGAGGCGTCGCGCGAAGCCGTCACGCTGATCGACAATGCGCGCACCCGCGTGATCGACGCATCGAGCGCACACCGCGTCGCTGCCGGCTGGACCTACGGCTTCCCCGAACTGCCTGGTCAGGCCGAGAAGGTAGCGACCGCGATGCGCGTGTCGAACCCCGGCTGCTACCCCACCGGTTTCCTCGCGCTCGTCGCGCCTCTGGTCGCGGCCGGTCTCATCCCCGCCGACCTCCCGCTGAGCGTCAACGCGACCTCGGGTTACTCGGGCGGTGGCAAGGCAATGATCGCGGCGTTCGAGAATGGCGAGCCGGCGACGGCCTTTCGCGCCTACGCGCTAGGCCTCGCGCACAAGCATATCGCGGAGATGACGCAGCATGCGGGTCTCGAGCACGCGCCGATCTTCGCGCCCGCTGTCGCCAACACCTACCGCGGCATGGTGGTCGAAGTGCCGTTGCACCTCCACGCCCTGCCCGGCCGGCCTACGCTCGCGGCGATCGAAGACGTACTGCGCGCCGCATTCGATGGCTCGAAGCTCGTCTCGGTTGCCCCCGGCGATAGCGGCTCGGTCGATATCGAGGAGAATGCAGGGACCGATCGACTGACGCTGCGGGTCTGCGGCAACGATGCCGTCGGCCATGCGCGGCTGGTCGCGACGCTCGACAATCTGGGCAAGGGCGCCGGCGGTGCTGCGGTCCAGAACCTCAACATCATGGCCGGGGTCGATCCCGTAGCCGGCCTCGTTTTCTAGGACCGGCGTTTTCCGCCCGGTCCATCGCCAAATCCAGGAGCTTCCATGCACCGTAATCCCGTAGCCAAGCTGCTCCTGTTCGGCGCGACCGGCGATCTCGCGCAGCGCATGCTGCTGCCGTCGCTCTATGGCCTGCACGCCGACGGGTTGCTGCCCGAGGAACTGACGATCACCGGCGCCGCGCGTCACGAGCATGACGACAAGGATTACCGCAAGTTCGCCAAGAAGGCGCTCGACGAGTTCCTGCCCGAGGATCGCAAGGACGAAGGCGCGATCGGGACGTTCCTCGACCGGATCTTCTATCAGCCGACCGACCTATCGGACCCGGCGAGTTTCCAGCCGCTGGCGGACAAGATCGGCGATATCTCGGGCGGTCTCGCGATCTATCTGTCGACCGCGCCCTCGCTGTTCGAAGCGGCAATCGAGGGACTGCACAAGGTTGGGCTTGCTGGCGAGACCGTCCGCGTCGGGCTCGAGAAGCCGCTTGGCTACGACCTGGAGACGAGCCGCGAGATCAACGACTCGGTGGCGAAGGCTTTTCCGGAGGACCGGACCTATCGGATCGATCATTATCTCGGCAAGGAGACCGTCCAGAACATCCTCGCGCTGCGCTTCGGCAATTCGTTCTTCGAGCCCGTCTGGAACGCGCAAGGGATCGACAACGTCCAGATCACGATCTCGGAGACCGTCGGGCTGGAAGAGCGTGCGGGCTATTACGAAACCGCGGGTGCACTGCGCGACATGGTCGCCAACCACATGCTGCAGCTGCTCGCGCTGATCGCGATGGAGCCGCCCGCGCGCTTCGAGGGTACGGACGTCCGCGACGAGAAGTCGAAGGTGTTTCGCTCGCTGCGCATGATCAAGCCCGAGGAAGTTCCGCACGTCACGGTCACCGGCCAGTATGGCGAAGGCGCGGTGAAGGGGAAGTTCGTCAAGAGTTACTCGGACGAACTCGGCCAACCGTCGACCACCGAGACGTTCGTCGCGATCAAGGCGCATGTCGACAACTGGCGCTGGCAGGGCGTGCCGTTCTATCTGCGCACCGGCAAGCGCATGGCGACGCGCCGCAGCGAGATCGCGATCCAGTTCAAGGCGGTGCCGCATTCGATGTTCGCGGGGCGTGGCGGGCTGTTGCAGCCCAACATGCTGATCATCCGCCTGCAGCCGGAGGAATATATCCAGCTGCTGGTGATGGCGAAGGAGCCGGGGCTCGATCGTGAGGGCGTCCGCCTGCGCGAAGTGCCGCTGAACCTCAGCATGGATGCCGAGTTTGCAGGATCGCGTCGGCGGATCGCGTATGAGCGTCTGCTGCTCGACCTGATCGAAGGCGACCAGACTCTGTTCGTGCGGCGTGACGAGGTCGAGGCGCAATGGACCTGGATCGACGCGATCCGCGATGGCTGGAAGGCCAACGCGATGAAGCCCAAGAGCTACGCGTCGGGCAGCTGGGGTCCGTCCGCCGCGATCGCGCTGACCGAACGCGACGGCGTGACCTGGCAGGACGACTGAGTTTTCGGGGAGGGAACACCCCTCCCAAAGGTTTCAAGGAAAGATCGAATGACCGAAATCGAATGGTGGGAATATGACGACGCGGGCGAGCTCGCCAACGCGGTCGCAGGCGATATCCAGTTCGTCATCGAGAGTGCGCTCGACGCGCGCGGCTCGGCGGTGATCGCGCTGGCGGGCGGCAAGACGCCGTTCGTCGCATATGAGAAGCTTGCGCAGGCGAAGCTCGACTGGAAAAAGGTCACGATCATCCCCGGCGACGAGCGGATCGTGAAGCTTGGCGATCCATTGTCGAACGTGACAGCGCTGGCGAAAATCTTCCTCCCCAAGGGCGCGCGCGTGAAGCCGATCGTTCCCGAGGCGATGTCGGACTACAAGGCGGCCGGTCGTTCGGCGGATGCGCTGATGCAGGACCTGCACTGGCCGCTCGACTTCTGCCTGCTCGGCATGGGCGGCGACGGGCACACCGCGTCGATCTTCCCCGGCCCCGATTACGATGAAGCGCTGAGTGGTCCGAAGGAACGTCGCGCGCTTGGCGTGATGCCCGATCCGCTGCCGCCAGAGGCTCCGCTGGCGCGCGTAACGTTGTCGGCGGCGGCGATCGCATCGTCGAAGGCACTGATGATCATGATCACCGGCGACGCGAAAAAGAAGGTCCTCGAAGTGGCGATCGAACAGGGCCCGTCGTCGTCCTACCCGATCGGCCGCGTGCTGGCCGAAGTCGAACTGCCGGTCGACGTGCACTGGGCGCCGTGACGATGCTGAACGCCGTCGTCTCCACGGTTACCGACCGGATCATCGAACGGTCTCGCGACAGCCGTGCCGCCTACCTCGCGCTGATCGAGCGCGAGGCGGCGGCGCAGGTCCGGCGTCCGGGCCTGGGCTGCGCGAACCTCGCGCATGCCTATGCCGGGACCGAGGAAGACCGCGATGCGATGAAGGCCGATGCCGGCATGAACATCGGCATCGTCACCGCGTATAACGACATGCTGTCGGCCCACGCGGTCTATTATCGCTACCCGGAGCTGATGAAGATCTGGGCGCGCGAAGCGGGTGCGACGGCGCAGGTCGCGGGCGGCGTACCGGCGATGTGCGACGGCGTGACGCAGGGCTATCCGGGCATGGAGCTGTCGCTGTTCAGCCGCGATACGATCGCGCTGAGCACGGCAATTGCGCTGTCTCACGGCACGTTCGAAGGCGCTGCGCTGCTCGGCATCTGCGACAAGATCGTGCCGGGTCTGCTGATGGGGGCGCTGCGCTTCGGGCATCTGCCGATGGTGCTGATCCCCGGCGGGCCGATGCCGACCGGCTTGCCCAACAAGGCGAAGGCCGCGGTTCGCGAGAAGTTCGCGGAAGGGTTGGTCGGGCGCGACGAGCTGCTCGAGGCCGAGATCGGCGCGTATCATTCTAAGGGCACGTGCACCTTTTACGGCACCGCAAACACCAACCAGATGATGATGGAGGTCATGGGCCTCCATATGCCGGGCGCGGCGTTCGTCAATCCAGGTACCAAACTGCGGCAGGAACTGACGCGGGCGGCGGTGCACCGGCTGGCGAAGATCGGCGCGCGCGGCGATTCGTATCGACCGCTCGGGCACTGCGTCGACGAGAAGGCGATCGTGAACGCCGCGGTCGGCCTGCTCGCGACGGGGGGCTCGACCAACCATTTGCTCCACGTGCCGGCGATCGCTCGCGCGGCGGGGATCATCATCGACTGGGAGGATTTCGATCGCCTTTCCTGCGCGGTCCCGCTGATCGCTCGGGTCTATCCCAACGGCTCGGCGGACGTGAACGCGTTCGAGGCTGCCGGGGGCATGCCCTATGTGATCCGCGAACTGCTCGGCGAAGGGCTGTTGCACGGCGACATCATGACGATCGGTGGCGAAGACCTGTCGGCCTATGCGAAGACCGCGGTCGTCGAGGGCGACACGCTCGGCTGGCGCGATACGCCGGACAGCGGCGACGAGACGATCCTCCGTCCCGCGACGGCACCGTTCTCGCCGGATGGTGGCATGCGGATTCTCGCGGGCAATATCGGCCGTGCGTGCATCAAGGTGTCCGCGGTCGAGCGCGAGCGGTGGATCGTCGAGGCGCCCGCGATGGTGTTCGACGACCAGCTCGACGTGATCGAGGCGTTCAAGCGCGGCGAGTTGGAGAAGGACGTCGTCGTCGTCGTCCGGTTCCAGGGGCCGCGCGCAAACGGCATGCCGGAGCTGCACAAGCTGACGCCGCCGCTGGGGGTGTTGCAGAATCGTGGATTCAAGGTGGCGCTGGTCACCGATGGCCGAATGTCGGGTGCGAGCGGGAAAGTGCCGTGCGCGATCCATTGCTCGCCCGAGGCGCTGCTCGATGGCGCGATCGGGTTGATCCGTGATGGCGACATGATCCGGGTGGATGCGGTCAACGGTACGCTTGAAGCGCTGGTCGACGCGGACGAGTGGGCGACGCGCCGGATGGTCGCGATACCGCCGCCGGTGAGCGGTATGGGCCGCGAGCTGTTCGGCATGTTCCGTGGGCTTGCCGACGAGGCTGAAAAGGGCGCGTCGGCAATGCTGGCGGGGGCGGGGCTTTAGGATCCTTACCGACCGTTCGTCCTGAGCGAAGTCGAAGGACCGCCCGCTTGGGGCCATGTCCTTCGACTGCGCTCAGGACGAACGGATACTAAGATATCGAGGATCGGGAGAGATGACATGGAAATCGTAGCGGCAGATATCGGCGGGACGCACGCCCGCTTCGCGATTGCCGAGGTCGAGAACGGCCGCGTCGTGTCGCTCGGCGAGCCGGCGACGCTGAAGACCGCGGACCACGCATCGCTCCAGACCGCGTACCAGGCGTTCGAGGCGGGGCTCGGACGCCCCCTCCCCCGCGCGCTCGCGATCGCGGTCGCGTCGCCGGTCGCGAACGACGTCATCCGGCTGACCAACAACCCGTGGATCATCCGCAAGTCGCTGATCACCGAGCGCTTGAAAGCGGACCAATGGGTGGTCGTCAACGATTTCGGCGCGGTCGGCCACGCCGTCGCGCAGGTGCCCAGCAGCGACTTCATCCACCTGTGCGGACCCGATACGCCGCTGCCGTCCGAGGGCATCACGACGATCTGCGGCCCCGGTACCGGGCTCGGCGTCGCGCAATTGCTACGACGCAAGGACGGGTATCAGGTTCTCGAAACCGAGGGCGGTCACATGGACTTCGCCCCGCTCGACGGGATCGAGGATGCGTTGCTCAAGCGGCTGCGCAAGACCTTCACGCGCGTATCCGCCGAGCGCGTCGTCGCCGGGCCAGGCATCGTCGCGATCTACGAGACGCTTGCCGCGCTGGAGGGCCGCGCGGTCCCCAGCCATGACGACAAGACGATCTGGACCGAAGCGATCGACGGCACCGATTCGATCGCGCTCGCCGCGCTCGACCGGTTCTGCCTCGCGCTCGGCGCGGTTGCGGGCGATCTGGCGCTCGCACAGGGCGCCAAGGCGGTCGTGATCGCAGGCGGGCTCGGCTTCCGGATCAAGGATCGCCTGATCCGCTCGGGCTTCGACCAGCGCTTCGTCGCCAAGGGTCGCTTCCAGGGCATGATGGCGGCGATGCCCGTCAAGCTCATCACCCATCCCCAGCCCGGCCTGTTCGGCGCCGCGGCCGCCTTCGCACAGGAACATACCCAATGACCGCAACTATCGCAGACATCATGCAGACCAGCGCCGTCATCCCGGTGCTGGTGATCGAGGACGCGGCGCTTGCTCGCCCGCTCGCGGAAGCGCTGGTCGCCGGCGGCCTGCGCGTGCTCGAAGTGACGTTGCGCACCGGCGCCGCGCTGGAGGCAATCGCCGAGATGAAAAAGGTACCGGGCGCGATCGTCGGTGCCGGTACCGTCGTCAACACGCAGCAGTTCGCGCAGGTCCGCGATGCGGGTGCGGAATTCATCGTGTCGCCGGGGCTAACCGAACGCCTCGCCACGCCGATCATCGAGAGCGGCATTCCGTTCCTGCCGGGAATCGCCAACGCGGCGGATATCATGACCGGGCTCGACCTGGGTCTGTTGCACTTCAAGTTCTTCCCGGCCGAGGCGAATGGCGGGTTGAAGGCGCTCAAGGCTCTGGCCGCGCCGTTCTATCAGTGCAGCTTCTGCCCGACCGGCGGGATCACCGAAGCGAGCGCGCCCGAGTGGCTGGCGTTCAAGCCTGTGCTCTGCGTCGGGGGTAGCTGGGTGACCGGCGGGACGATGGCCGAGATCGAGATCAAGGCGCGGGCGGCTAACGCTTTGCGGGGGTAAATCCTCCCCGGCACGGGGAGGGGGACCGCGACGCGTAGCGGCGGGGTGGAGGGGGAGTGCCACGAGCGTACCGCCAGCCGTAGTCGCCACTCCTGGTACGCTCGCGGTGAGCCCCCTCCACCATCCTGCGGATGGTCCCCCTCCCCGTTCCGGGGAGGATTACATCTCGCCGCGGGCTTTGCGGATGGCGTACCACTTCTTCACGTTGGCGTTGTGTTCGGCCAGCGTGTTCGCGAACACGTGGCCGCCGGTGCCATCCGCGACGAAATACAGCGCCTGGGTCTGCGCCGGGTCCAGCACCGCGTCGATCGAGGCGCGGCCGGGGTTGGCGATCGGGCCGACCGGCAGGCCGGCTTCGGCATAGGTGTTGTAGCCGTTCTTCGCGTGCAGCTCCGAGCGCAGGATGCGGCGACCTAGCGGGCGGCCCTTGGTGATCGGGTAGATCACGGTGGGGTCCGCCTGAAGCGGCATGCCGTTGCGCAGGCGATTGCCGTAGACCGCGGCGACGGTGCGGCGTTCGGATGGCTTGCCGGTTTCCTTCTCGACGATCGAGGCTAGGATGATCACCTGTTCGGGCGTCGTCACCGCTATGCCGGGCTTGCGCGCGGCCCAGGCGGTGGCGAGGTAAGTCTTCATCGCCGTCTGCATCCGCGTGACGACCGACGCGCGGGTGTCGCCGGCCTGGAAGGCGTAGCTGTCGGGGAGTATCGAGCCCTCCGCCGGAACGGGCACCGAGCCGGTCAGACCGTCGGCCTTCCCCAGCGCATCGTGGACGAGGACCGAAGGATAGCCTTCGGGGACGACGACGAGGCGCTGGACGACCTTGCCGCCCTGCATCAGCTTGAGGATGTCGGACTGGCTGGCGTGCGGTGCAATGCGGTATTCGCCCGCCTTGATCGGATCGCCCGAGCCGAAGGCCCGCGCATACAAGCGGAAGCGGCGGGCCGAGGGGATCGCACCGGCCTTTTCGAGTTCGGTGGCAGCGCCGGCCAGCGTGCTGCCTTCGCCGATCTGCACGGTCAGCGTGCGCGGGGCCGGGCCTGCCCCGCCCCAGCCTTGTACGACCAGGAACAGCGCTACGACTGCCGCCAGGCCTAAGACGAGTCCGAAACAGCCGACCTTGCGCATTGGTACTCCTTGGATCCCCGCGAAGGCGGGGACCCAGACTGGGCCCCCGCCTTCGCGGGGGAACAAGGTTTTTAGCGGACCTTCGTCATGACCAGCGACGCATTCGTGCCGCCGAAGCCGAACGAGTTGTTCAGCACCGCGCGGACTTCACGCTTCTTGGCCACGTGCGGGACTAGGTCGACCCCCACGCAGCTGTCGCTCGGATTGTCGAGGTTCAGCGTCGGCGGGACGATCTGGTCGCGCAGCGCGAGGATGCAGAAGATGCTCTCGACCGCGCCGGCACCGCCAAGCAGATGCCCGATCGCGGACTTGGTCGACGACATCGACAGACCCGAGATCGCATCACCGAACAGGCGGCGGACCGCGCCGAGTTCGAGCTCGTCACCCAAAGGCGTCGAGGTACCGTGTGCGTTGATGTAGTCGATGTCCTCGAGCTTGAGGCCCGACTTCTTGATCGCCATCTGCATCGACCGGAACGCGCCATCGCCCTCCGGATGCGGCGCGGTCACATGGTATGCGTCGCCCGACAGACCGTAGCCGATCACCTCGGCATACATCTTCGCGCCACGTGCCTTGGCGTGTTCGTACTCCTCGAGCACCAGCACACCCGCGCCCTCGCCCATCACGAAGCCGTCGCGGTCCTTGTCATAGGGACGCGAAGCCTTTTCGGGCGAGTCGTTGAAGTTGGTCGACAGCGCGCGGGCCTGTGCGAAGCCAGCGATGCCGAGCGGGCAGACCGTGCCCTCCGCGCCGCCCGCGAGCATCACGTCGGCGTCGTCCATCGCGATCATCCGCGCTGCATCGCCAATGGCGTGCGCGCCGGTCGAGCAGGCGGTGACGACCGCGTGATTCGGACCGCGCAGGCCGTATTTGATCGAGACCTGACCGGAGATCAGGTTGATCAGACGACCATGAACGAAGTGCGGCGAGACGCGACGCGGGCCCTTGGTGTGGAGCACGATCGATTCGCTCTCGATGCCCGGCAGTCCGCCGATGCCCGAGCCGATCGAGACGCCAGCACGCCAGCTCTCTTCGAGCGTCATCTCGGTCAGCCCGGCGTCCTCGAGAGCCTGGCCGGCAGCGTCGATGCCGTAGATGATGAACGGATCGACCTGGCGCTGGACCTTGTGATCGACGCGCTTGGCCGGATCGAAGCCATACTCGTGGTCGGCCGGTTTCACCTCGCAGGCGATGCGGCACACCTGGTCCGACGCGTCGAAGCGCGTGATCGGGCCCGCTCCCGACTTGCCGGCGAGAATATTCGCCCAGGCCGTTTCAACATCCGCCCCCAGAGGGGTGACCAGGCCTAGCCCGGTTACGACGACACGCCGCATGGCTTCAAACTCCGTCTGCTCTCAAAACGAAACGGCTCCCCGCCCTCTTTGCCCAAGGACGGGGAGCCGCTCAAATCACACCCTTCAGGGCAGGTCCAAAGGTTTGAACCCTAGACCCTGATCAGGCCTTGTGCTCATCGATGTAGGTGATCGCGTCCTTGACGGTCGCAATCTTCTCGGCGGCATCATCCGGGATCTCGACACCGAACTCTTCCTCGAACGCCATGACGAGTTCGACGATGTCGAGGCTGTCTGCGCCCAGGTCGTCGATGAAGCTCGCGTCCTCGGTCACCTTGTCGGCTTCGACGCCGAGATGCTCGACGACGATCTTCTTCACGCGGTCAGCTGTCTCGCTCATGGTAGTTCCCTCTTCAAATCTGGGGGTTTTCGGTATTTCCTGAACGCACCTAGAACGCGGTAGTTCAGCGCGCAAGTTCAGATCATCGCCATCCCGCCGTTCACGTGCACGGTTTGTCCCGTGACGTACCCGGCTTCGCGGCTAGCGAGGTACACGATCGCCGCGCCGATGTCTGCGCCTTCGCCGAGGCGGCCGGCCGGAATCTTTGCGGTGAGCGCGGTCTTCTGCGCGTCGGGCAGCGCGTCGGTCATCGGCGAGGTGATGAAACCGGGCGCGACGCAGTTGACGGTGATGGCGCGGCTGGCGAGCTCCTGCGCCATCGATTTCGACATGCCGATCAGGCCGGCCTTCGATGCGGCGTAGTTCGCCTGGCCGGGGTTGCCGGTGACGCCGACGATCGAGGTGACCGAGATCATCCGGCCGAAGCGTGCCTTCATCATCGGCTTGGCGGCGGCGCGCATGAGGCGGAACGCGGCTTCGAGATTGACGCGGATGACGCTGTCCCACTCGTCGTCCTTCATCCGCATCGCGAGATTATCGCGGGTGACGCCGGCGTTGTTGACGAGGATGTCGAGCTTGCCGAGCTTCTCCACCGCCTGGGGGACGAGCGCGTCGACGGCAGCGGCGTCGGAGAGGTTGCAGGGGAGCACGACGTGGTCGCCGTTCAGGGTGGCGCGGAAGGCTTCGAGCTTGTCGGCGTTGGAGCCGGATACGGCCAGGCGCGCGCCTTGGGCGGCCAGGGCTCTGGCGATCTCGGATCCGATCCCGCCGGATGCCCCGGTGACGAGGGCGGTCATGCCTGTGAGGTCGAACATTGGTCAGTCTCCAAGAAGGTTGTTCACGCGGAGACGCGGAGCCGCGGAGGGGCGATGATCATTTACGATCCGTCGCACGCCTTCTTTTAGCGTTGCGCCACCGAAGTTGATCAGCAGCCCTACGGGCTGCCTGGTAAGGCGGAGATATGTCAGCAATTGTTTGCCGTGGACTGCGTTCAACTGCTCTACCGATTTGATTTCAACGAGAAGGCGTTCATCGACCAGCAGATCGATCCTGAAGGCAGCTTCGAACCGCATGCCATCGAATTCGATGTCTACCGGTCGCTGCCGCGCCACGTGGTAACCCAGACTGGCAAGCTTACTTGCCAAGACCAACTCGTAGACGCTTTCGAGGAGACCCGGACCCAGCTCGCGGTGGATGCGAAGGGAGAGATCGAGCACATCGCCGCTGATCTGATCGATCTCTCTCAAATTTTCTCTCCGCGGCTCCGCGTCTCCGCGTGATCACATCTTCTTCACGAGTTCCTCGATGTCGTCCATCGTGATGACGCTTGTCGTCTCGACGTCGGGGGTGATGCGCTTGATCATCGGGTTAAGCACCTTTCCGCCGAATTCGACGAAGTGCTCGACGCCCACCGCGTGCATCGCCAACACCGATTCGCGCCAGCGGACCATGCCGGTGACCTGCTGGACCAACAGGTGACGGATCGCACCAGGGTCGGCGACGGCAGTTGCGTCCACGTTGGCGAAAACCGGGACCAGGGGCGCGCGGAGGTCGGCATCCAGGAGGGCTGCTTCCATGGCTTCGGCGGCTGGCTGCATCAGGGGGCAGTGAAAGGGGGCGGAGACGGGGAGCAATACCGCGCGCTTGGCACCAAGGTCCTTGGCCAGCGCGATCGCCTTTTCGATGGCGAGGCGGTGGCCGGAGATGACGACCTGCGACGGGTCGTTGTCGTTGGCGACGGTGCAGATCAGTTCGGGGCCGCCTTCCGCGAGGATAGCGTCGACCGCGGCGCCGGCAATGATCTGCGCCTTTTCGAGGTCGGTGCCGAGCAATGCGGCCATGGCGCCCTCCCCTACCGGGACTGCGGCCTGCATCGCCCGGCCGCGAAGTTTCAGGAGACGCGCGGTGGTCGAGAGGTCGAGCGCACCGGCGGCGCACAACGCGGTATATTCGCCGAGGCTGTGGCCGGCGACATAGTCGGCTTTGTCGGCGAGGCGGAGGCCGCCTTCCTTCTCGGCGACGCGCAGGGTGGCGATCGCGTTCGCCATGATCGCGGGCTGCGCGTTCTCGGTGAGGAGCAGGTCGTCCGCGGGCCCTTCGCTCATCAGGCGGAACAGGTGCTGGCCGAGCGCCTCGTCGACTTCGGCGAACACCTCGCGGGCGGTGGCACTGGCGTCGGCGAGCGCCTTGCCCATGCCGACAGACTGGCTCCCCTGGCCGGGGAAGATGAACGCGCGCATGGCCTCTCCTCTGTGTTGGGTCTTCGTTCGAGCGCGGGGCCTATAAAGGTGCGCGTCGAGTTGCAACCTGAACGAACCCTGCGAGCTTGCGACAATATGCGACCATTTCCCTGGCCTTGCGACAATCGCCTGCGACAATCGGCTCCCAAATTATGGAGGACGCCGCAGCAACGGCGCCGTGTTTCAAACGGGAGATTATCATGAAGAAGTTCATCCTCAGCGCGCTTGCCGCTACGCTCGTCGCCAGCCCGCTGGTCGCCGCAGCCCCTGCCGAAGCGCAGCAGCAGCGTCGCGAAGTGACCACCGTGCGCCACAACGACAATGGCCGCACCGTCGTCACCAAGCGCACCGTCGTCCGCACGCCGCAGTATCGCAACTGGCGCGCCGGCCAGCGCTTCGATCGTCGCCAGGCGCAGAACTACCGGGTGATCACGACGTACCGCAACTATCGTCTCGCACCCCCGCCCCGCGCGCATCAGTGGGTCCGCTCGGGTCGTGACGCGATCCTGATCGACGGTCGCGGCAACGTGGTCCAGGTTCGCGGCGGCGCGTTCCGGTAATACCTACCATTACCTTGCCTTTCCCCGATAAACGGGTAAGGCCCTCTGCAACCGGGGTGAGAGATTCGCGTCTCTCGCCCCTGTTTGCATTCTAGACGACAGCCGGAGGGGTGCACGCATGGGGCGTGTATCAGCGATCGGCCAAGACGAAGGACAAGACATGGCTCTTTACGAGCACGTGTTCCTTGCGCGCCAGGATCTGGCACAAGCGCAGGTGGACGCACTGGCGGAAATCGCCACCAAGATCGTGAACGACAACGAAGGTCGGGTCGTAAAGACCGAGAACTGGGGCCTGCGTTCGCTGGCGTACAAGATCGCCAAGAACCGCAAAGCGCACTATGTCATGCTTGAGATCGATGCCCCGGGCAGCGTGATCGCAGAGCTGGAGCGCCAGACCCAGATCAACGAAGACATCATCCGTTACATGACGGTCAAGGTCGACACCCTCGAAGAGGGCCCGACCGTGATGATGCGCAAGCAGGATCGTGACCGCGAGCGTCGTGGCGACCGTGAAGGTGGCCGTGAGGGCCGTCCCGATCGTGGCGATCGTCCGGACCGTGGTCCCCGTCGTGACCGCGAAGAGGGAGCTGAATAATCATGGCACGTCCATTCTTCCGCCGCCGCAAGAGCTGCCCGTTCTCCGCCAAAGACGCTCCCCGGATCGACTATAAGGACGTCCGGTTGCTGCAGGGCTTCGTGTCCGAGCGTGGCAAGATCGTCCCGTCGCGTATCACTTCGGTGGCCGCAAAGAAGCAGCGCGAACTGGCTCAAGCCATCAAGCGTGCGCGTCATCTGGGCTTGCTGCCCTACATCGTTAAGTAAGGAGCGCCCACATGGACGTCATTCTGCTTGAGCGCGTCGAAAAGCTTGGTGCTATCGGCGACGTGGTGAAGGTCAAGGACGGTTACGCGCGTAACTTCCTGCTTCCCAACAAGAAGGCGCTTCGTTCGAACGAAGCCAACCGCAAGGTGTTCGAGTCGAACCGTGCGAAGATCGAATCGGACAACGCATCGCGTCGCAGCGATGCCGAGACCGAAGCGAAGACCTTCAACGACGCGACCGTGACCCTGATCCGTCAGGCGTCGAACACCGGTCAGCTCTACGGTTCGGTCGCGGTTCGCGATCTGGTCGATGCGCTGGTGGCCGACGGTCACAAGGTCGGCAAGTCGGCGATCGTGCTCGACAAGCCGATCAAGGCGATCGGTGTCTACACCGTCAAGGTATCGCTGCACCCCGAGGTGTCGGTGGCCGTCAAGGTCAACGTCGCCCGTTCGCCTGAAGAGGCCGAGATGCAGGCTTCGGGCGTCGACGTGATGTCGTCGATGTTCGAGCGCGACGAGGCTGGCTTCGTCGAGGATTACGATCCGAACGCAGAGCCCGGCGCGACCGCCGAAGCACCGCGCGATCAGGAGGAAGAAGCGCAGGGTTGATCCCTTCGCTTCCCTTTTAGCCGATACAGAAAGGCCCGCCCGGAGTGATCCGGGCGGGCCTTTTCTTTTGTGCTTTTGCGGTGCGTGTCAGGGGCAGGTTACGCAGGCGCCGATCATTGCCGCGAAGGGGATGAGGGCGCAGAGGATGGGGACTAGGTGTTTCATGACCGGGTGACTCTTGGGGGTGTTATCCGGTTAATGCGCAGGATGTGGAAAGGTTGCCGGGAGGTGAACGAATTTTGTACCGATCGGTTTTCGGTGCGGGAGAACACCAATCCCTACCACCCCGGCGGAGGCCGGGGCCCAGTTGGGAAAGCTAGAGTAACGGATCGCAGCGCCCATCATCCGCGTCCTCCAATTGGGCCCCGGCCTTCGCCGGGGTGGTGGTAGTGGAAGGTCAGCTTTCGACGTTTTCCGGCTTCTCGATCAGGGCAGGCCCCTCGCCTAACGCCAGCGCATCGACCGACGACACATCTTCCAAGTCCCGCGCGCCAGTCTCGATGTTCAGGTCGCGGAACTTGCGCCCCGTCACCATCAGGCGGCCGTTGAACGAGTTGGTGAAGCCGTTGAAGTTCTTCACCGCGCTGTTGAGACCTACGCCGACCTTGCGCAGATCGTCCGCCACCTTTGCGAGGCGATCGTGCATTTCCTTGCCGAGTTCGCCGATCTTTCGTGCTTCGTTGGCGAGCTTTTCCTGGCGCCAGACCGCCGCTACCGTCCGGGCGATCGCGATCAGGTTGGTCGGCGTTGCCAGCAACACGCGCTTTTCGAAGGCGAAGTCCCAGAGCGTCGGGTCGTGTTCGAGCGCGGCGGAGAGGAAGTGTTCGCCGGGGACGAACATGATGACGTAGTCGGGCGTGTCGGCGAACTGGCTCCAATAGGCCTTGTTGCCGAGGCCATTGACGTGCGCGCGCATCGAGGCCGCGTGGGCGGCTAGGCCGATCAGGCGCTCGGCGTCGTCGACCGCGCCGAATGCGTCCTGGTACGCGTTAAGCGAGACCTTTGCGTCGATCACCAACGCGCGGCCGCCGGGGACGCGGATGATCGCGTCTGGACGCAACCTTGCGCCGTCGTCGCCGACCGCGACTGAGACTTCCGTCTGGAAATCCGTATGCTCGCTCAGGCCACAGGTTTCGAGGACGTTCTTGAGCTGCTGCTCGCCCCAGCGGCCGCGCGACTTTGGGGCGTTGCGGAGGGAATTGACGAGCTTGGCGGCTTCGGTCGAGACCTTTTCCTGGCCGAGGCGCATCTGTTCGATCTGGCCCTTGAGATCGCCGAACGCGTCGCGGCGCTCGGCCTCGACCTTTGCGACGCCCTCTTCGTAGCGTTGCAGGCGGTCGCTGACGGGTTGGAGCATCGACTTGAGGTTGAGGCCGGCTGACTCCTCGGACTGGCGGAAGCGGGCGTCGGCGCGTTCGAGGAAGGTCTTCTGCGCGTCGCTCAGCAGCTTGTTGGCGACGTCGCCGAACTGCGCGGCCATGACGTCCTTCGCCTCGCGGAGTTCGAGCAGGCGCGCTTCGAATGCCTCGCCTTGGGCTTTGAGCGTCGCGATTTCGGTGCGGGCGGCGTCTCGGTCGGCGCGGATCGTGGCGAGGTCGAGGCGCAGGCGATCGGTGTCGGTGGCACGTTCGGCGTTCTGCGCGCGGAGCGTGGCGAGGTCCTGCATCGCGGCGTTGCGTTCGCGTTCGACCGCATCGCGCGCGGTGCGGATGAGGTCGGCGTCGGCGACCTTGGTCTGCGCGACGGCGAGTTCGCTGGCTAGGGTGGCGGCTCGGCGGGAGGCCAGGAGCCAGCCGAGGAGGATGCCGGCGGCTAGCGCGAGGACGGCGATTATGGCGAACTCAGCCATTTTGCACCGGCGAATTTAGCTGGAAGTGCACAAAGTGCAGACGCTGGCGCAGCAATTTCTCAGGGGAGAATGTGCGCATCGGCGAGCGGGTTTGGGAAGGATATGGAGCCGTCATGCGTGGAACATACGTCGAACGGCTGATGTAGGACAATCGGAATATGTTGTTCTCCCGCGGAGGCGGGAGTCCAGGGTTACGGGCGGTGGCGCTCGTGGTCCTGGGCCCCCGCCTTCGCGGGGGAACTAGAGGGCGGGCGACACCTTCTCCACCAGCGCCACCCCGGCGGAGGCCGGGGCCCAGTTGGGAGACGTCGCTAACTGAGCGCGGCCCGTAGTTACTGCGAACTTTCCAACTGGGCCCCGGCCTTCGCCGGGGTGGTCGCGTGTTGGGCGAACGAGCCGCACTTTCAGGCGCCCACTCTCGGCACACACAGCGCCGACACCCACGCCCCTCACCCCAGCTTGCGCTGCTTCGCCAGCTTCTTCATGACCATGTCGCGCTTCAGGCGGCTGATGTGCTTTCCAGCACATTGGGATCCTAAGCTTAGAATTCCACGTGGACAAGTTGTCGCG
>JADMIO011201729.1_pt1 | contig 30127 bp, 23 predicted proteins | sample 8958161 | NCBI WGS metagenome assembly JADMIO01 (sample SAMN16585339, study PRJNA669376) | soil metagenome | isolation source: Crop rotation soil | place: USA: Cullars Rotation, Alabama | collected 2011 | reverse complement strand
CCCGCCGCGCCGGCGGGCGCATCGTGGCGATCGGCACGACGGTCGTGCGGGCGCTCGAGCATGCCGCTGCGCGCCACGACGGCGATCCCGTGCGCGGCAGCGGCGTCGTGCGCCCGGGCAACGGCGTCGCCAACCAGCGCATCGGCGCGGCCACAACGCTTCGCATCGTCGACGCGATCGTCACGGGCGTGCACGAGCAGGGCAGCAGCCATCACGATCTGCTGCGGGCGTTCGCGGACGACGAGGCGCTGCGCCGGGCGGCGGTCGCGCTGACGGCGCACGCCTATCGCGGCCACGAGTTCGGCGATTCGCTGCTGGTCGAGCGATCGCGCGCCTGCCGCCGCGAGGCGCCGCTCGCCGACGAGCGAGTCGCGGCCTGATCGCGTGTTCAGCGATAGCCGGCGGCCTGCAGCTCGAACAGCTCCGCGTAGCGCCCGCCTCCGGCCAGCAGTTCGTCGTGCGTGCCGATCGCTTCGATCCGTCCATCGGCCAGCACGACGATGCGGTCGGCCATGCGCACGCTGGAAAAGCGATGCGAGATCAGCACCGCGGTCTTGCCCTTGGAAAGCTCCTTGAAGCGCTGGAAGATCTCGAATTCGGCACGCGCATCCAGCGCGGCCGTCGGCTCGTCGAGGATCAGCAGCTGCGCATCGCGCATGTAGGCGCGCGCGATGGCGATCTTCTGCCATTCGCCGCCCGACAAGTCGACGCCGGTCCGGAAGCGCTTGCCGATGATCTGATCATAGCCTTGCGGCAGCCGCTCGATCAGGTCGTCGGCCAGGCTCTGTTTGGCCGCGGCGGCGATGCGGGCGCGATCTTCGCGCGCCTCGATGCGTCCGACGGCGATGTTCTCCGCCGCCGTCAGATGGTAGCGGACGAAGTCCTGGAAGATGACGCCGATGTTGGAGCGCAGGGCGAACAGGTCGTATTCCCGCAGGTCGCGCCCGTCGAGGAGGATCCGGCCCTCGTCGGGGTCGTACAGGCGCGCGAGCAGCTTGACCACCGTCGTCTTGCCGGCGCCGTTCTCCCCGACCAGCGCGAGGACCTCGCCGGCGCGCAGGGTGAAATTCAGGTCACGCACGGCCCAGCGCTCGGCTCCCGGATAGCGGAAGCCGACGCCCTCGAAGCGTACGCCTTCCCGCAGCGGCACCGGAAACGGCAGCGGGTTCGGCGGCGAGACGATCTCAGGCGTGATCTCGAAGAATGAAAACAGGTCGTCGAGGTAAAGCGCCTGGCCAGCCACCTGCGAGAACCCGATCAGCATGTTCTCCAGCAAGGTCCGCAGGCGGCGGAACGAGCCCGAAAGGAACGTCAGATCGCCGATCGTGAACTCGCCGTGCAAGGTGCGCCAGACGATGTAGGCGTAGGCGACGTAATAGGCGATCGTGCCCACGGCGGCCAGCAGCCCGCCCCAGCCGGCGCGGCGCAACGCGAGCTTCCGGTTCGCCAGATAGAAGTCGCCCGCGAGTTGCCGGTAGCGATCGATCAGAAACCGATTGAGGCCGAAGATCTTGACTTCCTTCGCCGTCTCGGCGCTCGCGGCCGTCTGCCTGACGTAATCGATCTCGCGCCGCTCCGCGGTCCGCGTGTAGTTGAGCGAATAGCTCTGCGCGTTGAAGTGCGCCTCGCCGATGAACGCCGGCACCAGCGCCACCGCCAGCAGCGCGATCAGCCACGGCGCATACACGAGAAGACCTGCGCCGAAGCTGACGATCGTCACCAGGTCCTGGACCTGACCAAGCAGCTGGCCGATCAACGTCATCCGGCCGGACGCCTGCCGCCGCGCCCGCTCGAGCCGATCCTGCAATTCGCTGTCCTCGAAGTCTTCCAGGTCGAGCGACGCCGCGTGCTCCATCAGGCGCAGACTGGTGACGTTGCTGAACTGCTCCGACAGCAGCGAGTCGAGCAGCGACACCGTCCGTCCCAGTATGTCCGACGAAATCGCAAGCCCGAATTCCAGAAGCAGCAGGCCGCCGATGCGATCGAGCAGACCGGCGGCGTACCACTGCGCGATCGTACTCCCCGGGCCCGGTGTCCGGGCCAGCACGATCACCTCGTCGATGATCAGCTTGCCGACGTAGAGCGTCGCGACCGGCAATAAGGCCCGGGCAAGGCGGAGAACGCATTCGCCGACCGTCAGCAGCGGACTCGTCTGCCAGACGAGCTTGATGAATGGCGGCAGATTGCGCAGTGCGCCCACCCGCTCGCGCAGCGAGCGCGGTTCCGGCGACGCCGTCTGCCCTGGCGCGGGAGCCTGCGCTGCCCGTCCTCCCATCGTGTAATGCTTGGGCATCGAATCGTGGCAATTGTCGAGCGTGGCCGGCGTGAAACGCCGGAAGCGCAAACATGGTACGACAACTCCGGGTCGATGCCGGCGCTCGCTCGCGCAATCACCGTCGCGCGGCCACGATGCAGCCGGCGATGTCGGCGGGAGTCTTACGTCGAATCATCATTTGGCCGATTACCCCGCGCGGTGCGCCGCGGCAAAATTCATTTACACAGATGCTGCGCCGGAGAAGCCTATGAAGATCTGCGCCTCGAGATTCACGCTTGCCGCACTGGCGTTGTGCGCGGCGACATCAGGTTTCGCGCAAGATGCGCAGAATGCGGCGCGCGGCGCGACGCACGATTGCAGTGGCATGACCGGCACCGCGCTCGCCACCTGCCAGCAGCTGAATCGCACCCCGAACGAGCGGGCGCCGAGCGGCGCCGGCACCCCCAACGATTGCAGCGGCCTGACCGGCGCGCCGCTGGCGAGCTGTCGGCGTCTGAATGCGGCCGACACGACGGCACCGGCCAGCAGCATCGGTCCCAGCGAGGATTGCAGCGGCCAGGTCGGCGATGCGCTCAAGGCCTGCCGGACGCTGAACGGCCAATCGACCGAGTATGACGCCTCGACCGCTGGCGCCGCCGGTGCGGGCGGCACTGCGCGGCCGTGAGTCACTTCGCCTTTCGACGGCATTCGCGCGCGAAAGCGCGCGCTGCCGGTTCTACCGATTCAGCAACCGACAAGGACGCGACGATGAAACGCAAGGACGACAATGTGCATGGCGAGGGCAATTACAAGGCGGCGCGGGAGTTCGACGCGGCGGAAGCGGCCTTCGTGAAATCGGGCCGTGTCGATAAGGCCGCGCGCGACGCGGCGCCGAAGTCGCCCGCCGAAGCGGCGGAACTCGCCCGAGCCGAGGAGCTCGCGCGCAAACGCGCCCGCGAAGAGGATCCGACACTGCGCCGCCGCACGCCGGCAAAGGGGCGGACCTGATCGCGCGCAACCGCGCTGCCGCGACCGGCCGCAGTCGCCGGGCTTTCGATCGCGCCGTGACTATTCGAGCTTGATCTCGCCGTCGAATTTGACGTCGATCTGCAAGCCCGGCACCACCAGCGACACGTGAGCGGGAAAGTGTTCGCGGCCGGCAATCGTGCCGTCCGCGATCGCGCGCGCGACCGCCTGCTCGATTTCCCGCTGTGAATTGATGCCGACCATCTTCAGAAATTTGCGGATACTGAGGTTGAAGGTCTCTTCGTTCATTCCGGAAACTCCCTGATCGCCGCCGCGGCGCGACGCCGCGACCGACGACCGTCCGCTATTTGAGCCACGCTTCGACGATGCGGTCGTATTCCCCGTTCGCCTTGGCCAGATGCATCCACTGATCGACCCAGGCCTTGAGAACGGTGTCGCCCCTGGGCAGCAGGTAGGCCATTTCGCCGTATTGCAGCGGCTTGGTCGGATTGACCGCGCAAAGACCCGGCTTCGCTCTCTGCTGGACGACAGCCTCGACCGACTCGGAGATCATGACGTCCGCGCGGCGGTTCAGTATTTCGTCGAAGATCTTGGTGTTGTCGTCGAAGATGACGATCTTGGCCTGCTTGAAATTGGCGCGGGCGAAGCGCTCGTTGCTGCCTCCCGGATTCTCGATGACCGTCACGCCGGGCTTGTCGATGTCGGCGATCGTCTGGAACTTTCCGACGTTCTCGCAGCGGGTGATCGGTGCCTTGCCGTTCACCATGTAAGGCTCGGAGAAGAACGCCCGCTTCTGCCGCTCGAGCGTCACCGAAATACCGCCGACGGCCAGGTCGCATTTTTCGACAAAGTCGTCCATCAGCTTCGGCCAGCTCGTCTTGACGAACTTCGCCTCGACGCCCAGTGACTTCGCCATCGCCTGCGCGATGTCGACGTCGAGGCCCTCGAAGCTCGTATCCGTCCTGGCCAGGCTGAACGGCTTGTAATCGCCCGGCGTGCAGATGCGCAATGCGCCGGCCTTCTGGATCGTGTCGAGCCGGGATTCCTGCGCCAGGGCGGCACTGGCGCCGAGCATCGCCAGCGTAAGGACGACGAATAGCCTGATCATTGACTGCTCCCAGGGAGTTGCCGCGCCCGGCGGTCCGCAGCGCCGGCCTGCCCGTCGATTATAGGGCACCGCATGCCCGGCAAGAGGCCGATTGCCCGCCTTCAGCCACTATGCTATTGTCATGAACACCCCGATCGACGCCTTGCGCCATGAAGATCCGGACGCTGGTCACCAAGCGACAGTACTACGGCATGGAAGCGGTCGCGCTGCGCGCGGCGATGGCGCGGGTGCTCTCGCGCGTCGCGGGCCTGCCCGCCGATGCGGCGCGCGTCAGCCGGCGCCATCTCTACCTGGACTTCGGGCTCGACACCGCCGTGGCGCAGGACACGCTCGACCAGATGGTCGCCGACGGCTTGCTTCAGCAGCCGGATGAACGGCAAGCCGATTTCGCGCTGACCGAGCGCTTCCTCGAATTCGCCACCGCGCGGGTCGTCGAACCTTTGCCGCGCGACCGCGCCCGGCAGTTACTGGGCAAGGTCTGCTTGCTGGCGACCCAGATCAACGCCGACTGGAAATCCAACCCGCTCGAGATCGCCGCGCTGGCGCCGTTCGGCAGTTACATCAGCCAGGACAAGCTGCTGGCCGAATTGCCGCTGGGCATTGTCGTGCGGCCGCGGTCGCCGTCGCGCAAGGCCCGCTGGGCGCGGACGGTCAGCCGGCGCGATGGTGCGAGGCAGATCCGTGCCGCAGTGCGCGAGCTCTCGACCTTTTTCCATATCCGCATGGTCAGCGATCCGAAGCTGCTGCCGCAGCCGTTCGCGGTCGTCTTTCAGGACAGCGGCGATGAAGACGTCGAGACATCACCCGCGCCGGCCGAGCCGGCCAGCCAATCCCAAGCCTGAAACGCGACCGGCCGCGCCTGCGCGGCGTCACATCGCTGCTGCTAAACTGCCGCCGCGATGGATGCCGAGCTGCAGGCCAGTTACGACGAATTCCCCTACCTGAGCCTGGCTTTTCCGCAGTCGCACCCCGACCGGCTCGCAACGATCGCGCGGCTGCACGGCCTGACGCCTGCGCCCGTCGGCGAATGCCGCGTGCTCGAAATCGGCTGCGCCGCCGGCGGGAACCTGATCCCGATGGCAGCCGCGCTGCCGCGCTCGCGCTTCCTCGGCATCGATTTTTCCGCGGTCCAGGTGCGAGAAGGCGCCGCCGACATTGCCGCGCTGAGGCTTACCAACATCGAGCTCGAGCAGGCGGACCTGCGCGATTTCGGCGAAGCGTCCGGCGTGTTCGACTACATCATCGCGCACGGCGTCTATTCGTGGGTGCCGGCCGACGTGCAGGACAAGCTGCTCGAAGTTTGCTCGCGGCAGCTCGCGCCCCATGGCATCGCCTACATCAGCTACAACACCCTGCCCGGCTGGAACATGCGCGGCATCGTCCGCGACGCGATGCGCTATCACACGCGCCAGTTTCCGGACGCCCGCACCCGCGTGCAACAAGCTCGCGCTACCTTGGACTTCCTAACCGAAGCGACCGAGGATGCTCAGGGGCCTTACGCGCTGATGCTGCGTTGGGAGGCAGGGCAGCTGCGGCGCAAACCTGACTACTATGTTCTGCACGATCATCTTGAGGAGTTCAACGAAGCGCTTTTTTTTCATCAGTTCGCAGCGCGTGTCGCAGAGCACAGTCTCGCCTTTCTCGCCGAAGCCGAGTTCCGCATGATGATGATCCACGGCCTCGCGGCGCCGGTCGCACAGACGCTCGACCGCATGGCGCCTGAAATCTTGCAACGCGAGCAGCTTACCGATTTCCTGGTCAACCGCACCTTTCGCCAAACGTTGCTGGTGCATACGCAGGCTCCGATCGATCGCGCGTTGACACCCGAGCGCGTCAACTCGCTCCGGGTCGCGTCGGCAGCACGCGCTTCCGGCGGCGGCAGCGATCCGCGTTCACTGGCGGTGGATGAATTTCGCATGCCCGATGGCAGCGCCTTACGGACGCCGCATCCGATATCCAAGGCAGCGATGGCGGTGCTTGCCCAGCACTGGCCGGCGCCGATACCCTTTTCCGATCTTGCCGCGATGGCGGCGGCGCGTATCGGATTGACCGGCGACGTCGACGACATCCAGAGCGCGACGCTAGCCTCGGACATGCTCAAATCCTTTTGCGCCGGCGTGGTGGAACTGCATGTGCTCGGCCCGGCGTTCGTGATCGAGCCCGGTGCATGGCCACAAGCGTCGCCGGTGGCGCGGCTGCAGGCTGCCCGCGGCGCGCATGTGACCAATATGCGCCACGAAATAGTCGGTATCAAAGACGCCGATCGCCTTTTGCTATCGCTGCTCGACGGTTCTCTCCAGCGTGCGGCAATCGCGGCGCAGGCATTTTCCGGCCAGCCGCCTGCCGATGCTGCGGCCGCGCTGGACGAAGCGCTGGGGCGATTCGCGCGCCAGGCGCTGCTCGTGCAATGATGCGGGAACGGCAGCGGCGACCGCCTGTTCAATGCGGGCATCGCCGCGCCCGCTAGCCGGCGACGAAAGGCAGACATGCGCAACAACCCGGTCAAGGACGTGCTCGAAAGCGGCGGCCGCGCGATCGGCGCGGTGGTGTTCGAATGCTTCGTGCCCGGCCTGCCGCAGATCTGCCGCAATGCCGGCGCGGAGTTCGTGATGTACGACATGGAGCACACGGGCCTGGGCTTCGAAACGCTCAAGACGCAGCTCGCGCTTTGCCGCGGTCTCGGTATCGTCCCGATGGCGCGCGTGCCCCGCGGCGAATATCACTTCATCGCCCGCGCGCTGGATGTCGGCGCCTTCGGCGTCATGGTCCCGATGGTGGCGACCGGCGCCGAAGCCGAGCATCTGGTGTCGTGCTCGCACTATCCGCCGCGCGGCCGTCGCGGCGCGGCGTTCGGGTTTGCGCACGACGATTACCAGGGCGGCGACGTCGTCGCCAAGATGGCGGCGCTGAACCAGCGCACGATGATCATCGCGCAGATCGAAACCGCCGAAGGTCTCGACAACGTCGAGGCGATCGCCGCCGTGCCCGGGGTCGACGCCCTTTGGATCGGCCAGTTCGATCTTACGAACTTCCTCGGCATTCCGGCGCAGTTCCGCCATCCGGCGTATCTCGCCGCGGTCGACCGGGTGCTCGCCGCCTGCGCGACGCACGGCAAGACGGCCGGGATGCTCGCCACCGACGATGCCTGGGCGCGCGATTACGTCGCCAGGGGGTTTCGCCTGATGGCTTACGGCATCGACCAGCTGCTGCTGCAGGATGCGCTGCGGCACGGGCTCGACGTGCTGCGCGATGCCGCCGCCGGCGGAGGAGCCCGATGAGCGCCACCTTCCGCGTCGGCCTGCCGCGCGACATCCTCGACTCCCGCGGCGAGCCGGCGTTCGGGCGCGCAGCGCTCCGGATACTCGACAGCGCGCGCGATCTCGAATGGGAATACCTGCCGACGATCGTCCCCGCCATCGATGCCGACCACGCTGCCCGCTACGATGCGATCTACGTGAACACCGCCCGCGTACCGGAGGCCGCGGTGGCGCGCGCCGATTGCCGGCTGCGCGTCGTGGCACGACACGGCGTCGGCTACGACACCGTCGACGTTCCGGCGATGACGCGCGCCGGCGTGCTGGTCACCAACACGCCGAGCTCGATGCCGCGGCCGGTCGCGACGACCGCGCTGACGTTCCTGCTGGCGCTCGCCGGCAAGCTTCTGCTCAAGGACCGGTTGACCCGCAGCGGACGCTGGCACGAGCGGATGGACAACATGGGACTCGGGCTCACCGGCCGCACGCTGGGCGTCGTCGGGGCGGGACGCATCGGCCGGGAACTCTTGAGCATGGCGCGCACGTTCGACCTCAAGCTGCTGGCAACCGATCCGCAGGTCGACGCGATCGAGCTCGCGTACCTCGGCGCCCGCAAGGTCGCCCTTCCCGAGCTGCTGCAGCAGTCCGACTTCGTCGTCGTCTGCTGCCTGCTCTCGCCGGCCACGCATCATCTGATCGATGCAGCGGCGCTGCGCCAGATGCGGCCGGAAGCGTATCTGATCAATGTCGCCCGCGGGCCCGTCGTCGACGAGGCAGCCCTGATCGAGGCGCTTCAGTCCCGCCGCATCGCCGGCGCGGGGCTCGACGTATTCGAGCAGGAGCCGATCGATCCGGGCAACCCGCTGCTGGCGATGGACAACGTCATCGTCACACCGCACTCGCTGTGCTGGACCGACGAATGCTTTCACAACATGGCGTCGACCGGTCTCACCAGCATCGTCGACGCGCTTGCCGGCCGCAGGCCGCAATTCGTCGTCAATCCCGAGGTGCTGCGCCACGAGCGCGTGCAGGCGTGGCTCGCGCGGTGAAGCTCGCGGCCGCTAGCGAACGCGCCAGCGTCCCGACGTGCTGCGCCAGTAACGCAGCATGACAAAGCCGCCGACCATGCCGCCGAGGTGCGCAAAGTGGGCGACGCCTTCCTGCGTCCCGGTGACGCCCAGGAACAGCTCGATCAGCGCGTAGACGAACACGAATACCCGCGCCGGCATCGGAATCGGCGGGAACAGCAGCATGACCCGGCTGTTCGGAAAATACATGCCGTAGGCGAGCAGGATGCCGAAAATGCCGCCCGAGGCGCCGACAGTCGGATAGATCATGCCGCTGACGGCCGCGACGATCAGCTGCGCGACAGCCGCCGACAGCACGCAAACGGTGTAGAACGTCAGGTAGCGGCGTCCGCCGAAGACGCGCTCCACCGCGCTGCCGAACATGTAGAGCGCGAACATGTTGAATGCCAGGTGCATCAGGCTGCCGTGCAGAAACGCGTAGCTCAGCAGCTGCCAGGGCGCGAACGCGACGCCGGCGTTGAGACCGGAGGCCGCCAGCGGCCAGAGCGCGAACGTGGCGACCAGGCCGGGCGCGGCGCTTTGCAACAGGAAGACCGCGACATTGGCGACGATCAGCGCGGTCGTGACGGGTGGCATGCAGCGTAGTTGGGGGCCGGCGGCCGGGACTCAACCCGGCAGCGCGGCGCGTCCGGCTCGGGGCGATGTCAGCTGCCACCCGCCTTATGATAATGGCATAATCGGTGTTCGAAACCGCTGTCGAAGGAACTGCCATGCCGCTCGCGTTTCGTGCGCTGGTATCCGCCGGGCTGATGCTTGCGTGCATGTGTCAGGCCGCCGCGTCGGCGATACTCACGGTGCGTCCGATGTTCCCGCCGGATAACGTCTGGAACGTCGCCATCGATGCGCTGCCGGTCGACAGCAATTCCGCCGCCTATATCACGACCATAGGCGCGGCGAAGACGATGCATGCGGATTTCGGCACCGTCTATAACGGGGCGCCGAACGGCATACCGTTCATCGTCGTTCCGGGCAGCCAGCCCGGTGTCGCCGTCAGCTTCGATTACGCCGACGAGAGCGACGCCGGGCCGTACCCGGTGCCGCCCGACGCGCCGATCGAAGGGGGCCCCGCGTCCAGCGGCGATCGGCACGTGCTGATCGTCGATCGCGATGGCGGCAAGCTGTACGAGCTCTTCGCCGCCTATCCGAATCCCGACGGCAGCTGGCACGCCGGGTCGGGCGCGATATTCGATCTGAACGGCAATGCGCTGCGCCCGGCCGGGTGGACCTCCGCCGACGCGGCGGGACTGCCGATCCTCCCTGGGCTGGTTCGTTACGAGGAAGTCGTCGCCGGCGAAATCCCGCACGCGCTGCGCTTTACCGCGCCGCAGACGCGCAATACCTTCATCTGGCCGGCGCGGCACAAGGCGTCGAGTCTCACCGGCACCAGCTATCCGCCGATGGGACAGCGCTTCCGGTTGAAGGCGAGCGTCGACATTTCGAGCTTCGGTCCCAATGTGCAGGTGATCCTGCGGGCGCTGAAGAAGTACGGCATGTTTCTGGCCGACAACGGCAGCAGCTGGTTCTTGAGCGGCGCACCCGATCCGCGCTGGGACGACAACGAGCTGCATCAGCTCGGACGCCTGACCGGCGACGACTTCGAGGCGGTCGACGAGTCGGCGCTGATGGCTGATCCGGATTCGGGCCGCGTTTCGACGACCGCGCCGGCGCGCCTTGCAAGCGAGGTCCAGGTGCTCGAATTCCGGCGCGATCCCGACGATTACTTCCTCTCCGTCGATCGCGACGAAATCGCCGCACTCGACGCCGGAAGCATTCCCGGCTGGGCACGGACCGGCGAGGCTTTTTTCGCCTACGCCGCCGACACTGCAATCGGGCCGAACCTGTCGCCGGTCTGCCGCTTTTTCGGCCGGCCCGGCACCGGACAGCATTCGCATTTTTTCAGCGCCTACGCCGACGAATGCGCGGCCGTCGCTGCGTGGTCGTCGGACCAATGGCTGCTCGAGTCAGCGAACGTTTTTGTTGTCGCGCTGCCGGACGCCGGCGATGGCTCGTGTACGACAGGCACCGTCCCCGTCTATCGCCTGTACAACAACCAGCCCGGCGCCGTCGATCATCGCTACACGACCTCGCGCGCGATTCAGGCCCAGATGATCGCTGCCGGCTGGCTCGCCGAAGGATCGGGCCCCGCCGGGGTCGCGATGTGCGCGCCAGCCTCCTAGGCGACGCCCGCCTTGCCTGACGCATTGCCCGCGGCTGATAATGGGGGTTCCGCCTTCCCTCCCCACGCCGCAGCGATTTCCTTTCGATGAGCCTGCCGACGCTCGCGCCCGGAACGGTGATCCGGCATGCGCTGGTTCAACTCGACGGCTTCCTTCCGCCCGACGAGCTCAAAGCGCTGATGGACGGGGTTTTCGCCGCGGAAAGCTCGTTCGTCCCCTCCGGCGTCAGCGACAGCAAGGAAGATTACCGGCATTCGTTCGTGCTGAATCCGCCGCAGGATCTGACGCAGAAAATGGTCGGCCGGATTCGCGCCGTCATGCCCGAAGTCATCCCGCGCCTGCGCATGGCGCCGTTCCCGGTGACCCAGATCGAATGCCAGATCACGGCGAACACCGACGGCAGCTTTTTTCGCGTGCACACCGACTCGGGAGTCAACGAGACGGTGCGCCGCCAGTTCACTTACGTCTATTACTTCAATCGCCAGCCGAAGGCATTCAACGGCGGCGAGCTGCTGATCTACGACGACGTGATCCGCAACGGCAAGCTGGCGCGCACCGACAGCTATCAGCGCATCGAGCCGCGCCACAACAGCATCGTATTCTTCCAGGCCGCGGTGATGCACGAGGTGACCAAGGTCGAAGTTCCGTCCGGGCAGTTCCGTGACGCGCGGTTCACCGTCAACGGATGGATTCATCGCGGCTGACGCCGCGGCGGCTTGCGATGCTGTTTGCTACGGTGGGACAGAACGCGTGGCGGCCGCCGGTTTCGCCTCCGTGTTGGCGCAGCGCAACGTACTGACCCAGTAGCCGTTGGTCGCCCCGTAGAACGCGGCGAGCTTCGCCTCGACGGCGAGGCCCGCCCGCCCCGCCGCGCGCATATCCTTCAGTCCGACACAGTTCGCCGCCACCTCGTCGGTGGTCGGGACCTTCGCATGCGCGCATTCGTGGAAGAAGAGCAGGTCGTGCATCGCGGGCGGCAGCGAGGCCAGTTTCTGCGCGTTCCAGATGATCTGATACCCCGAGCCCACCTTGACCGTCTTGCCGGTGAAATCCATCGCTTCGGTGCCCGGCGGGGGAGCGTATTCCGGCACCGCCTCGCCGCGGGCAACGCAGGTCGCGCTCGTACCGTCGGAGAACGTGAACGCACCGGCGTTCGATACGACGGCCAGGCATCCGATGGCGACGAATTCAAGACCGCGGCGCACGACCCTCTCTGCGGAATGCACGACCGGCTGGCGAAGACAGGTGCAGCGAAGACTACAACGGCGGCGCGAAACCGCGCAAGACAACGATGGCGCGATTCGCCTCCCCCAACGCCGCAAAGGCACCTGCATGCGCGCCGGCGTGTCTGCGTCGCGACGGCAGGATCGACGCGGATATCCGACGGCTCGCCCGTCGCCCGGCTATGCGTGCTCCAGCCTCTGGCCATGCTCGCGGGTCGTGTGGAACCCGACCCTGGTCCAGCGCTCCATCGTCACTTGCAGGTTGTACTTGTTGCTGGCGAGATAGACCGGATTGCCGTCGACGTCGGTGGCGAGCGACGCCGTGTGCTCCTTTTCGAAGCTGCGCCGCGTCGCTTCATCGGGATAAGTGAGCCAGCGCGCGGTCGAAATCGTGGCCGTGTCGTAGATCGCATCGACCTTGTACTCTCGGGCCAGGCGGTCGGCGACGACCTCGAATTGCAGCTGGCCGACGGCGCCCAGCAGCAAGGTGTTGCCGTGCACGCGCTCGAACACCTGGATCGCACCCTCCTCGCCGAGCTCCTGCAGGCCTTTTTGCAGCTGCTTTGCCTTGAAAGGATCGCGCGGCCGCGCGATGCGGAAGAGCTCCGGGGCGAAGTACGGAATGCCCTTGAAGCCGAGCGCTTCGCCCTCGGTCAGCGTGTCGCCGATCTGCAGCAGCCCGTGATTGTGAATGCCGATGATGTCGCCGGCGACGGCATCCTGGCTGGCGACGCGCTCGTTGGCCATGAACGTCATCACATTGCCCAGCTTCATCTCGCGGCCGATACGCTGATGCTGGACTTTCATCGCCGGACGGTAGCGTCCCGAGCAGACGCGGAAAAACGCGATGCGGTCGCGATGCTTCGGATCCATGTTGGCCTGGATCTTGAACACGAATCCGGAAAACGGCGCTTCGGCCGGCTGTACGACGCGCGTCCCCGCATCGCGCGGCTGCGGCGGCGGAGCCCATTCGATCAGCGCCTGCAGGATTTCCTGCACGCCGAAATTGTTGATGCCCGAGCCGAAGAACACCGGCGATTGACCTCCGGCCAGGAATTCGGAGAGGTCGAACGGCGTGCTGGCGTGCCGGATCAGGTCGACGTCATGCCGCAGCGCGACGACCTCGTCCGGAAAGAGCTCGTCCAGCCGCGGATTGGCAAGACCCTCGATGCGCTCGCTGTCCTCAGGGTCGGCGATGCGCTCCTCGCCCGGGTTGAAACGCAGCAGGCGTTCGTGCCGCAGGTCGAACACGCCGCGAAAGCGCTTGCCCATCCCGATCGGCCAGCTGACCGGTGCACAGTCGATGCGCAGCACCGACTCGATTTCCTCGAGCAGTGCCAAGGGCTCGCGGACTTCACGATCCATCTTGTTGACAAAGGTGATGATCGGCGTGGCGCGCAGACGGCAGACTTCGAGCAGCTTGATCGTTTGTTCCTCGACGCCCTTGGCGGCATCGATGACCATCACCGCGGCATCGACGGCGGTCAGCACCCGGTACGTGTCTTCGGAGAAATCCTGGTGGCCGGGCGTATCGAGCAGGTTGATCGTGTGATCGGAATAGTCGAACTGCATGACCGAGCTCGTTACCGAGATGCCGCGCTGCTTTTCGACTTCCATCCAGTCGGATGTCGCATGGCGCGAGCTCTTGCGCGCCTTGACGGTGCCCGCCATCTGGATGGCGCCGCCGTAGAGCAGCAGCTTTTCGGTCAGCGTGGTCTTGCCCGCGTCGGGGTGCGAAATGATGGCGAACGTCCGCCGGCGCGCAACATCGCGCACGAGTTCGGGCGAGTACCTGGCCTGATTCATCGACGAACCACCCTAACAAAAAGAAACGCCGCCGGCCGGAACGGCGGGCGGCGGACGCAGCGCACATTATACGCCGCGGGGGAGCGGAGCTCTATTGGTCCATTGATACAACGACTTATACGATGTGGCTGTCAGCTCGTCGCCGACAAATCGTGAATTTTCACCGTCGAGTCTCCGGATTAGTCCGTTCTGCCGCATCGGCGCGCCGCTTATCGTGACGGCATCCGGATGAGGACGCCGCCGGATCCGGCAAGCGCAGGCGTCCGAGAGTTCAAGGAGTGCGTCATGTCTGAAGTCACCGCGTCGTCCCGTGTTTCTGCGTCGTATGTTTCCACGCCCTCCGACGCCGGAATCGCCGCGGCCGCGAAGCTCGTCGCCGACGGTGTCGCGGTGGTGTGCGAGCAGCGTGTTCTGGCCAATCGCGCTACCTGCAGCGCGGCGCTCTGGCGCCGCCGGGTGGCAGAGTTGCGCGCGATGTATGTCGGCAAAGACTGAATGATCGAGCAGCCGCGCGCGCAAGCTGTTATCATTCGCGCGCGGCATTTGCTCCAGTCCCCTGCCGCAGTCGAATCCGACCCTTCCGCAGTACGCGCCGTTTGGCTGTGACTGGACGTCAACGAGTTGACGACATGCCGAGCGTTTTTTCAAGGCTCTCATGTCATTTGCTTCCCTCGGACTGTCCGATGCGCTGGTGCGCGCGGTAAACGCGCACGGTTACACCACACCCACCCCGATACAAACCAAGGCTATTCCCGCGGTTCTCGCCGGCGGTGATTTGCTGGCCGGCGCGCAGACCGGCACCGGCAAGACGGCGGGCTTCGTGCTGCCGATGCTGCAGCGGCTGTCGACGGGCGAAGCGCCTGCCGGCGGTCGCCCGTCGCGCAAGCCCTTGCGCGCCTTGATCCTGACGCCGACGCGCGAGCTCGCGGCGCAGGTCGAGGAATCGGTGCGCGTGTACGGCAAGTTCCTGAAACTCACGTCGACGGTCGTGTTCGGCGGCGTCGGCATCCACCCGCAGACCGCGCAGCTCAAGCGCGGCGTCGACATTCTCGTCGCGACCCCGGGTCGCCTGCTCGATCACCACGGGCAGGGCAATCTGGATTTTTCGCGCATCGAGATCTTCGTTCTCGACGAGGCCGACAGGATGCTCGACATGGGCTTCGTTCGCGACATCAGGCGCGTGATGGCGCTGCTTCCCCGAAAACGTCAGAACCTGCTGTTTTCCGCGACGTTCCCGGACCCGATCAAGGCGCTGGCCGACTCGCTGCTCGACCGTCCGGCGATGATCGAGGTGGCACCGCGCAACGCAACCGTCGACAGCATTCAGCAGAAAATCCATCCGGTCGATCGTGACCGCAAGCGCGAGTTGCTGGCCGCGCTGATCGGCGGCAACGACTGGCATCAGGTGCTCGTCTTCACGCGCACCAAGCATGGCGCCAACAAGCTCGCCGAGCAGCTCGGCCATGACGGCATTCGCGCTCTGGCGATCCACGGCAACAAGAGCCAGGGTGCGCGCACCCGCGCACTGTCGGAATTCAAGGAGGGCGACCTGCGTGTGCTGGTCGCCACCGACATCGCCGCACGCGGCATCGACATCGACCAATTGCCGCATGTCGTCAATTATGATTTGCCGAACGTGCCCGAGGATTACGTGCATCGGATCGGCCGCACCGGACGCGCCGGCGCCACGGGCGAGGCGATCTCGCTGGTCTGCGTGGACGAGCACGAATTCCTGCGCGACATCGAGCGACTGCTGAAGCGGGAGATTCCGCAGGAAGTCATTGCCGGCTTCGAGCCCGATCCTCGCGCCCGCGCGCAGCCGATCCTGCAACGACAGGGCCGCGGCCAATCGCAGGGACGCGGCGGAGCGCCGGGCCAGCAACGGCGCGTCCCCGCCAGCGGGCGTGGCGGCGGGAGCCAGCCCCGCGGCGCGCCGGCAGTGCAGGGTTTGCGTGCCGGCGGCAACAGCAGACAGGCCCCCGTCGGGCCGCCGCCGCGGCACGGCGCGCGCAACGCAACCTCGACGCGCGCGCACGCGCCGAAGGCGCCGGCGTTTCGCAGCGGAACACGAGAGCGCTAGCGTCGGCGGCTAGCGTCCGCAGCGGCGACGACGAATGGGTTGAAGGGTTGACCGGTCCGCTCGGGAATTAGCGGTTGCGGCTGGAGCCACTAGCTCTGGGCGCCGATAACTGGAAAAATCCTGGTAAGCCGCGGCCGATTCGCGGCCATCCACTGTCGAGCAGCAGCGACGCCCCGCTCGGGAGAATGCGATGTTTCCGGAATCGCACGCGCACATCTGGCTCATGGCTGCGCTCGCGCTTGCGACCGGCGTGCTGGAAGCCGGTAGCGTCGACGCGCAGGACTATCCATCGCGTCCGGTGCGCGTCGTCGTGCCGTTTTCGCCGGGAGGCGCGGTCGACGGCCCGATGCGCCTGATCGCACAGCAACTGACGAAGCGTCTCGGGCAATCGGTGTTCGTCGAGAACAAGCCCGGTGCAGGAGCCACGATCGGCAGCGAGCTCGTTGCCAAGTCTCCACCCGACGGCTACACGCTGCTGCTGGCGTCGCAGACCAATGCGATCAGTGCGACGCTTTACCCGAACCTGGGATTCGATCCGATCGAAGACTTCGCGCCGATCTCGCTGATCGGGCGCGAACCGGGCGTCGTCGTCGTCAATCCCGCCCTGCCGGTGCAAACCCTGCAGCAGCTGGTCGCCTACGCCAAGGCGCGTCCCGGACAGATCGACTATGCATCTTCGGGCAACGGCAGCGGCCAGCACCTGTTCGCTGCGCTGCTCTGTTCGATGACCGGCATGAAGCTCAACCACATCCCGTATCGCGGCAGCGGCCAGGCGACCAGCGATCTGATCGGCGGCCAGGTTTCGCTGTCGATTCCGGGCATGGCCGGCATGCTCGGCCATATCCGCGCCGGCAAGCTGCGTGCGCTGGCCGTCACCGGCAGCCGGCGCGCGGCGCAGCTGCCCGACGTGCCGACGGTGGCCGAGGCAGGTGTTCCGGGCTATGTCGCGTATGTATGGCTGGGGCTGCTCGCCCCGAAGAACACGCCGCCCAGCATCGTCAACAAGCTGTACCAGGCGGTAAAGGAGGTGCTGGCCGACGACGAGGTCAAGCGCTACATGGCGCAGGCCAGCATCGAGCCGGTGGGATCGACGCCCGCCGAATTCGGAGCTTTCTTTCGCGCCGAGAAAGACCAGTGGGCAAGAGTCATTCGCGAGACCGGAGCGAAAATTGATTAGTCCGTCCGCCGCAGCGGCAGATGCCGTGCCGGGCCGACAGAGCGATGCGACTCCGTCGCACGACGCGCGCGTCGAAGGCGTCGAGCACTGGGCGCACAAGGGCGAAGCCCGCCTCTTTCTCTGGGAAAAATTCGTCGACTCGCCCCGGGACAAGCCGCTGCTGCTGTTCGTCCATGGCTCGTCGATGGCATCGCAGCCGACGTTCGATCTCACCGTTCCCGGCCGTCCCGACTCGTCGGTCATGGATTGGTTCGCCCGCCGCGGCTTTGCCTGCTGGTGCGTCGATATGGAAGGCTACGGCCGCTCGGACAAGTGGCGCGACACCAACGCCGACATCGCCAACGGCGCCGACGATCTCGACGCCGCGACCGAATACATCCTGAAGACGCGCAGCGCCGGCAGGTCGATGATCTACGGGATCTCTTCGGGCGCGCTCCGCGCGGCATTGTTCGCGCAGCGGCATCCGGGAAGGGTCGAGCGGCTCGCGCTCGATGCCTTCGTGTGGACCGGCGCCGGCGCCCCGACACTCGAGCAGCGCCGCAAGAGGCTGCCCGAGTTTCTCGCCACCAGGCGGCGACCGATCGACCGCGCCTTCGTGCATTCGATTTTCGAGCGGGATCATCCGGAAACCGCCGACAAGCGCGTCGTCGACGCTTTTGCCGATGCGATTCTCGCGCTCGACGACTCGATGCCCAACGGGACCTACATCGACATGTGCTCGAAGCTGCCCGTCGTCGACCCGGCGCGACTGACAATGCCGACGCTGATCATGCGCGGCCAGTACGACGGGATCGCGGCGCTCGACGACCTGATCGAGTTCTTCAAGCGATTGCCGCACCCCGACAAGCAGTTTTCGATCATGGCCGGCATATCGCATGCGAGCTTTCAGCAGAAGAATTACCTGATCGCCTACCACATCCTGCACGCGTATTTCACTCAGCCGGAGCCGCAATATGTCGGGCCGGCCGATTGATCCCAAGCGTCCGCGGCCGGCCCGGTGAAGCTGCCGCCCGACGAGCTGGCGACGATCGCGGCGCGCACCCTCGAGCATTACGAGCAGCGCGCGGAGAGCTTCTGGGAAGGCACACGCGGTCACGACGTCAGCCAGAACATCGCGGCGCTGCTGAAGCATATCGAGGCAAAGCCCCCGTTTGCGATCCTCGATCTCGGCTGCGGCCCCGGGCGCGACCTGAAAACGCTGCGCGAGCTCGGCCACGCGCCGGTCGGGCTGGAAGGATCGCCGCGGTTCGCGGCGATGGCGCGCGAGTACAGCGGCTGCGAAGTCTGGGAACAGGACTTCCTCAGCATGAACCTGCCGGCAGACCGTTTCGACGGCGTCTTCGCCAACGCCGCCCTGTTCCATGTGCCGAGGCAGGCATTGCCGCGCGTGCTCAGCGAGATTCGCGCCGCGCTCAAACCCCGCGGTGTCTTGTTCAGCTCGAATCCGCACGGCGACGATAGCGAAGGCTGGAACCGCGGCCGCTACGGTGCCTATCTTCGCCATGAAACCTGGCGCGAGTATCTCGCTGGCGCCGGCCTGGTCGAGATCGAGCACTATTACCGTCCCGCCGGCCTGCCGCGCGAGCAGCAACCCTGGCTCGCCACCGTGGCGCGTGCGACATGAGCACGCGCATCGCGCCGGAAGAAGTCGAGTTGACGGCTGTCCGCGCGCAGGGCGCCGGCGGGCAGAACGTCAACAAGGTTTCGAACGCCGTGCATCTGCGCTTCGACGTACGCGCCTCGACGCTGCCCGAAACCATCAAGGCGCGCCTGCTTGCGCACGGCGATCGGCGGATCACCGCCGAAGGCGTCGTCATCATCAAGGCGCAGCGTTACCGCAGCCTCGATCAGAACCGTGCCGACGCGCTGGCACGCCTGCAGCGGCTGGTCGACGGCGCCGCCGTGGCGCCGCGCCCGCGCAAGCCGACCCAACCGACGGCGAGCTCGCAGCGCAAGCGCGTCGATGCCAAGGTGCGTCGCGGCGAGATCAAGGCGGCGCGCCGGCGCATCATCGACGACTAAGGCGCCGAGGCGGCGCGTTCACACGGCGGCAAAGAGGCAGGAGACCAGCCGGTCGGTCACCGCGCTCCAGCTGAAATGCCGGTGCACGTGCGCGGCGCCCCGCTCGCCCATGCTGCGCCAGGCGTCGCGATCGCGCGCCGCTGCCGCCATCAGCTCGAACAAGTGTTCCGGATCGGGCGCGAGCGCATCGCCAACGCGCTCGTCACTCAAGCGCGGCCGATAGCGCGCGCTCCGGATTCGTCCGCAAGAGGCCGGATCGGTGAAGTCGTCGGTCGGGCCGCCGGACGTGCAGATGACCGGCACCCCGCACGCAGCGGCCTCGAGCACAGGGAGATTGAAGCCTTCGGCACGGTACGGCGCCGCGTAGACGTCCGCCGCACGATACAGGTCGGCCATCTTGGCCGACGAATAGGTCCCACCGGTGTAGATCATGCGGCGGACGACGGCGTCCCGCGCGGCAGACGAGAGCTCGTCGAGCGCCGCCTGGACAAAGTCGCGCGACGGATACAAGCCGTCCGCTCCCTTGAGCACCAGCCGCACGTCCGGGTCCGATGCGGCCAGGCGCGCAAACGCGGCGAGCAGCAGATCGATGCCCTTGTTCGGCGTCATCGCCCCGACCGAGAGAAAGACCTGCTGATGGTCGTCGATATTCAGCGCCGCGCGCGCGGCGGCGCGACTCGCGGCGCCGGCGCGAAGCACCGCGGGATCGATGCCGTGCGGAACGACGTGAATGCGCGATGAAGGAATGCCGAATCGCTCGTACGCGGCCACGCACCATTGCGAGGGCGTGACGATGTCGATCGCGTCGGGGAGCTCGGCGCCGGAAGACAAGCCGCCGCGTTGCCGGTCGCCGAGGATCCGGTATTCGGGCGTCCCGAAGACGAACTTGCGTCCCGAGCGTGCTGCAGTGAAGTCGCTCTCCTCCGCGCGCATGCTGAACGTCGCCTCGGGAAGGAACTCCGCTTCGGGGGCGCGCAGCGTGGCCAGCGCGCGCTCGTCTTCGGGCGCTACCAGGCCGCCCGTCGTCTTCCACGTCGGGTAATAGTAGGGCAAATCCCGAAAGCGCAGATCGATGTCGCCGCGCCGCAACAGGCAGAGGCAGTGCGCCTGCGCCACCAGCGCGTACGAGTGATGGATGAACCGCCAGCCTTCGAACTGCAGGCGGCGCTGTGCTTGGCCTGGCACGATAAGGGTCCCGGGGGCTTGCTCAAGGCTTTGCGGCTCGCGGAGGCGCGCAGCCGCAACAGATTAGAACAGAGGCGTCCTCGCGCCAAGCTGCCGGCCGTTCCCCGCACTTCGCGGCGCCGCCGGTTGACAGCGCTTGCCCGATCATCGCATTGTGTCATTCGTAAGCCCGGCGGCCCGCAGCGGCCGGCCGGCGAAGGAGCCGCGACAATGCAATTGAATGCGCAGCAGGTCGAACGTTTCGACCGCGATGGTTACCTGTTCTTCGATTCTCTGTTCACGCCGCGTGAAATCGGCGTGCTGCAGGAAGAAGTGCCGCGACTCTACGCGCAGCGGCGCATCGAGAACGTCCGGGAAAAGGGCAGCGATGCGGTGCGCACCAACTTCGCCGCGCACATGTACAGCGCGCCGTTCGCGCGGCTGGCGCGCCATCCGCGGATGATAGAGCCGGTCGTCGCGTTGTTCGGCGAGCCGGTCTACATGCATCAGTTCAAGATCAACGGCAAGATGGCTTTCGACGGCGACGTCTGGCAGTGGCACCAGGACTTCGGCACCTGGAAGAACGACGACGAGATGCCCGAGCCGCGGGCGATGAACATTGCGATATTTCTCGACGAGGTCAACGAGTTCAACGGCCCGCTGATGTTCATCCCGGGCAGCCATAAGCTCGGCGTCCTCGATGCCGAGCACGACACCTCGACGACCAGCTATCCGCTGTGGACGATCAACCACGCGACGATCGCGAGCCTGGTCGAGCGCGGCGGCATCGTCGCACCGAAAGGGCCGGCGGGATCGATGCTGCTGTTCCATTCCTGCCTGGTGCACGCGTCGACGTCGAACTTGTCGCCATGGAATCGCGTCAGTGTGTATCTCAGCCTGTGCGCGGTGTCCAACCATATCCGGCGCTTCAAGCGTCCCGAATACATCGCGCATCGAGATTTCACGCCGATCGAATGCCTGCCCGACGATTGCCTGCTGCGCGATTACCCGGTCGCGCTGCCGTGGCGGGACGGCACGCCTGAAGCCGCGCTGCAGCCGGCACTGGCCGGCTGAACGCGCAGGCCGGAATGAGCCTTCATGCCCAGCTGAACGAGCGCGCCGCGCAGGGCCGGCCGCTGGCGGTCGGCATGATAGGCGCCGGCAAGTTCGGCGCGATGTATCTGGCGCAGGTGCCGAAGACACCGGGCGTGCACGTCGTCGCGATCGCCGATCTCGATCCCGCCGCGGCGATGGCCAATCTCGCTCGCGTCGGCTGGCCGCGCGAGCGCAGCGCCGCGCCTTCGATCGATGTTGCCGTGGCGCAAGGCACGACGCACGTCGGCGACGACTGGCAGGCGCTGATCCGCCATCCGAAGATCGACATCGTCGTCGAATGCACGGGCAATCCGATGGCGGCCGTCGAGCACTGTCTCGCTGCATTCGCCCAGCGCAAGCACGTCGTAAACGTGACGGTCGAGGCCGATGCATTGTGCGGCGCGCTCCTCGCCCGCAAGGCGGCCGACGCCGGCGTCGTCTACAGCCTGGCCTTCGGCGACCAGCCGGCGCTGATCTGCGATCTGGTCGACTGGGCGCGGACCGCCGGCTTCGGCGTCGTGGCGGCAGGCCGCGGCCACAAATGGCTGCCGCACTTCGCGCAGTCGACGCCGGAGACGGTCTGGGGCCATTACGGCCTGACACCTGAGCAGGCGAAGATCGGCGGCCTCAACGCCAAGATGTTCAACTCGTTTCTCGACGGCTCCAAGCCGGCGATCGAATGCACGGCCGTGTGCAATGCGACCGGGCTGTCGGCGCCCCCGGACGGCTTGACGTATCCGCCGGCGTCGATCGATCAGATTCCGAACGTATGCCGCCCGATCGACGAGGGCGGCGTGCTGCACGGCAAAGGCCAGGTCGAGGTGATCTCGTCGGTCGAACGCGACGGGCGGCCGATCGACTACGACATCCGCTTCGGCGTGTTCGTCGTGTTCGAAGGCGACACCGAGTACCTGCGCAACTGTTTTCGCGAGTACATGGTCCGAACCGACGAATCGGGCCGCTATGCCTGCCTCTACAAGCGCTGGCATCTGATCGGGCTCGAGGTCGGCGTGTCGGTCGCGTCGGTCGGTTTGCGCGGCGAGGCCACCGGCGCCGCGATCGGCTTCAATGCCGACGCCGTGGCGACCGCCAAGCGCGATCTGAAAGCCGGCGAGACGCTCGACGGGGAAGGCGGCCATACCGTCTGGGGAAAGCTCTTGCCGGCGCCTGCATCGCTGGCGGCGGGGGCACTGCCGCTCGGCCTCGCCCACGGCGTCCGCCTGCTGCGCCCCGCCAGGCAGGGGGACGTGCTACGCTGGTCCGATGTGGCGATCGACGAAACGCTCACCGCCTACCGCGCCAGGCGCGAAATGGAAGAGATGTTCGCCCGCGCAACAGCGCGCCAGCGCGTCGCCTAGACGGGCAGGAACTGCCGCTAGCAGTCACGCTGGCGCCGGCGGCCGCCCCGATCGATATCGGCCCCGGCACGCAGGCGCTCGGACGGGGATGAAAGGGGCATCGCGCCGCGTCCGCCACGTTTGCTCATCTGGCACAGCGCTTGCTGAGCCATCGAGCCTGGAAAATTAAGGCTCGATCAATCGGCACGCCGGCGCCTCGCATCTCGGGGCCGCGCCGGCGCCGCCGCGGGGTGCTTCGGAGGTTCTGGATGAGCGCGTGTGGCCTGCCAACGGGTCGGCATGCCGCACGTGAGGTGCGGCACGTCTCCGCTCGCCCGGCGCGCGACCGGTCTTGCGGAATCCCGCCGAAAACATCGAAGCCCCGCCCGGCAAGCCGTGGTCGCCGGCAGTCGAGCTCCGCATCGCGCTTCGCGACCGTATTGTTCTGTCTGCTGGCGGTGCTGAGCAACGCCGCGCATCCTGATCCGTACCCGCCTTTCTGGGGATCGCCCGCCGTCCACTTCCCACCGGTGCTGTGGCCTGCCGAACCCGCCGACCCGAAACAGTGCGGCACCAATTGCGGCGAGTGGCTGCCTTATACGCGGTTCCAGAGCGACGTCGCGGACCCGCGCACCCAGGATCCATCCAACGGCGGCACCGCGCCGCAGAACTACGTCAACGTCTCGTCGTCGTGCGTCGACAAGACGTTCCCCAGCATCTACTACGCGCTGCGCCAGGGCGCGGCGCCCGACGGCAGCCAGGACACGATCATGTTCCGCTGGCGCGTCGAGCAGATCGCGAACACCTATGCGACCGGTCCTTCGGCAGGCAGCTACGGCGCGTCCGATCCGTGGAGCTCGGCACTGTGGAGCGTCCTGTTCGATGTCGACGGCGACGGCTACGTCGATCTCGCGGCACATCTCGATGGCTCGTCGGGGTCGCCTTCCGCGGCGATCGATCGCATCGCCGGCATCTGGAGCAAGCTGCCGACGCAGTCGCTCGACTATCTTGGCGACCCGACCAACGTCAAGCTGATCGCGCACAACCCCACGGCGTTTATCGATCCTGCGACCAACAAGATCCTCAACTTCCAGGGCACGAATACGCCGGTCGCGTCATGGCCGAACGGCGCCGCCGAAACGCGCTGGGATTACGGCACGACGCGCTCGAAGGTCGTGACGACCAGCCCATGCAACGAGTACTTCATCGACTACCAGATTCCGGTCACGATGCTCGATGCATCGAGTCTGGGCGGGCCGAAGATCACGCGCAGCACGCCGATCTCGATGATCTTCTGCACGGCCAACAGCCTGAACAATCCGTTCCAGAAAGACTGCGCGATCAACAAGGCCTGGATCGGCGCCGCGTCGCAGCCGGCGCCGTTCGGCGATTACATCTCGTTCAACCAGAGCGAGCCCTATGCGCAGCCGATCGTCTCTTCGGTGACCGCGACCGGACCGAATACCTGCCCCGGAACGTACACGCTGTCGGCCAAGGTGCAGGACACGCTGGCGGTGATCAACGGCAAGGTCGTGCCTTCGGTCAAGGCGGTGAAGTTCTATTACTACTACGACACCAATGGCAACGGCCTGGCCGACGACGCGGGCGCCTGGACCTTCGCCGCGGACGCGACGCTCAAGGCAGGCACGCTCAACACCTGGACGGCGAGCTGGGACGCGACCAGCCTGGCGAAGGGCCAGTACCTGGTCGGCGTGCAGGCGGTCGACGACAACACCAAGGTCGATGACGGCATCGCGCCGTCGGGCATCGACAATCGCACGTTCTCGTATGTCGCCGGCGACACGCAGAACCGGATCTACGTCGACGGCACTGCTTACGCTGCCGTGCCGCCCCACTCGCCTCCGATCTCGCCCTCCGCGGCCGAAGACTGGTGGGGCAACCCCAGCGTCACCGGAACGCAGACGGCGCTGGTCGGCGTCGCGATCAACGCCTGCGGCCTGGCACCATCGCTGAGCAAATCGGCCAGCGCGAGCAGCGTCGCGACCGGCGGCAACGTCGACTTCACACTGACGATCTCGAATCCGCTGGGATCGCCGATCACCTTGAGCGGCATCGACGACACGCTCCCCGCGGGGTTCGCTTACGCGAGCAATCTCGGCGGCACGCTGATACCGACAGCGTCGCCTGCGCCCGGAGCGACCGGCGCCGTCAGCTGGACTTTTTCGCCGCCGGCATCGATCGGGGCCGGAGGCAGCGCGACATTGGTGTTCCGCTCGACCGCAGCGGCGACGGCGGGCAATTACAACAACACGGCCAGTGCGAATACCAGCTTCGGCACTCTCGACAGCGCGCCGGTCGCCATCGCTGTCGATGCGGCCCGTCTGTCGCTGAGCAAGACCCCCAGCACTTACAGCATCGCCCCCGACGGCGCGACCCAGCTCGTCTATACGCTGGCGTATTCGAACGATTCCACGGTGACGGTGACCGGGGCGTCGATCAGCGATCCGCTGCCGAGCGGCACCAACTTTGTCGGCTGCGCCGGCGCAAGCTGCTCGAACGCAAGCGGCACGGTGACGTGGTCGCTGGGGACGCTGGCAGGGGGCGCCAAGGGCAGCGTGACGCTGACCGTGACGGTCGCGAGCAGTTATGCGAGCTCGTCGCTGACCAACAGCGCGACCTTGTCCGCCACCGATCCGTCCGGCAACCCGGTCACGACGACGGCGTCGAGCACGATCGCGGTGGCGATTCCGCCACCGACCGCGCCGGCCTTCTCGCTGACCAAGAGCGCGAGTCCGGTGCAGGTCGCGCCCGGCGGAGCGGTGATCTGGACGTTCAGCTACAACAACTACGGCACCGCCAGCGGCACCGGCGTCACGATTACCGACCCGCTGCCCGCGGGTTTCAGCTTCGTCAGCTGCACCGGCGGTTGCATCAATACGCTGGGCACCGTCAGCTGGAGCATCGGCACCGTCGCGGCCGCGACCGGCGGAACGGTCACGGTAACCGCGGCCGCCGCCAACCCGTTCACATCACCCAACCCGGCGGCGAACACCGGCAGTATCAACTGGACGGAAAACACGGGAACGCCCGTGGCGGCGTCCGCGTCGGTCGGCGTGACCGGCAGCGCCTGCAACACCTACTACTTCCGCAAGACGACGGGCTCGGTCGGCTTCGACGGGACCAGGCAGCTCGCGACCGTGTCACCGGTGCCGCAGGCCTCCGACGTCGGCGGCAGCACGACGATCGTCGTGCCGGGTGGTGCCAACACCTACTCGTCGACTATGTTGACTTTTTACGAGAGCCCCGCCACCCCGACCGACGTCGTGCTCGCCGGCAATACGCTGACGACGAACATGTACATCGACCGCAATCCCGGGCCGGGCATCACGATACGCACGACGGTATACGACTACAACTCGACGACCGGCGCGAGGCTTCAGCTCGGCCAGTCCACGCAGTCGTTCACCGGCAGCCAGACGGGGCTGTTGACGTTCACCGTGCCGCTGACCGGGACGCTGGCGAGCAACCATCGGCTGCTCTGGACCTACGAGGCGACGTCGAACAATTCGCAATCGACCAGCATCCTGTTCCAGTACGACGGCACGGTCCCGAACAGCATCAGCGATACCTCGCCGCCGATCGCGACGACGTTTGCCAATTCGCGCGCCGATTTTTGCGTGACGCCGCCGGCGAATCTGACGCTGGCCAAGACGGTCGACAAGGCGAGCGTTCCCGGGGGCGTGTCGACCGCGATCCAGTACACGCTGTCGTTTGCCAACACCGGCCAGAGCAATGCCACCGGTGCCCAGGTCATCGACACGCTTCCGGCAGGTGTGACCTTCGTCAGCGCCACGCTGAACGGCTCGGCGGTGACGCCGACGCAAGCCGGACAGCAGCTGACGTTCACAGGGGTCAAATCGTCGACCGATGCCGCCGCGGGACAGATTTCGGGCGGCGCTTCCGGCACGATCGTCATCAACGCGACCGTAGGCGCAGGCGCCTCCGGCTCGCTGGTCAACGGCGCGAGCATCAGCAGCACGCAAACCAGCGCGGTCAACGCGACGGCGACGACGACGGTCGCCAGCGCCGGAGGCGGCGGGACGCCGGCGCTTGCGATCAGCCTGGCCGCCGACACCACGACGGCGGTCCCCGGAGACACGGTCACCTACACGGTGACCGTCGTCAACACCGGCACCGGCGGCGCGAGCAGCGTCCAGATCAGCGATGTGCTGCCGATCGCGAGCTACTACGTTTTCGGCGGCTGCAGCGGGGGCTGCGTCAACAGCAGCGGAACGCTGTCCTGGAACGTCGGTGCGCTGGCTGCCGGCGCGTCGGTCAGTCATACGTTCACGATGCTTGCCGGCAGCAGCGGATTGCCGGCGGGCATCACCGTCATTCCGGATACGGCGAGCACCAGCGCCACCGCGATCGCGCCGATCGGCAGCAATACCGTCAACGTCAGTCTCAACGGGAATCCCAGCCTCGCCTTGTCGAAGGCAGCCAGCCCGAACAGCGGCCTCGAGCCTGGCGACACGGTCACCTATACGCTTACCTTGTCCAACGAGGGCAGTGCTGCGGCAAGCGGCGTCGTCTTGATCGATCCGATGCCGGCCGGAACGAGCTTCGCCGGAAACATTGTCGCCTCACTCGGCAGCGGCAGCTTCGACGCGGTCGCCAACCGCGTGACGTTCAACGTCGGGACACTGGCGCCGGGCGCGACCGCGACATCGAGCTTCGACGTCACGATCGGCAACCTGCCCGCCGGCCCGACGACGATCAATAACACGGCGACCGCGAGCGCAGGCAACGCGGCCTCGCAGACGGCAAACGCGCCGGCCAGCGCCAGCGCGCAGCCACTGCTCACGCTGCAGAAGCTCGCGCCGGCGCAGATCGCCTACCCGGCCGCGACTCTGGTACAGGCCGCCAACGGCACGCTGCTGTTCGTCAACGATACGACGCAGATTTCGATCGGACAAACGATCGCGGTCGGCGGCAGTGCTCCAGTCGTCGTCACCGGGACGACGTCCAATACGATTTCCACCGACGCGCCGGTCGTCGCATCCGCCGGCGCGGCGATCATCGGCAGTATCAGCTACACGCTCACCTATCAGAACACCGGGACCGCAACCGCGACTGCAACCGCGCTCGACGATACGCTGCCGGCCGGAGCGGTCTTCGTCTCCGCGTCCAACGGCGGCAGCGAGAGCGGCGGCGTCGTAACCTGGAGCCTCGGCGATCTCGATCCGGGCGTCAGCGGCACTGTCCAGGTGACGCTCATTCCCGGTGCCGCGGGGACGCTGGTCAACCAGGCAACGATCGGCTGCGGCTCCTGCAACACGCCACTCGCGAGCGCGACCACGTCGGCCGGCGGACTCCGTGTGACCAAGCGCACGACCACGCCGACGGCCAGCGCGGGCGGCAGCGCCAATTACATCATCGACGTCGACAACACCTCGGGTGCGGCGATTTCCGGTGTCACCGTCACCGACACGCTTCCCTCCGGCTTCAGTTACGCGTCGACCACCTCGATCGTCAACGACGGCGCTGCCGTGTCCGCTGCGACCTCGCCATCGGGCGGCGACACGGTGCTGGTCTGGGGCAACTTCACCGTCCAGGCGGGCAAGCGGCTGACGGTGACTTTTGTCGCGGCGATCGCGAGCTCGACCGGCGCTGCGACCTACCAGAACGACGCGGGCGCGACGCCGCTCGGCAGCACCGTCGCCTTCGATGCGCTGAGCACGACGGCAGAAGACGTCACCGTGCTCGCCAGCGGAACCGGCGTCGTCCAGGGCATCGTCTTCTGGGACAAGGACAACAACGGCGTCTTCGATCCTTCGATCGATATGCCGCTCGCCGGTGTCGACGTGACCATCACCGACAGCAGCTCGACTGTCTACACGGTAACGACCGATGCCTCGGGTGCATTCACCCGCGTCGTCGCATCGGGCAGTGCGACGCTCGATATGGACGATACCGATATCCCGCCCGGCCTCGCGCTGGGGGCGAGCTTCACCGATCCGGTGAGCGTCGCGGTGCCCGACGGCGGCAGCGTGGCCAAGGACACCGGGTACGTGGCGTCCGGCACGGTCCCCGACTTCATCATGCTCAAGTCGCACACCGGCAATTTCGTCCAGGGCCAGAGCGGGGCGACGTACACGCTGACGGTGAGCAACGCCGGCGCGGGACCGGGCGCCGGCACTGTAAGCGTCGTCGACAATCTGCCTTCCGGCCTCACCGCGACCGATATCGCGGGCAACGGCTGGACCTGCACGCTCAATACGCTGACCTGCACGCGCAGCGATTCGCTCGCTGGCGGGGCGAGCTATCCGCTGATCACGGTGACGGTCGACGTGGCGCTGGACGCTGCCGCGTCAGTGTCGAACGGCGCGACGGTGTCCGGCGGCGGCGAGCTCGAAACCTCGAACGACAGCGCCAGCGATCCGACGACGATCGATCCATGCCAATGCTTCGTGACCGGTCACGTTTTCCGCGACGACGATGGCGGCGGGACCCAAAACGGCGTCGAACCCGCGCTTGGCGGTCTCCCGGTCAGCATCGCGACCAGCGACGGCGGGACGCTCACCGCCGCGACCGATGCGAGCGGCAATTACTCGGTGCAAGTCCCGGCCGGAAGCACGACGATCACCGTAACCGGTCCATCGGGATACTCGCTCACGACCGCGAACGATCCGCAGACCGTGTCGGCGACGGCCGGGAGCACCGCGACGACAGCGATGGGATTCCAGGCGCCCGTCGTTGCGGCCAGCGCCAACCTCAGCATCACCAAGAGCAACGGCAGCGCGAGCGTCAATTCCGGTGCCAGCACGACCTACACGATCGTCGCAGCGAACGCCGGGCCGCAAGCGGCCGATGGCGCGATCGTCACCGACGCGGTTGCCGCCGGCCTGACGCAGACCGGCGTCTCCTGCGGAGGCGCCAGCGGCGGCGCCGTGTGCCCGAGCAGCCCGACGCCGGCGCAGCTGCAGGCCGGGCTGGCGATCCCGACGCTGCCCTCGGGTGGCAGCGTGACCTTCACCGTCCAGGCGACGGTGACCGCAGCGAGCGGAACCGTGGCCAACACCGCGACCATCGCCACACCGGCCGGCGTCAATGATCCGGATGCGGCCGACAATCAGGCGACCGACACCGACACGGTCTTGGCCGTAGCGAGCAATGCCGACCTCGGCGTGACCAAGAGTAACGGCGCATCGAGCGTCCTGTCCGGGGCGACAACCACTTACACGATCGTGGTAAGCAATGCCGGACCGCAAGCCGCGGACGGCGCGATCGTCACCGACGCGGTCGCCGCGGGCCTGACGCAGACCGGCGTCTCCTGCGGCAGCGCCAGCGGCGGCGCTGTATGCCCGAGCAGCCCGACGCCGGCGCAGCTGCAG